>JGI24711J26586_10002822_pt1 | contig 12075 bp, 5 predicted proteins | sample BioPla3DNA1_FD_26586 | JGI IMG/M metagenome (IMG submission 26586)
GTTACTTAAATGAACTTATTCAAACTCTAACTAAAGATAAAATACGACTAATTGAAAAATCATTCATGGATATATTCACTAAGATAATAAGAAAAGATAATTATGTAAATAACATTATAATCGATGATAATTTCAATACAACCCTATATATAAACAAAGAGTATAATACTACAGAAATATTAAATCTAATAAATAATCTTGGAATAGATGGCATAGTTAAGAAGTATGGAAGTAAATTTTTAGAAGATTTACTTAAATATTATAATGTAGAACATAGCAAAGATTTAATATCTGAATTAGCTAATGATATTTCATTCAATTATATTAATTTAAGTACCAAAATTAATATTAATGATTTTTCAAATGGAGAAAAGCAGATATATATCTTATGTTTAATTTGGGCTATTACTAAAAGTTCTGGTGTTGACATACCATTTATTATTGATACTCCTTATGCTCGTATAGACGAAACGCACAGAAATTCATTAACTAATATTTACTTACCAAATATAAGCAAACAAGTAGTAATTCTTTCTACTAATAAAGAAATTGATTCTGAACTATATAAAGTAGTAAAGCCATATATAGCTAATGAATATCTATTAATGTATAATACAGAGCTCCGTAAAACTGAAGTTAAGAAAGGTTATTTTGAGGTGTAATTATGGGATTTAGATTAAAAACATCAAAAAAGACAAAAGAAATATTTGAAGAGTTAGGAAAAAGCACAAATCTTAAACCCTTTGCTTTAAGCAAAATAGCAGTTTCATTATCATTGAAAGAACCTACATCAATTTTAGAATATGAAAATGATGATACAAATGGTCTTGAACTTCAAAGGTCGACTGTTACTGGAGAATTCGATTCAATATTTAAGGCACTTATAGAGGTAAACCTTGGTCGCAAGATAGATGATGATGAGTATTATCCACATTTTATGAAGCTACATATGGATAGAGGTGCTGAGCTACTACAAAATCAATATAAATATAGTGGAGGCAATCTAGAAAGATTCTTAAAAAGTGTATTACTAAAAGGAGATGCTAATTTATGATATATTTAGATAATAGTGCTACTACTCCTATTGATCCTGAAGTTTTAGATGCTATGTTACCATACTTAAAAGAAGAGTATGGTAACCCTTCTAGTAGGTATTATACTTTGGCAGTTAATGCTAATAATGCTGTAGAGAAAGCAAGAGAACAAGTTGCAAACCTAATAAATGCTGACCCTAAAGAAATAATATTTACTAGTGGTGCTTCTGAAAGCAATAATTTTATTATTAAAGGCGTTGCTGATTATAAAAAATACTATGAAGAAAACGGAAATCATATAATCACGTCTACTGTTGAACATAAATCTGTACTTCAAACCTGTAAATTTTTAAACGGAGATATATTTTGGAATCAATCTGAAAAGTCTATAGCAAGTCAATTTTTAAAGAAAAAAAGTACTACAAAAAAAGTTGATCGTGGTTATGAAGTTTCTTTTCTCCCTGTAAATAAATATGCCCAAGTTGAAAAGGAAACCTTTAGTAACGCAATAAAAGATAATACTATACTTGCTTCTTTTATTTGGGGAAATAATGAAATTGGATCTATGAATGATATAGCCAGTTTATGTAGTGTCGCAAAAGAAAAAAATATATTGTTTCATTCAGATGCTACACAAGTGCTAGGCAAAATAGATATAGATGTAAAAAAAATACCTGTAGATTTTCTTTCAATGTCTGCTCATAAAATTTATGGTCCTAAGGGAGTTGGAGCTGCTTTTATAAAACAAAGTGGATTATCAGAATATAAAATGGCATCCCTAATTCATGGAGGTCTACAGGAAAACGGATATAGGGCTGGTACTCACGCAGTTCACAATATAGTTGGTTTTGGTAAGGCTTGTGATATTGCAAAAAGAGATATGGATAACTATATGAAAAAAATATCTGAGCTAGAAATTGAAGTTAAAAAAATGTTAACAGAAAAATACCCTGGTATCGAATTTTTAGGCGATCCAGAACATCATATTCCTGGAGTAATAGGTATGCTTATTCCTGGAATAATTAATGAAATGTTTATAAAAAATATAGCTGATAAATGTGCTATTTCTTCAGGATCTGCTTGTGGAATTGGAGAGCCTTCTTATGTTATTCAGGAAATCGGAGTTGGAGATAGAAGTTTGCAGTTTGTTAGGATTACATTATCGAAATATAATGATTTTATAACAGCAATATAATTAATATTAAAAATGAGCTGTCATACTAAATAATTAATACGACAGCTTCATTTTTTTAAATATAGTTATCACTAAAAATTTAAAACTATTATTAAGTTTTTCATTCATAATTTGCTAAACAATAATTTATAATGACCAAACACTTTCGGCAATTTTAGCCATATTTTCTTGATGCTTTTCTAATTCGACTCTTGTCCATTTATCTAATTTTCCAATATTATTAGCACCTTTATAAATACTTTCATTATAAAACTCCTTTTTCTTTAAGAAAAGTTCATTACCTATTAGATTATTATAATCTTTCTCTAATAAAATATAATTTCCTAATCTATATATGTAATCTTCCGCTTCTCCACCAAAAATATCATCCCATTCTTTTTCATATTTTTCTGGTAATATATGCTCAATTGTATGATCTTCTGAAATTATTGACCCCCTATGTCGTTCTATTCCTTTTAAAATATATATTATTAATTTTTTATTATTTTTTGTCTTTATTATTTTATTAGCAAAACTAGTAAGAAATTCATCCTTAGGAACTATAAATTCCTTTAATTCTTTTTCAATTTTTAAGAAATCTAAATCATTTTTATATTTATTAATTTGTAAGCATAAAGAATTATAAGCTCTTTCTAAATCATTGGCACTTCCATTACGAATTATAATATATCTAAATGAAATAATTGAACATAGCCTGAATATTTTTCTTTTTAATTTTAAATTACTTATATTATCTTGAACCGCTAATAAAACAGGATAACATAAATCTACTTTGTATAATTTAATTTCTGATAATGATTGTTTTATAGATTCATCTCCGTTCCATAAACTATCTTTAGGATCAGATAAGCTTCGATATATTTCTGATACTTCCTTTAATCTATTAAGAAATCTTATAATATTTTTTTCAGTATATATATTCTCTTTAATAACTTTGAATAATTCCTTTTCCGTAACTTTTGTATTATATGAGTTCCAATAATGTCTTATAAATTTTGTAGCATTTTTTTCATCTACGTTTTTTAGTATGTCATTCCAACATTTTTTTATATCATTATGCTTACTTGAGTTAACTTTAGAAAAAAGATAATTTTTTAGTAAATCTGTTACCGTCAGGTCTAATCCCCTATCATTAAGAGTCTCAAATATAACATAGGCATTGCTATAATCAGATGCTGTTATTTCTATTATTACTAATTTATCGGAAATATATCTATAATAATCTAGTAAAAGTTTATATGATTGATGGCTCTCGCCCTCATATGTACATTCTTTTTTTATTACCTTCTTAAAAAACTTAAAACAATCAATCAGTAATTTATTACTCTCACTTAATCCTGCTTTAGCACTTGGAATTTTATTTTTAACTAAATATTCAGAATATACTATATTATTATTTTCATTTAACTGTAGTTTATTAGTTGAAGTCATATCATATAAATCTGTTTCACAAATCAATTGTTTTATATCTTGAGCTCTTGACTGATTTTCCATAACATCTATTCCATTATCAATTAATTCCTTAAAGTTGCTAATTATGGCTAAGTATAATATGGAAATAGTTGTTAATCGTTGCTGTCCATCTACAATCTCCATAACATCATCATTTTCTACTAAAACTATAGACCCAAGATAATGCTTACTTTGATTATTAAAACCTATTTTTATATCATTCCATAGTTCTTTCCAATTATCTCGTTTCCATGAATAATCTCTTTGAAATATAGGTATTCTCATACTTGGATTATCCTTAAATATTCCTTCTATGGATTTAGGTATTGCATTCATATTTTCTGTTTTTTTATTTTTTCTCATAAGCTACCTCTTTCTTTATCTATAATTCCAACTTATACTCATTATACCATAATTATACACGTAAATAAGTATTTTTCCCAAAAACTACATAAACTCCAACAATTATTTTCTAATATTCTTTCATAGACTCTATAGTAAAGTTTACAAAAGCGAGGCATAAATACCTCGCTTTCTAATAGCATTACTTTTTCAGCAATTCCCAAAAAGCCTTATCTTTCATAAACACAGGTCTATCTCTATCCCCCATCTTTACTAAACTATAATGTTTATTAAGACTTTTTATCTTACTATAAATATTTTCTTCTTCACCTTTGCTTTGAGTATTAAATATATATTTAACATCCTTATTATTTAAATCTGATACATTATGAACTACCCAAGTTAAAATGTAATTTGCATAATCATTTTCACTAGTTGAAAAATGACTTAATAACTGAGTTGACAGTATGGTACCCACACCAAACTCTCTTCCTTCCTTTAAAATCTTCTTTAATGAAGAGAAGTTTTTACTTAAGAAATTATCAGCTTCATCTACTAATATAATTTTATTTAGTTGCCTTAAGTGTCCATCAATTTTACTATGCCCATAAGCTTGCATTTGTGAATAGAATAAGTCTAAAGTAATTGCTACAACAAGATTTTGTATTCCTGGATCATATCCGGATAAATCTATTACAGTTACCCCATCAATAAGTTCAAATAAACTTTCAGTTTTAAAAGGGTCTGGTTCAAAAATTTCAAAATCTATTATATTGCTAAATGCTGCGTATAGACTATCTTCCTTCAAATCTTCTCTATTAACATATATATCATATACGTCTTTAAGGGTTGGTGCTGGCTTATTCCATGTATCAGGTTTATTTTTTATTATGCCTCTTCCTTCATATGCTTCCATTATTAAATCTCTTAATAGAGTTTCTTGCTTTATTCCAAGGCCAAAAGCTTTTGCTAGAGTTTCTTTTAATGTATTAGCTGTATGAAGTGGTAACATTGGCTTCGAATTTGCTGTTTTTACTACTGATAATGGATTAAAAGGTAAATGATATAACTCAAACACTTTTGCATTTGTAGCATCTACAAAATCCTGTTTATTTTTATTATAATCCCCCTTATAATCAAAAATTAGTATACCAACCTTCTTTTTATCAAGGTTATACTTAGATTCTCTATAAATCTGAGTAACCATTGACTTAGTAAATTGTGTTTTCCCTGTTCCCATTGTTCCAATAATACCAGTGTTAGTATGCATTAATTTATCTGTATCATTTGGACACCAATATACTTTTTGATTGTTCTTTTGATTAACACCAAATAAAATCTCCATACTTCTATCACTTTCATCTTCATAAGAAGCAGGTGGATCAAGTACTACTTTTGATTCTATATCCTCTGTGGCTACATCTTTTTCTTCTTTAGTTGGTTCAATAATAACTTCCGGTGGTGTTAGTATTATTTCATCTTCTGGCTTAATTGGATTAATTGTTGTAAGAATTATCTCATCTTTTGCCCTACTACTCTTTATATCAATACTTCCTACCTTTTCCCTAATTTCAGTAACAGTTTTAGTTATAAACTCAAATCCATCACTTTCGGACATTTCTATAACCATAACATTATCCTCTAACCTTGTATTTTCAAAATGGTTATCTTTCTTAAATGATATTACAGCTGCTTCCCCAATAGACTTTTCAAAAGAATTACTCATTATATATTCTTCATTAAGCAATTTTCTTCTTAAATCAGAGTCAATAATAATATTCCAATTTTCTTCATTACAAACATTATAAAGATTAAGCTTTTCAGCACTTGTAATTGCTAACTGCATTAAGAAATTTCTATAAACTTTTTGAGTATTAGTTAATTCCTTCCCTTCCTTAGGTAGCAATATTTCATCAAATATTTTTTTAGTTGATTTTGCTTGTTCTATTCCCTTATGAACATACCAATTTGGATTATCCCCTATCTTTACTTCAATAGGATAGTAATGTACATAAGTTTTACCATCAACTTCCTCGATTCCAATTAATAAAATATCATCACTTGTAACCCCATTATTTTCAAATCCTAACTTTTTAGCTGATAAGAAACCTTCACTTTGCTTTAGACCTGCTCCGCCAGATACTCTTAAAACTTCCTCAAGTGATATTGGAATCCATACTACATTATCTTTTTTAAACTTAGCCAAAGCTAATTTAATTGCTGATAAAATACTTATTTTTTCTTTAGGAAAATGTGATTTGCTTGATAATAATCTAAGTAGCCAATCTCCATTAATTGCATTAAACATATTGATAATACTCGGAGAATATTCCTTAGCATCTTTTATTTCTTTTTTAGTTAGGAATTCTTCTATAACTTTTTGATATGGCCCACTCTTTCTTGTAACAGTAATAGCATCATAACCACCAGCTGTATTATATTGATCGCTATAATGAATTATAAGTAGGTCCTTAGCATCTGGATCATTTTTAAAGAAATTTAAATCTACCTTAGGGTTAATAAATGTAACCCAATGACTTGAATTATAAATATCATCTAATATAGACCTATGTTCATTAGTTACTGAAATTGCTGTACATCTATTACTATCATATGGTGCTCCATAACTTGCTGAATTTATTGCATTCAATTTACTTGCAACCTTCATTAAATCATTTTCTGTATTTGCATATTTTATACCGAAGCCTGTTCTATAATAATCCCCTACAAATACTGATGGAACCCCTGAAATTAATCCATTTAAAATTACTCCAGATGGAATATCATCCATTTTTGATACTATCTGTTTGGCCTCATCGCTCATTTCAATAAACGTAATATGAGCATACTCTATTCCATTTTTCAACTTTTTAGAATAAAATCGTACCTTTTTTCTATATAAATCTAATACATCCTCTTCAGACATATTGCTTACATTTAAATCCAAATTATATGTTTCTTTTAAGTCTTTAATACTATCATTAAATGCAACTTCTTCAAATGCATTCGTAATATTTTCATTAGAGTAAATATATATCTCAATAGGTAATATTTCTTTCTTTTTAGATTTTAGTTGCTTGATGTAATATTTAAATATACCTTGTAATATTTCTTTGCTATCACCTGTATTTATTAAGTTTATTCTTATGGGTGCATTATTTCCCATATTAAATAAGTATTTAAAATGCTCTGTAAACTCTTCAATTTTTTCATTAACTAATTTCGATACAAAATCCCTTGAACTCTTATATCTTGGAAGCTTTTCATCTACATAGTATTTCCATTCTGGAGAATGATTTTGCTCCATTGGAATATATAGTTTATCATCACTCTCTAATATATACGGTAAAAGATAAGTTGAAGAAAATTTCTTTATAATATCCTCTTCTACCTCTTCATTACTTATTGCATTATTTACATGAAGTTGATATACAAGATTCAATGGATGTAATGGTGTAAGCATTAACTCCTTATCTTCTATTTCCCTTTTTATAGTTCCTATCTTAAATAGATTCTTTTGTTCTTTTGTTAAGTAATCTTCTTCAGAAATATTATTTAATTCTCTTATGAATATATCAACAAAATTTTTATATAAGACTTTTAGATCATTATTTAAGTATGATAAGCTTGGCAACTTATTATATGATCTAAAATGATTTACTATATTATTGTAGGCATCTTTTAACTCTGAATTTAATTTTAAATCAATACTTTCTAACCCATCACTTGATTCAATAAAATAAGTTCCTTCCAACTCAAGAATTTGTTTTTCTAATTTTAGATTCTTTCTAAATTCATCTCTTGAGAAATATTCTTTAGTTCCATGTTGTAGTTTATTATCACCAATAAGCTTAAAATCGCATTTCTTTTCTCTTTTTAATTTCCATACCTTTAAACCTTCAATTGGTGCAATTTTTTCACTTGTCCCCATTATTTCAAAAGGAACTATACTGTTACATATATTTACCTTAAACTTAACTAAATCACTGTCATCTTCATATTCAAAGTTTTCACTTATTTTCACTAATAACTTTTCATCTTCAAATATATCAACAGTATCATAATTGTCAGTTAATTCATAAGTTCTTGATTTTGAAGCAAATTCATTAAATACAATTGTTGAATCATTTGTGTTTATTGAAATATAACCATTTTTTCCTTTAAATCTAACTGAATATTTTGTTTTTATACTTTCAAAATAGCTTTGACTGAAATTTACTACTACAATTCTAAATTCAAATTTAACATTCTTGTCATTTTTATAAATTATTTTATAAAAATTAGCATTTTCATCACACTTTTTAATAGTTACTTTTATTCTTTTTCCTGATGTTGTTGCTTCTAGATCTCCTACGCATTTTAAAAACTCTTTAGATAACATACCATCAAAAGTAAATTCTAATTCTATTTGTCCTTTTTTATCTTCATTAAATACTATAATATTTCTTATCCTAGATTTAGCTTTTGATGTACCTTCTTCTCTATCCCAATCAACGGAACTTGAAATATATTCTAATACTGGAGCACTTTTTTTATTATCAATATATTTCTTTACATTTTTAAAATCAACATCTTTCCAATCTTCTTTTTTTAACTCATCTACACCTTTATCATCAAAGTATTTTTCAAGCTGAACTTCTGGATTTCCATAATTGTGAATTTCATCAACTCTACTAAAGGCCATAGCATTTTCATTTATTCTATTTTTAAGCTCCTTACCAGAGTAATCTTTTAATTTGCTATCATAAAAAAGCCCAAAGCTCTTGTAATCTCTTCTTTCTATACAAGTTCCATTAACTATAGCTAGCAAATCTTTATATTCAAATATTGATATACTATCTCCAAAAATATCTTTACTTTTTCTTTCTAAATCCAGTTCTATAATAACCTTATCTACTTCAGAGAAATCAGACCCTACCAATTTTTTTTGTATATCATTTTCAATAGACTTAATGTGAAATGGCATTCCCTCTTTTGTAAAAGATTCTGTTCCTCCCATAATACTATCTAAAGTTGTATTGTGTATAAAAAGTATGCCTTTATCTTTATATCCTTCCTCAACTCCAACCATATTTCTAAGCCTTGTTAAGAAATCTGGCTGAATATTATCTATTGTTGCTGAAACAATTAACTTTACAGTAGGAAAATCAAGCATATATGATCTATATATAACATCACCTTTTAAATTTTTATATTCGTAATCCTTATAAAGTATATTATTTTTTAATTCTTCATATAATGCTTTAACTTCTTCTTCTTTTTCAAATTGAATATTATATTTAGCTCCAGGAGTTAAAGGATTTTCTTTAAAAAATTTTATTATTTTTTCTGATAAATAACTATAAAATTGATCTGACATATTGCGCATCCCCACTATCTGATTTCTTTTCCAATATATTTAATTTTTCATATAATTGTATTATCTTCATTTGTGAATCTCTATCAAAAAATATTCCTCTTCGTTCAAATTCTTTAAATAATATATTTAATTTTAATTTCTTATTATACTTGATGCAAATTTTAGTCAAGAAAATAATATCTTCTTCTGTTAAATTTAAAGTATATCCCAAAGAACCTCTCCTTTTACCAAAGTTCTCTTGTACAAACTTAATAAACCAATTATTATACGCATCATTTGCTCTCGTTCTAGTAGAAGTTTTACCTGTAAATTGGAACCTAACAGCTGAAAATAACTTATATACTTTATCGAAGGCTTCATTCCCACTGACTTGTTCCCTTACATAAAAGTCACTCCATACAATCCCCTCTTGTCTTAGCTCAATATAATCTTGACATAATTCCTCTAACTGCTTTGCTATTATTTCTTCATTTCCATTATTAAAAACTTCAAATAATTCTTTATAACCTAGCTGCTCATTTAAATTATGATGATTTAAAAATTCTAATGTTATTGCATGAGAAAATAAGTCTCCAATATGACTTTTAAGCATTTCCCAACCTAATTTATAGGCTGTCCTATTTTTTGATGTGCTTTCAAAACTTAATGTATAGTAGACTTTATCCGGCTTAGTTAAGTCAGCCTTTTCAAAATTATTAAGTTTTAGCGCTAACTGCGAAACATAAAACATATAATAGTACTCTAAAAATCTCTTAATTGAACTTTTGTATAATTCTTCGTTAGAAATTAGGAATTTCAGATCCTCTGAAAAAACCTCTCTTATATAAGGTAGATAACATTTATATTTTTCATCTACATACTCTTTATCACTTAGTTCTGGTAACGCTCTTAGTACTAGCTTATATAAAATATTATTAACATCCCTATCATAGCGATTTTTTACTAACTGTTTTATTTCATTGTTAAAGAATATTGAATATAAAAATTTTGCTATTTTTTCTTCTGACTTTGTTGAATATATATAATTTAGTGTTTTTATATCAAAATCAACTAAATTATCTTTGTCTATAAACATTGTTTTTACTATATCTCTAAAAGCATCCTTGCTTGCAACACCTTCAAATTCTCCTATTTCATCCACAACATTTTCGATAAATTCATCACAGTTAAAAGTATTTTTTAATTCCTTATCAGAGATAATCCTAGAAAAAGCCCCTACAACTCCTTCAAAATTTGAAACTAGTGTTTTTTCGTTTGCTGCATATGGCAATAACTTAAATTCCTTACCTTGACTATGAATTAGGCTCTTCTTTTCTAAATTAAATTTAAAATCTTTTTCTATCTGTTCTCTATTTAATTCATAAAATCTATTTCTATCCATATCCTATATCTCCATAAATCTATAAGTTTCAAATTCTTCATCAAATTCTAATTTATATTTTTTATTATTTTCTCTATTTTTTTCAGTAAAAACAAGTTCCTCATTTTGAGATCCTATACTTTCTAACTTGTTAACAAATTCAATAAACTTGATAAAATGATTTTTATCTTTCTTATTTGGTCTATATCCATTATTAACCTGAACCAGTAATCTATATAAGCTATAATCAATATCTATTTCATAAGATTTTTCTTCTTTTTCACTTTTGTATCTTAATTTAAGATTTCCAATAAACTTTTTCAATTCATTATCGTTGTTTTTAGGTAAATTGCTTGTATCTGCTTTAAACTCAATTTTTTCACTAACTTTATATTTTATTTGATTTTTTCCTATAAAAATATTCATGTAATTCTTCTCAGAATCACCATTCCATTTCGTAATTCCGTCCCTTATAGTAGTATAAACATTTTTAAGTTTTGCCTTATCTCCTTTATTCCAGTAGTAAAGTGATTTTATATATTCATCATAAAATTCATCCCTTAGTGAAAATAAATCGCCCTTTCCACAAATATAATAACTCCTTATAAATAGCTTTAATAATTCAAATCTTATTTTTCTATCTTCCGTTTCAATAAAATCTACATCCTTTAATTTATTTATAAAACTTTTAGGATAAGCTATATATTCATTAAAATAATTTATAATATTCGTTGCATTATTAAATTCTATAATAAAGTCATCCACCTTTTCATTTCTTATATTTAATGGATCAACTGTACTTAATGCTTCAAATATAGGTGATAATTCTTTATGCTCAAAAATAATATTGGGAAGTAAGGCTCTCACATATTCCTTATTATTAAGCTTAGTTATTTTACTTTTAAAGGTAGGGGAATTAACATCAATATATGACCTTGGTATTATTAACTCATAAAGGAAGTTTAATAAAGCTCTTGTTGAAATAATTGTTTTATTTTTTATTATACTTTGAACCAATAAATCTATAATAGAATCTTGTACACTTTCTTTTCCCAATAATTCATAGTTAAATTTAATAGGACAACAGTCTTTATTAACACACTCTCCACAATTCTTTTTGTATGAAATATAAAATTTATTTCTTTCTGAAAAATCTACTTCTGATGATTGAGTAACTTTTCTTACAAGTGACTTAACATATTCTGAATGAACTCTTCCATCCTTTAAAGTAAATAAATGATAATCACTGAAATTTACAAATTGAAAAGAATTATTCTCATTGAAAGTGTTATCTTCAATATTTGTTTCTAATATCTTTTTATCTTGAACAAAT
>JGI24711J26586_10002823_pt1 | contig 12075 bp, 13 predicted proteins | sample BioPla3DNA1_FD_26586 | JGI IMG/M metagenome (IMG submission 26586)
ACTGGAAGATTTGTAATTGGAGGTCCTCATGGAGATAGTGGACTCACTGGAAGAAAGATTATAGTAGATACTTATGGTGGATATGCAAGACATGGTGGAGGNGCATTTTCTGGAAAGGATTGTACCAAGGTGGACCGGTCTGCTACCTATGCAGCCCGTTATGTGGCAAAAAACATAGTAGCCNCTGGGTTAGCAAAAAAATGTGAGATTCAGCTTTCTTATGCAATTGGAGTGGCAGAACCAACTTCAGTAATGGTAGATACTTTTGGTACAAGCAAGTTGTCAAATGAAGAGCTTGTGGCTATTATTAGAAAGCATTTTGATCTTCGTCCAGCAGGTATCATTGAGATGCTTGACCTTAGGAGACCAGTTTATANAAAAACGGCAAGCTATGGACATTTTGGTAGAAAAGATCAGGATTTTACATGGGAGAAAACTGATAGAGTAGAGGAGCTGAGGGCTTATATAAAGTAAGAGCTTCAGCTTATATAGCCTATTAATCTTATATATAAAGCAAAAGCAGGATATGTCATATTTTAGAAAGTTTATATTTCTTTTATATGCATGACTATCTTATCTGTGTTATACTGGCTTAAAAGATAGTCCTAGTATTGTATAAATCCATTGTTATAAAGAAACAGGTGAATTATGAAGCTTAAACATAGACTAATTATAGCTTTTCTTATTATGACAGCTATGCCTGTGGTATTAATAGCTATAACTGCTAGTACCATAGTTCGTTTTCAAATGTACTCTATTCATGAATCTTATGATGTGGAGGCTAAAACCATACAGGTAATAACCAACCCCATACAAATTCTTAACAGGATAACAAGGGGGGTATATAATGAGATTAAGCTATACTCAGTCACTCATCCTGAAAATCTAAGTGATCTGAAATACTACAGAGAATGGGATATGCTACTAAAGTCTAAGCACTCGTTTTTGGCTGTCCGTAAGGATGATGAATTTATTTATATAGGTAATGAACAAAAGCTTAATATAATAAGTAAGCTATTACCCCAATATGGAGTAAGTAACACAGATGTTGATGGTGGTATTTATCTTGGAGGAAGAGAACCCTTTTTAGTTAAATCACAGGATTTTATTTTTAATGATGGGGCAAAGGGAACAATATTTTTAGTAACTGACTTAGATGTTATTATGCCACAGATTAAGGCAGTTGCTATTCAGAGCGCTATATCATTTATATTAATACTGTTTTTTACAGCTAGTTCCCTTATTTTCTGGATATATCGTAGTATTATTAGGCCTTTGAATATCCTAAGGATTGCTACTGACCATATCAAAGAAGGTGATCTTAATTATTCTGTAGCTGTGGATAATAGAGATGAAATAGGTCAATTATGTAATGACTTTGAAGCCATGAGAATACGATTAAAGAAGCTTATTAATGATAGACTTNANTACGAGGAGGATATTAAGGAGCTAATTAGTAATATTTCTCATGATATAAAAACTCCTCTTACAGCCATAAAAGGCTATTCAGAGGGGTTATTAGACGGTGTTGCTGATAATGCAAAGAAGCAGGACAAGTACCTAAGGACAATTTATATGAAGGCGAATGATATGTCAGCATTGGTAGATGAACTAGCCTATTATACCAAGATAGATAGTAATACCATTCCATACACCTATTCCGATATCATACTAGTTGATTATTTTGAAGACTGTGTGGAGGACTTACGTTTAGAACTTGAAGTTAGTAACATTAAATTGGTTTATGAAAACTCAGTAGNTCCAAATNTTAGAGTAATTGCAGATGCAGAGCAGCTTAAGAGGGTTATCCATAATATCATAGGTAATTCTGTTAAATATATGGATAAGCAAGATGGTATAATTAATATAAGAATTATCGATAGTGGGGAATTTATTCAGGTAGATATAAAGGATAACGGAGCAGGAATAGATGAAGATGATATACCCTTTATATTTGACCGTTTTTATCGTGCAGATGCTTCGAGAAGCACTAAGACAGGTGGAAGTGGTTTAGGACTTGCTATTGCAAAGAAGGTAATAGAGGATCATTTGGGTGAAATAAGGGCTACAGCTAAGAAGAATGAAGGTACGACCATTAGTTTTACCCTAAAAAAGGCATTATAGATAAGCAGGACACCTTGTTACGTTAGGAGGAGTAAGATGAAACGGATTCTTATAATTGAAGATGAGTTAGCCATTGCAGAACTTGAAAAGGATTATCTGGAGCTTTCGGGCTTTCAGGTAGAGGTAGAGACAACAGGTGACGTGGGTGTAGAGAGGGCACTTAATGAGGATTTTAACTTAATAATCTTGGATTTAATGCTTCCTAATGTGGATGGGTTTGAAATATGTAAGCGTATTAGGGAGGAGAAAAACATACCAGTGATTATGGTGTCTGCTAAGAGGGATGATATTGATAAGATAAGAGGCTTAGGCATAGGAGCCGATGATTATATTACTAAGCCTTTCAGTCCTAGCGAGCTTGTAGCTAGAGTAAAGGCTCATCTTTCTAGGTATGAGAGATTAATTGGCTCAGGACAAAAGTTAAACGAAGTAATAGAAATTCGAGGACTCAAGATTGATAAAACAGCAAGGCGTGTATTTATTAATGATGAGGAGAAGATTTTTACGACTAAGGAATTTGACTTGTTGACCTTCTTAGCACAAAACCCCAACCGGGTATATACTAAGGAAGAACTTTTTAGAGAAATCTGGGACATGGAATCTATAGGAGACATTGCAACGGTAACTGTCCATATTAAGAAAATACGTGAAAAGGTTGAATATAATACATCCAAGCCTCAATATATTGAAACAATATGGGGTGTAGGTTATCGGTTTAAGGTGTAAAGGCAAGATAAAAAGCCCTGAACACCGCATAAACACTAAGGAAAACCGCTTTTGTTATGTGGTAATATATGATAAAATATTACCAAAAATATTACCATAGGCTGAAATTCACGAAGTAAAGGAGAACGCTATGGAAGAATTAGTATTTAATTTTGATGAAAGCGAAGAACCAAAGAAGAAAGAAGTAATCACTTATGAACCAGTTGAAAAGGGCATAAGGCGGAAATTGAAGGACGGAAAGAAGTTTTCCTATGAGGCTACTGCTGATTTTGGCAGGGTGGAAATCTATGACGAAGAATTAAAGAAATTTGTTAAGAAGCAGGACAAACGAAGAAAGACCTTTAAGACATTGGCAGAAGCAAGAGAGTGGCTTCACCAAATTGAACTGCAAAAGGCAGAAGCCAAAGAGAAAAAAGTCATTTACAAAAATGAGGGTATTCGTTTGGTTGATGTGGCTGATGAATTTCTGAAACTGAAACGAGGGCAAGCCAAAAAGGGAAAAATCAAAGACAGTTATGTTGAGCAACTCCGCATACAGACAGACCATTTCAAAAGGTTCTTTAATGGTGAGCGTACCACATTTGTAAAAACCATACAGACCGCACAGATTGAAGCATATTTTGAATTTGAAGAAAAGCAGGGAATTTCTAGGAAGTCTATTGAGAAATATAAAACCCACTTAAAGCAGATTTGGGCTTATATGCTGAAAGATAAAGTAAGATATGGTGTAAGTGAAAATGTTGTTGAGGGTGCTGAAATCTCCGCACCGAAAAAGGAATATAAAGCCTCTGCACTTGATTACAAGCAATTAAATGAATTGATTTATGAAGCCACCACAATGGAAGACCCGAGTTTTCTGTATCTTGTTGTTATGTCTATGACACAAGGACTTAGACGAGGGGAATTGTGTGGTTTGATGTGGAAAGATATAAACTGGGAGACCAAAAGAGTTACGATTTGCCATAACCGTGTTTAGTTGGTAACGAAAGACACCGTAAAACTTCCAAAGCGTGAAAAGGTTCGAGAGATTGAACTGCATAACGCTGGCTATACCACTTTAAAGATATATAAGGAATGGCAGGAGGCTATACTAGGCAGACCAGTAGCACCCGAAGCCTTTGTATTACAATGGGAAATTAACCTATTGCAAAATTATGTATGCCACACTGGAAAAGTATCTCGCAAGTGGAAAGAAATTTATAATTATCTTAACAAATGCCGAGTGAAAGCCAAAAAGGAAGAATTACCTTATGGCAGAATACACGACGGAAGACATACATATATTACTTTGCTATTACACGGAATAGAAAAGGACGATAAGAGCATTATTGCTCCTGCTTCTTTCAAGTGTATGAAAGTGCAGGTCATACCCTGCCGAGAGCAATGCAAAATGTATCTAATACTGTCTATAATGAAGATAAAGGCGATAGGTGGGATATTACAAGATTTTGGAACGAGGCTATTTTTACCGATATTGCAGAATGTTGGCGGTTTGCTTGTGAGGTTCGACAAATTGAAGAGGAAATGATGACCGAACTGGAAATAGCCACAAAGCAGGCACAGAAGCAGCAACGATTGGAAAAAGCCAAAGCAGAACGATTAAAAGGCAACCCACCCGAAGACATACTTATTGAATACAAATAGAAAGAAAGCAGGGCAATCGCCCTGCTTGTTCTATGTTAATCAAAAAAATCATATCTTGGTATCTCTTCTTTTGGTGTGGTGCATTTCTTGTACGNCCTTAACTTTTCCACTGTTTCCATAAAAGTCCATCCGTACAAAGTTTGTAAAGTACCGATATTGTCCTTGTATGGTTTCACAGTTGTATTGAATTGATAACTGTGATCCTCATAAATGACGATATGGGACTTGTCCTTTTTTACGATTGTGCCGTTGGTTCTATGTCTGTAATTATCTTTGTCAAAAGACAATAGATATTCTTGCAAATTGATTTGCTTTAGTTGTTCAATTTCTGCTCGTTCTATTCCGTGCATATTTGTACCTCCATTTTTTCATATTTTGTTAAAAGAAAAAGAAGCAAAAAGAAAAGGTCTTGGTATCAAGCGAAACCCTAACGGGTTTAACGCAATCTGATTTTCTGTATTGCTCAATCTCCAAAGCATTTACTTAATGGCTCTCGGGCTCTTCTTCCTCTGCAGGCTCTTGTACGCTCTGGAGCTCTCAAGGTATAAAAGTCCCAAAAAAAGACGCAAAAAGTAAAGCTATTAAGTTGTCTACCTTTAATAACTGGTTGAAAATGGCTATTTAATTGCTAGCAATTATTTAAAAAGTTGCACACTGGGAAACAAAGAAACCGAATTACTGTTTTTTGTGTGCGATGTTCTTCCCCTGAGAAAGTCCAGTGATTAAAACCACTTACAAAGCAGAAGTGTTTTATGTAATTTGCCTTTCTAAAAACAGTATGAGCGTTTTGGAAAAAATGTAAGAAAAATTTTGAGATTTTAATATAAATTTTTTGAAGTGCCGATTTTATCAAAAATTGATTTTTGAAAGGTGATATTTTAGCGGTTTTAGCGTTATTTTGGGGCTATTTTTGAACAAAAAAGGCTATACAGAAGAAAATTGATTTTTAAAGATACTTTTGCCCAAAACGTATCAAAAATTGATTTTTCCCAGTGTATAGATTTTATACCCTGACCACAAGCCAAAAGGCATATTAAGGGTGAGGGGAGGTGTTTGATGTGGCAAAAATAGACATAGATGATGAAATGTTTTATGAAGGTTCTCTTGATGCTTTGCTTGAAGCAGTAGCACAAGATGAAGCAGAAGAACATAAACAATCTGCAACCAATACAGAAGATGATTTTGTAAAGGTTGAGAAATATCAAAGGCAGACCGAAGAGGAACGATAACTGAGCCCCAACTTTGCTGGCAAAGTAAAGGGGCTTATACCTTGGGGCAAGATTTAGAAGTTTAGACGGTCTTGCTCCAAGTATTTGAGAGGAGGGGAATTATGGCAAAGTTCAGTTTTCATTGTCAATGCTATAAAGCAGGGCAACTTGGAGGGATTGATAAGCATAACCGTAGATTAAACAAGAATTATATCAGCAATCCCGACATAGATACGGAACGAAGCGGACAAAACCGCATTTATATTGCACCGAAGCAATCTCTTTATAAAGACTGTAAGGAACAAATAGAAAAGCGAGTTGTGGCAAGCGGTGGCAGAATTACCAAAGCAAGTAATTGGATTTGTGAGGCGGTATTTTCATACCCCGAAGAATTACCACTTGAACGCTTGGACGAATACAACGATTTAATCATAAAATATATGAATGCAAGATTTAATAATAATGTAGTGAGTGCAGTATGTCATTTGGACGAGGGCGGAAGTGCTGACGGAAAGGGAGGACTTCCACACTTGCACTTAGATATTTTAGTGATTACCGAAGACAACAGATTATCAGCAAAAACACTTATAACAAGAGGTTTTATAGCTTCAATGCATAGAATTATGCCTATCATACTCAAAAAACACGGTTTTAACATTGATGAATATGAAGAAACCGAAGAAAAGAAGCAGGGCGGATTGTCTGCAAAGGAATACAAGAAGAAAATGGAGCAGGAAAAAGAAGAACTTAACAAAAAATTGGAGGATATGGTAAAGGAATACAACGAATTGGCAGACCGATATAATAAACTCATTGATGATAAAGCTGAATTGGAACGAAAGAACAGAGAAAGGGATTACGAAGTGATGTATCAGCAGGAACATAGCCGTTAAATCTAATTGTAAAAATGAAGATATTTGATATAATAGACCTTGATAGATTTGAATTTGGCGAGGTAATATGATGAAAACATTAATAATAAATGGGTCTCCAAGAATAAATGGAGATACAGCGAGTTTATTAGATGTTGTAAAAGAGAATATAGAGGGTGAATATAGGGTAGTAGACGCGTATAGATGTTCTATATCACCTTGTTTAGACTGTAGATTTTGTTGGAAAAATAACGGATGTGCTATAAATGATGAAATGCAAGAGATATATGATTATATACAAATTTGCGACAATATACTGATTGCTTCGCCCATATACTTTTCTGAACTTACAGGAAGATTATTAGATGTTGGTAGTAGATTGCAGACATATTTTTGTGCTAATTTTTTTCGTAAAGAGAAACCAATAGCAAAATCAAAAAAAGGGGCTGTTGTATTAGTAGGTGGCGGTGACGGTAATATGAGAAAACCTTATGAAACAGCATGTACTCTTTTGCATCATATGAATTGCTATAATATTCACGACGTAGTATTTAGTCATAATACTAATGTTAGACTAGCAATTGAAGATGAACAAGTCCTTAATGGTATTCAGAGTATTATTGATTTTTTTAACGATGTTCAATAGTTTGACAAATTCTAATCAATTTATAAAGATACTATGCTTAACGTGTAGTATCTTTTTCTTTGCCAAAAATCACGAAATATTTCCACAAAATTCATATAAAATATGAGTTGCTTTTGGGGTGTTATGAGTTATAATTTTACTATTAGCGAAATGGTAATATTACCACTTTTGAAAAGGTGGAGCGAATATTACCAAAAATATTACCACAGAAAAAATAAAGTAGTTTGGAAAAAGTGTTAAAAACGAATCTCTGTATAGCCAAAATCTTGTAAAAAGCCTTAAAACACCCCGAAAACAAGTAAAAAAGGCTATACAGAGAAGAAAATAGCGGTGGGGTGTGCTATATCGGTTTAAGGTATAGATTTTAAGCTTGACATAAACTTAACAAGATGCTAGAATAATCAAAGCCAATCTAGAAGTAATAGCTGATAGAAAGGTTTTGAAAGATATATTATTTAAGAAGTACCTGAGCACAGGGGACCCCCAAAGGTAAAGGAGCTTACTTGTAATTACTTGAATCTATTATGGGACTGTTTCAAAATGGTACTAATGGCAAATGTTTGGCCTATATTTTCATTTTGTAAACAGGCCCATTTTTAATTGTTTACTATTACGAGAGAGTTTAGAGTAAATATTATTAGCCTGGAGGTGAGAGCTTGGATAAGAGGATTGCTCACATTGGAATAATAGTTGAGGATTCAGAAGCAGTGGAGAAGTTAAATAGCCTGCTTCATGAATACGGGTCATATATAATTGGTAGAATGGGGATACCTTTTCGTGAAAAAAACATTAACATCATTAGNATAGTACTTCATGCTAAGCAGGATTTAATAAGCAGTCTATCAGGTAAGCTAGGAATGCTTCAGGGAGTCAGTGTTAAGACCATTTATTCAAAAAAATAAAATCAAACTATAATTTATTTCAAATTGTACTTGATATCAATGGAGGATGATTATGAAGAGTATTAGAAACAATGCAAAATTAACATCCATTATAGCTATTTTAATTCTTGCTATAGTGGTATTTGTTGGATGTAACAATAAGAATAAGGACACAGAGCAAAAAAACCCTCTTAACAATGAGGCTACGGATTCAAAGCCTAATCAGGATGAAGATTCAATAATTGATGAATCGGAAAATGATGATAAAGAGAATACTGCAAATGAAAATATTACAGAAGATGATAATACAGCAAATGTGGATGCTGAGAAAATTAATATTAATATAGCTGCCTTAAAGGGACCTACAGGAATGGGCATGGCCAAGCTTATGGAGGATGCCAATGAAGGTATTGGAGCTAATAATTATAGTTTTACTATAGCAGGAGAAGCAGATCAAATTAGTGCGGGCCTAATTAATGGAGATATTGATATAGCAGCAGTGCCATGTAACCTAGCGTCAGTCTTGTATAACAGGACAGAGGGTCAGATTAGGATTGCAGCTATTAATACCCTAGGTGTATTATATATTGTTGAAACAGGTGATACAATTACATCTGTAGAAGATCTTAAGGGCAAGACAATTTACTCAACAGGCTATGGAACTACTCCTCAGTATACCTTAAATTATTTGCTTAGCTCATATGGCTTGGACCCTGACAAGGATCTTACTATTGAGTATAAGAGTGAGGCTACTGAAGTGGCTGCTTTACTGGAAAATGCAAGTGATGCAATTGCTATGCTACCCCAGCCCTACGTAACAACAGTAATGATGAATAATGATAAGGTTCGTATTGCTCTTGATATAGAGAAAGAATGGGTTGCTAAAAATGAGGGATCTGGTGTCGTAACTGGTGTATTAGTGGTTAACAGCCAATTTCTTGACAACAATCCCCAGGCAGTTGATGCATTCCTGACAGATTATCAAAAGAGTGCAAACTTTGCTAATGAGAATATTGAAACAGCAGCGGACTTAATAGAAAAGCATGGACTATTCAAGGCGGCGGTTGCTAAGAAGGCAATTCCATATTGTAATATTACCTTTATTGATGGACCAGAGATGAAGGAAAAGGTAGAAGCCTATCTAAATGTTTTATTTGAGCAAAACCCCAAGGCTGTTGGAGGTGCTATGCCAGCAGAGGATTTCTATTATATACCTTAATGTTGAACCATTATCATATATACTAGACCCTAAGGAGAGGCCATATGGAACAAAGGAATATAAGTAAAGATAATAAGTCAAGGAATAATCAGTTTAGGTCCTATGTCACTAAGCTTTTAGTCTTATGCTTTTGGTTGCTTGTATGGGAATTAGCCAGTAGTTTAATAAAGCAGGAGCTTTTNATTCCGTCTCCAAGAAGTGTCTTAGTGGCTTTAATTAAATTAAGCACAAGTCAGAGCTTTTGGTTTAGCATTACCAATTCCTTTGTTCGTATTGTGCTTGGCTTTGTTCTTGGACTATTAACTGGGGCTGTGGTTGCAGTATTTTCATATAAGAGTAGGCTTATATATGAGCTAATATCCCCACTTATGAAGGTGATAAAATCAACTCCAGTGGCTTCCTTTATAATACTGGCCTTAGTATGGGTTAAGTCAGATTACTTAGCAGTTTTAATTTCGTTCTTAATGGTTATGCCAGTGTCATTTTCAAATNTCTTATATGGCTTAAAGAGCACTGATGAAAAGCTGTTGGAGATGGCCAGGGTATTTGGCTTAAGTCCATGGAAATGCATTAAGGCAATATATTTTCCTGCGGTTCTACCCTTTGTTATATCTGCAGTATCTATTGGTCTTGGATTTAGCTTTAAATCAGGAATTGCTGCTGAGGTTATTGGAAGGCCTGCAAATTCCATAGGCTTAAACCTATATGAGGCTAAGCTTTATCTAATGATTAAGGAGCTTTTTGCCTGGACACTAGTTATTATAATTATAAGCATGTTATTTGAAAAGATAGTGATGAAGGTCCTCAATATTCATGGTAAAAAGTATATGCATAAGCCTTAGAAAGGGGGATTTCATGGACATTCAAGTTAAGAATTTAAATAAAAGCTTTAACAAGCAACAAGTGCTTAATGATGTTGACATGACATTTCCTGAGGGAAGGATTACTTGCATCATGGGACCCTCTGGTATCGGAAAAACCACTTTAGTCTATATACTTATGGGACTATTAAAGGCTGATTCAGGACAAGTAATTGGTCTTGAGGGAAAGAAGTTTGCAGCCGTTTTTCAGGAGGATAGGTTGATTGAGCACTGGGATGCCATTAAAAATGTTCAGCTAGTTAGCGGTGGGGAGGTTACAAAAGACCTAGTCAAGAGGAGTTTTATCCAAATAGGTCTTACTGAATATGAGAAAAAGCCAGTTAGGGCTTTAAGTGGTGGTATGAGGCGAAGAGTTGCCATGGTACGTGCACTTCTTTCAGAGTATGATTTACTGATTATGGATGAACCCTTCAAGGGGCTGGACGAAAAACTAAAAAACCAGGTAATAGATTACGTAAAGGAAAATACAAAGGGAAAAACGGTTATAATAATAACCCATGACAAGGAAGAGGTAGATTTGCTTGAGGCTCAGCTTATTAATATGGAAGATTATGAGGATTAGCATATGAAAGCCTGCATGTAGACACAGGATGTTGTGTTTTGGGGACAATTCATATATAATACATTAATAAAACTAGTCTCTAAAGAAAGGTGACATTATGCATATTACAATAACAGGCAACCTTGGAAGTGGTAAATCTACCGTAGGTAAGCTTATTAGTGAAAAACATGACTTTGAGATTTACTCTACTGGAAAGGTACAAAGAGAACTGGCTAGACAGATGAATCTAAGTACTTTAGAGCTAAATCAGCTTATGATGAGTGATCGAAAATATGATCACATGATTGATGATGAGACTGCACGTATATCAAGAGAAAACAAGGATAAAAATATTATATTTGACTCTAGACTGGCTTGGCATTTTGTTGAGGAGTCCTATAAGGTGTTTGTATCTGTAAATCTTGATGTAGCGGCAGAACGTATAATGAAGGACCAAAGAGGGGCTGTCGAGAAATATTCCTCTATAGAGGAGGCAAAGNGTCTTCTGGCTGAGCGTGCTAAGACAGAAAGCATTCGTTATAAGGATATTTATAATTTGAATTATATGGATTTCTCAAATTATAATCTTATTATTGATAGTACCTACTGTGATGCTGAAACAATAGCTGAAATAATTATGGAGGAGGCAAAGGAGTATTATGACAATTCAAAAGATACTCTAAAGATTCTTGTATCTCCTAAATTGTTTTTATTTGATGATATTGATGAGAAAGATGATAAAAAAAATCTTAAGGACTTGATAAAGGACTTAGAATCAGAGTTTTATATAAAGGATAAGATTATCAAGGTAAAGAAAAAAGATGGTAAGTATTTAGTTTTAGAGAATATAGATTTTGCTAAGGCGGCTTTATATGCTGGTGTATCTTACATTCAAATAGAGCTTATAGTGTAAAAAAACAAGCTATTATATATGCTTTTTAAAAGATTGATTTTTATTCATGCAAATTAACTCTAAACAAGTTAATATAACCTTTTTATTTCAAATTATAACCGAGGATATAAATTTAATAATAAGAAAAAATAAAGATAAGAGGATTCATAGATAAATGAATTCTCTTTTTGCTTTCATTTTATATAATAGGAGGTGATAGTATGAGTGTTGGGGAGGAAATGAATAAAAGAAAAAAGTTATTTATAGAGCTATTAGTTGTTATACTTAGTGTTTACTTAGGCTTTCGTTTTATTCTGCCTCTTGTAATTCCATTTGTAGTTGCCTTCATACTGGCATGGATTGTCCGACCCTTTACTGAGTTTTTATATAAAAAAGCAAGGATACCTAGACTAGTTGGGGGAATAACTTCACTTTTATTAT
>JGI24711J26586_10002824_pt1 | contig 12071 bp, 10 predicted proteins | sample BioPla3DNA1_FD_26586 | JGI IMG/M metagenome (IMG submission 26586)
TCAGCCATTGCAAAATGGTTAATTCTGTTATCTCGAATAAGCTCATGAACTTTTGTGGTGTCCTGAGTTTCTGGATCATATACACCGATGGCATGGCCACCNGCTGAATTTACAAGTTTCATACATGGAATATCAGTCTGACTGTCTCCTATATAGACGATATTCTCAAANGGAATTTTAATGGAATCTCTTGTAAAGTAGCGGTTCACATCATTGTCATTTACATCTAGTGTGCCCTTTGAAATTCTAAAGAGAAACTGGGTTTTATTGGTAAAGTTGATGTTCTGAGCAGGCCAGATGGCAGCTCCGTTTTTATCGTAGAAAAAGGAGTTTGCGTAGATCATTTTAAACTTGGAAGCAATCTTTGTGCCNTCAATCATTTCTTTAAGACCTGATGAAATGATGTAGTGCTCAATTTCCACGCCAAATTTACTGCCGTATTCATTGATTCTGTCAAACCAAGTATCAACACCGTGGTACAGGGCAACTTTTGAGCCGAATTCCATGAGCTTTTCTTTTTTTACCTGGAACTTGCCTTTAGCACCATAAAGCATCAGATACATGTAGGCTAAATTAGGATCCATCTGATTTTCGATGGCAAGCTGTGTAGATGCTCTCCAGAAGTCATCAACATTCGCATTGATCTGCTGGATATAGCCTTGTGCCTGCATTTCATATGGAGTTAGTGTTCTGTCAAAATCGTAGCAGATTGCCAGTATATTCTTTTTATTTGCGCTCATAATCTTATCCTTTGTCATAAGCATAGATTACATGAAAATTAAAAAAATTTAATAAAGATTAGAAAGTTATTTTTGCAAAGTGTTAAGAGCCTTAAATTATGGCTGCTTTCAAAATATGAAAAACTCTCTGTTTTCTGAAAATTTTTTGTGATAATCTGATTCTATCAGTTATTTTTCTAAGGATTGTATATGCATATTGAACATGTAGCTATTTATGTAAAGGATTTAGAAAAGGCAAAAGAGTTTTTTACAAGCTATTTTAACTGCACAGTAAATGATTTGTACCACAACAAAAAGACCGGATTTAAGTCTTATTTTGTAAGCTTTGATAGTGGCGCAAGACTTGAGATTATGACTCGTGACAATCTTTTACCTGATTCTGATGATAAGACAAGATTAGGCTATGTGCATCTTGCTCTGTGCGTAGGCGGCAGAGAAAATGTTGATATATATACTCGTAAACTGCAGGAGAACGGCTATAATGTTCTTTCAGGACCAAGAGTTACAGGAGATGGTTACTACGAGAGCGTAGTAGAGATCTTTGAAGGTAACCTTTTAGAGTTATGTGCATAAAAGAGTAGAAAATGAGCGATAAAGTAGAGACTTCAAAAGATGAGCTAGGCGGCACTTACGATCCATACAAGAGCGCGCCTTTGAGTACATCAGAGAGAGTAATGTTTAATATCTCAGTTGTATATATAACTTTAGTAAGCTCATTCATCTTTGCTTTTTTAATGGTGGCTATGCCATCTGTTTTAAGTGCTGTTATTGGTTTCGTCTGGGCAATCCCAGGTCTTACCTTTTTATACGGCTATCATTCAGGCCGTGACAAGAAAAGAGTAAGAACACTGCATACCTGCATCTTTATTGCAGAGGTTATATTTATGGTTTACACCATTTATATGTGCGCCTGTGCAAGAAACGATGCTCTAGCACTTACAGTTGATCTGGTTATTTTTGCCCTTTATGTTTTATGTCTTGAGTTTGGTATTTTACGTGTGATTAAAAAGCATGAAACAGCCTACTACAATGATACTCTAAAGCAGTAAGAGAAGATTTAACGAGATATTATAAAGGCAGCTAACGCTGCCTTTATAATATGTAAGAGAGAATACCTTTTATCAGTTTTTAGAATCATCAACAAACTCAAGCTCATTTACTGCCTGAGTACTGTCAATAATCGCACCCTTATCATGGCTTAGCTCTTTTCTAGCCTTAGTATCAAAGCTGCTGATTAGATTCTGCAGATTGCCTTTACCTGTATATAAACGCCCCTGCAATGTATCTAAATTCTCGTTTAATTTTGATTTAGCTGAATTTACAGCATCAAATGCCTTGGTAATATTCTCGAATTTGTCGTAAATCTTCTGGGCGGCATCAGCAAGATGGCGCATTTTCTCTGACTGCTCAGCTAAAATCCATAGATTTGAAACTACACGTAGTGCAGGCAGAATTGATGATGGGGATACAAGATAAACTCTGTTTTGCACAGCATAATCATATAAAGTTGCATCATAATTGATGGCATCCATAAGAGCGCTGTCAATTGGTACAAACATGAATACAAATGAAGGGCTGTTCAGTGACTGATAGCTAGAGTAATCCTTTTTTATCAGCTCTTTGATATGTGATCTTATAGATTCAATATGAGCTTTCATGGCAGCCTTCTTATCATCTTCAGACTCTGCGTTAATGTAGTTTGTAAAAGCTGAGAGTGAGCATTTTGCATCTACAATAATATTGTGGTTATCAGGAAGCTTGATTACAGCATCAGGACGGCCTTTTTCATTTAATGCTCTGTCACCTGCAACCTCACGCTCATACTCAATACCGTTCTGTAAACCTGAGGCATCAAGTACTCGCTCAAGCTGCAGCTCCCCCCACATACCCTGAGATTTACCGCCAGAGCGAAGGGCCTTAGCAAGCTCTTCAGCCTGTTTTGACAGGGTAGAGTGAGATTCTTCAAGTAACTTAATTTCTTTTGTTAGAGCGCCCTGTCTTTCAGCATTGTTCTCTTGAGCTTTGGCAATATGGTTTTTAAGCTTTTCAAGCTCTTCTTTTAGAGGATTTACAACTAAAGTCATCTGCTCTTTAGAGTTTTTAGAAAGATCTTCAGTACCTGCTTTGACAAGATTATTGCCCATAAGCTTTAACTGCTCTTGTAACTCCTTGTAGGAGGTGTCAAAGAGTTTCTGCTTTTCATCCTGTGCCTTTTCAAAGCTCTCAAGCTGGTGATTTAAAAGTTCCTTTTTAGCATCAAGCTGAGTTTTTAATGATGAGTTATCCTGTGAAAGAGCTACAATCTTCTGCTCGTCTGCCGCATTCTTCTCCTGAAGAGCACTAAGCTCACGGCTAAGTCTGCTCACATCATTGCTAAGAGAGTAGTTTTCTGAGTTGAGCTTTGTAAGCTCATTGCGGTTAATATTCAGTGTTTCATTTAACTCGTTGATTTGAAGCTGATTTTCGTCAATGGTATACTGCGCATTTTCTAAATTGGTCCTGCTTGCAATCAGCTCTTCCTTGTCTTTTGCGCTCTGCTCTAAGGTAATTAAAAGTTTTCTTCCAAGTGCAATCAGAAGAACAAGTAAAATTCCTGAGAAAACTAGGATGGTGTAATCAATATAATTTAAATTATCCATTAAAATTCCTATATAAATAAAAACTATTCACTAGTAATTATAAAAGCTTTATTTTTAGTTTCAAGACTAATGATTATTTTTTTTATCAATATATTACAAAGTGACAGAAACTGTTTTTGAAAGCAGAGAATAAAATGAAATAAATCCAATCTTATGGAGTAATTATAAGCGGATTTTAGAATAGGAAGGAGCACTACCTGCAATTTTGCAGGTAGTGTTGTGAGAATTATTCTTTAGATGCCTCAAGCTCTTTGGCGATTTTAGCCTCTTCTTGAACTAGGAACTCATGAATATCGATTTGTGATCTTATCTGCTTGTCACCTTCCTGAGCCTGAACATAAACGTTCTTCTGCTCAGCATCGATGATACGAGCCTTGCGGTTATCGTTTTCCTGAAGCTTGATGATGCCCTTGATACGTTTCTGTAAATCAGCATCTAGAACTCTTGCACCCACCTCAATACGTAAATCAAGGTTACGTTTCATCCAGTCAGCTGATGAGATGAATAGCTCCTCGTCACCGCCGTTGTTGAAGATCATTACACGAGGGTGCTCTAGGAATCTGTCAACGATTGAGGTGATATAGATATTCTCTGATAAGCCCTCAACACCAGGTTTTAAAGAACACATGCCACGTACAATACCGCGGATCTTAACGCCTGCCTGCGATGCCTCATAAAGTTTTTTAATAAGAGGAATATCAACTAAAGCGTTAACCTTAAAGCTAATTGATGCATACTGACCCTGCTTTGCAAAATCAATCTCTCTGTCAATCATGAACTTGATGCGATCACGAGAGTTTAGAGGAGAAACTAACAGGTTCTCAAAAGTAGGTCTTGTGTATGGGTATTCAATGAAGCTGAATACATCATCAACTTCCTTTGTAATCTTCTCATTTGCGGTAAATAAGGCAAAGTCAGTGTAAATCTTTGCTGTCTTCTCATTGAAGTTACCGGTACCCACATGAGCGTAGCGGACCACCTTGTCATCCTCATGACGGGTGATAAGACATAGCTTTGAGTGGATCTTAAGTGTTGGCAGACCAAAGAGAACCTTTACACCTGCCTGAGTCAGACGTGAAGCCCACTTAACGTTGTTAGCCTCATCGAATCTTGCAGTAAGCTCAACTACTACAGTTACGCTTTTACCGTTATTAGCTGCGTGAATTAGAGAGTTAATAACACGGCTGTTGCTTGCAACACGATAAATATTGATCTTGATTGATGAAACTTTAGGATCGTATGATGCGTAGCGTAAAAACTCTGTGAAGTAATCAAATGAGTAGTATGGATAGTAGAGTAATACATCCTTTTTGGAGATAGCTTCAAATGGAGTTTTTGCTGTTTCAAACTGTACAGATTTAATCTCGGATAAAGCATGGTTATCCATGTCATATGAACCAATACTTGGGAATGATAGGAAATCCTTGAAGTTGTGGTAACGGTTACCTGCCATCATAGAGTCGATAGCACTCATCTTCAGCTCTTTTGCCATGAAACGTACCATGTTTTCAGGCATCTGTGCATCATATGAGAAACGTACAGGCATAGCGTTTAGACGCTGTTTTAAAGCCTCTGACATATTCTCAAGAACTGATCTGTCGATGTTACCTAACAAATCATATTCAGCATCGCGGTTCATCTTGATGGAGTAGGCTTCAATTCTGTCGTAGCTGAACACGCTACGGAAGATCTGATCCATTCCCACTCTGATAACATCATCTAAGAACATGAAGGTAACCTTATTATCCTCAGATGGCATTCTGATAAAACGAGGAAGCTTATCTGTTGGGATCTCGATTAGTGCATGATGAACTTCATTCTTGTCGGCCAAATTAACTAAAAGATAGGTAAATTCATCTTTTAAGAATGAAACAAGATCTGTGTCTGCATCGATGATTACAGGATTGATGTGCTTGATTACATGATGCTTGAAATAGGTGGTAACCCACTCTTGCTGCTCTTTGGTGATTGAGTCCTGATCACGCATAAAGATGTTGTGGTCAGCAAGCTCTACTAGTAACTGTTTATAGATTCTGTTTAGGGTACGCTGATACTTGTTTGCTTCAGCCTGTACCGTTCTTAAAAGGTTAACAGCTTCTTCATTCTGGCCTTGAGCCTTATTGATGATAACCTGTCTTTTTAGTTCGGCAACTCTAACCTTAAAGAACTCATCAAGGTTGCTTGAGTAGATGCCTAGGAATCTGACACGCTCAATTAAAGGAACTGAAGGATCAGCCGCCTCCTGCAGAACTCTTGCATTGAATGAAAGCCAGGATAATTCTTTTGGAATGATATTGTTATCAGCTAGATCTACCATATGTGCCTCAGCAATTGCTTATATACTTATATCTATGATAAAGATGTTTTCTTATCTAATTATTATAAATTAATTGTGTAAATTTAACTTTTTGCGAATGTTAAATTTATGTAAAGTCTATTGTTAATATAAATTAACTTTGAAAAAGTGCACGCAAAATAAGTCAGTTTCTTGATAAAGTTAGCTCAAGAAGAGAGTTTTATCTGTTTTCCTGGGACAATTTATCAAAAACGTTCAAAAATACAGCATTATCGTTTAAATACTGCTCAGCAGAGGTATTGCCAAGCTTAGCTGCCTCTGTAAGAAGCTCTGCACCTGTTTTAAGGGTTTTCTCATTCTTAACAAAGATACTGCCAAGAATGTAATAGCCCTGAGAAAGTCCTGACATATTAAGTATACGAAGTTGCCAGTAGGAGGCTTCCTTTATATTGTCGTTCGCATAAAAATGCTGTGCGATTCTGGCTGCGACTCGTCCTCTGGTAATAAAATTGCCTCTGTATTCCATGTGGTTTGATGAAATTGCCTTTTGCAGGCAGTTATCATAGCCAATTGAGAGATCACGAGTCTGAAACTGATATAAAAGATTAGGATCAGTAAGCCGGTTCTGTTCAAACTCCAAAGAAGATTGTGTGCTCTCTTTAGGTCTGTCGTTTTTCCCAAGACTTGACTGATAAATCCTTACAATCTCATCTAGTGAATCAAAGTTACCTAAAATACATTCTTTTGTTTTTGATTGGAAAAGATTCTGCTGACTGTTTAATGCTGTGTCGGGGACAGATTCCTTTTCTGGAAGGGCAATTTTTTCTTCGGTTTCATCTTCAAAGGTACAGCCGCATATCAGGCATGATGATAAAAACAATGCAGTAATATGTGGCAGTACCTTTTTCATAAAACCGTTATTCCTCAGGAAGATTAAAATCTGAATCCTGTGAAGAAGGAGCTGAAATGGTACCAGCATCAAAGCTTGTTGGCTTTATGTAGTCACCTGACATATCAGCAAGGTTGTCGCCTGCAAATAAAAGAACCAGGTTTTTAATTTCAGGATCATTCCAGCCTTCACGGTTGAAGTGAACATAGTACCAGCGTGAATTGTCATAAGGATCGATAAGCATTGGAGTGCCAAGTACGAAACGTACCTGTTCTCTTGTCATGCCTCTGGTGAGCTTATTTACTAAATCCTGCTCTACATAGTTACCTTGAGTTAAAGGTGCTCTGTAGGCACATGATGTGGTAAGCAATGGTAGAGTTGATGCTAATAGTGCAATAGAAATTATTTTTTTAATTTGCATGATGTCTGATCCTTTGTTATTGAGCGATTGTAGCAAAAATTAGATAGTGCTTTTATAAAAAATCAATTTTTTTTTCTATTTTTTTGATTCATTACTTGAAATAAATTTATGGCATCCCCATATATGGATAAGCTGAATTTTTTTTGATTTATAACCTAAGAGATAAAAATGCAAACTGAAGAAACTCAAATGCAAGAGTCATTTTATAAAGCAAATGCTCAGAATGAAGATGTTACCAATGCAACTTCTCCTACGGAAACATTAAATCAGCCTGAGGCTGATGAGTGCGCTTGTGCAAATGATGAGGATCAACAAGAAGACATTGCTTTTGATGCAAAAGAAGTAATGGCAGAAAACGAGCAGCTAAAGGCTCAGTTAGAATCTGTTCAGGCACAGGCAAAAGAGGATAAGGAAAAATTAGTTCGTGCATTAGCTGAGTGTGAGAATCAAAAGAAACGCATTGAAGCTGATGTTGAGCGTGAAAGAAAGTTTGGTAACGAGAAGATTTTAAAGGCACTAATTCCAGTTGTTGATTCACTAGATTTAGCATTAAAGCACTCTGATCCAAACAACGAGGCAGCTAAGCCTACTATTGAAGGTGTTCAGAATACAGTAACACTTTTAGTAAAAGAGCTTGGTAATTTCGGTATACAGGGTATCGATCCTAAAGGAGAGCTTTTCGATCCTAACCTTCATCAGGCCATTTCAATGGTGCCATCTCCATTTGTTGAGGCTAACCACGTTATGGATGTTATGCAGAAAGGTTACGTTTTAAACGGCCGAGTAGTACGTCCTGCAATGGTTATCGTATCAAGCGGAGCACCAGCTCAAAGCACTGATACACAAGAAAATAAAGAAAATTCAATAAATATTGAAGCTTAGTCTTGAAAAATGAAAAGCTAAGCTCCATTTAGTAATACAGATAAGATTTAAAAAGTTGCAGCATTAAAAACTGCGATGAAAAGATTTTAAGAGGAACTTTAAAAATGGGCAAGATTATTGGTATTGACTTAGGTACTACAAACTCATGCGTTGCAGTATTAGATGGTGACAAGGTTCGTGTTCTAGAGAACTCAGAAGGTCGTCGTACAACTCCATCTATTGTTGCATACACAAAAGAGGGTGAGATTATTGTTGGTGATGCAGCAAAGCGTCAGGCAGTAACCAATCCAAAGAACACTTTATTTGCAATNAAGCGTTTAATCGGTCGTCGTTATGAGGACGCTGAGGTACAACGCGACGTTGGTATCATGCCATTTAAGATCACCAAGGCAGACAACGGTGATGCATGGGTTGAGGTTGATGACAAGAAGTTAGCACCTCCACAGATTTCAGCTGAAGTTTTAAAGAAGATGAAGAAGACTGCTGAAGATATCCTAGGTGAGGAAGTAACAGAAGCTGTTATTACCTGCCCTGCATACTTCAACGATTCACAGCGTCAGGCAACTAAAGATGCTGGCCGTATCGCAGGCTTAAACGTAAANCGTATCATCAACGAGCCTACTGCAGCTGCTATTGCTTACGGTGANGACAANGCTAAGGGCGAGCAGAAGATTGCTGTTTACGACTTNGGTGGTGGTACCTTCGATATTTCTATTATTGATATTGANGAGTTAGACGGTGAGAAGACCTTCGAAGTATTAGCAACCAACGGTGATACTCACTTAGGTGGTGAGGATTTCGATAACCGTATCGTTGACTACTTAATCGATGAGTTCAAGGCTGAGCAGGGTATTGATTTACGTGCTGATTCATTAGCTCTACAGCGTTTAAAGGATGCTGCTGAAAAGGCTAAGATCGAGTTGTCATCATCACAGCAGACTGATGTAAACATTCCTTACATCACAGCTGATGCAACAGGTCCTAAGCACTTAAATATCAAGATCACACGTTCTAAGTTAGAGTCATTAGTTGAAGATTTAGTAAACAAGAGCTTAGACCCAGTTAAGACCGCTTTATCAGATGCAGGTCTATCTCCATCAGAGGTTAACGATGTAATCCTAGTTGGCGGTCAGTCACGTATGCCAATGGTTCAGAAGTTAGTTGCAGATTTCTTCGGTAAAGAGCCACGTAAGGACGTAAACCTAGACGAGGCTGTTGCAATGGGTGCAGCTTTACAAGGTGGTGTTTTAACCGGTGAGAAGAAAGACGTTCTACTATTAGATGTTACCCCACTATCATTAGGTATTGAGACCTTAGGTGGTGTTATGACAACTCTAATCGAGAAGAACACTACTATTCCTACTAAGAAGTCACAGGTATTCTCAACTGCTGAAGATAACCAGCCTGCTGTAACCATCCATGTATTGCAGGGTGAGCGTAAGAGAGCAGCTGACAACAAGTCACTAGGTCAGTTCAACCTAGAGGGTATTGAGCCACAGCCACGCGGCATGGCACAGATTGAGGTTACCTTCGATATCGATGCTGATGGTCTAATCCACGTATCAGCAAAGGATAAGAAGACCGGTAAAGAGCAGAAGATCACTATTCAGGCTTCTTCAGGTCTATCTGATGATGATATCAAGCGTATGGTTCGCGAGGCTGAAGAGCACTCAGCTGAGGATAAGAAGTTTGAAGAGTTAGCAGCAGCACGTAACAGAGCTGATGCTACATCTCACCAGGTCAAGAAGCAGTTATCAGAGTTAGGTGACAAGGTATCTGACGATGATAAGGCTAAGGTAAACAAGGCTCTAGCTGATCTTGAACTTGCAGCACGTGGGGATGACAAAGATAAGATTGAGCAGGCTGAGAAGGCAGTATTAGAGGCAGCTTCTTCATTATTACAGGCTCAACAGGCTCAGGCTCAGGCACAGCAGGCTCAGAACGCACAGCAGTCACAGAGTTCATCAAAGAAAGATGACGATGTAGTTGACGCTGAGTTCGAAGAAGTTAAAGACGACAACAAGTAATCTTTAAAAAAAGATTAACTAACTTATAAGAAGGTGGGTGATTTATCACCTGCCTTTTGTCAGTTTAAAGAGGGTATTATGGCTTCTAAACGTGATTACTATGAAGTGCTAGGAATTGAAAAGGGCGCTGACGAGACAACTATCAAGCGTGCCTTCAAGCGCCTTGCAATTAAGTATCACCCAGACAGATGTAAAGATGCAGATGCTGGTGAGAAGTTTCGTGAAATAAATGAAGCCTACCAGGTTNTATCTGACCCACAAAAGCGTGCTGCTTATGACAAGTACGGCTTTGATGGTGTAGATGGCTCACANGCTGGTGGCGGTAATCCATTTGGCGATGGCGCAGGTTTTGGTAATTTCTCTGATGCCTTTAGCGATATCTTTGGTGAGTTCTTCGGCGGNGGCGCAAGAAGCGCAAGACGTAAGTCTCAGGATGCTCCTGGTCGTGATATCCGCGTAAGAGTAACTTTAACTTTAGAAGAGGCTGTAAAAGGCTGCAAGAAGAAGTTCAACGTTAAGACCTTCGTAAAATGTAAGGACTGCTCTGGTACCGGTCTTGGTAAAGACGGTAAGAAGGAGACCTGTCCTCACTGTCATGGCTCAGGACAGGTATTCATCCGTCAGGGCATGATGCAGTTTGGTCAGACATGTCCTCGCTGTCAGGGGACAGGCTACGTGGTAACAGGTGGCTGTAAGAGCTGTTCTGGTACCGGTCGTGTACAGGATACTAAGGTGGTTTCAGTTGAGATCCCAGCTGGTGTTGATACTGGCGATAAGATCAGATTACAGGGCGAGGGCGAGGCTGGCTTAAACGGCGGTCGTTCTGGCGATATCTATGCAATCATTGAGGTTAAAGAGCACAACATCTTTACCCGTGATGGCAATGATCTGTACTGTGAAGTGCCAATCAGCTTCAGTGTCGCAGCTTTAGGCGGTAAGGTTGAGGTACCAACATTAGATGGTCCTGTAATGATTATCATAAGTCCTGAAACTCAGACCAACCGGATGATGCGTTTATCAGGTAAGGGGGTTAAGTCCTACGGCTCTTCATTCAAGGGTGACTTATACTGCAAGATTGTAGTTGAGACTCCTGTAAACCTGACCTCACATCAGAAGGATCTGCTAAAAGAGTTTGAAGCTTCTCTAAATGGTGAGGATGCCGATGCTCCAAAGGATAAAGAAGGTAAGGTAAAGGCTAATAAAAAGGCCACCGTATCCCACAAGCCAAAGGCTGAAGGCTTCATAAAAGGTGTTAAGAAGTTCTTTGAGGATTTATCCAGCTAAATGACGTGACTTAACTCAAATGACGGGGGTATTTACAGGTGATGTATATCTATAAATAGTTTATAATGTCTGTTTATTTTTTATAGATTTTTGTAGATCCTAAGTACTGGCAATATATTTGAATGCCCGCTCAATATGAGGTATAGTTTAAACATACTGGCGCCTAATTAATAGTTAGGCGTTATTTTTTATATTTTAAGAGGTTTTACAATGGATCAGACTCCAATGACTCCACGCGGCGAAGATTTACTTCGCAAAGAGCTTCAACGTTTAAAGACAGTTGAAAGACCTCGCATTGTAGCGGCCATTGCCGAAGCAAGAAGCCATGGCGACCTAAGCGAGAACGCCGAGTATGATGCTGCTAAAGAAGAGCAAGGCATGTGCGAGGCTAGAATTAAAGACATTGAAGGTAAACTGGCTACAGCTAACGTTATTGACGTAACCAAGCATAAGAGCCCATCTGGTAACCAAAAGGTTATCTTTGGTGCAACAGTTACTGTTTTAGATGTTGATACAGAAAAAGAAACCACCTATAAGATTGTAGGTGAGGATGAGGCTGATATTGACGCTAATTTAATCTCTTACAAGACTCCAATTGCAAAGGGCCTATTAGGCAAGCAGGAAGAGGACGAGATTGAGATTAAGATCCCTAAGGGAACTGTCTGCTACGAGGTAGTAAAGGTAGAATATATTTAGTAGAGAATACTGAATAAAAAAAGAACCTAGTTATGATATTGTATAAACAACGAATAACTAGGTTTTTTTTATAGGCTCTGTTTGTATCATCGGTTGGTATAGTTCTTTACATCAAATTTACGAGAAAAAAATAAAAACAAACAGACTGTATGACAATATTCACTAGTCTGTTTGGCTAATTTCCTAAAATTAACTAA
>JGI24711J26586_10002838_pt1 | contig 12031 bp, 13 predicted proteins | sample BioPla3DNA1_FD_26586 | JGI IMG/M metagenome (IMG submission 26586)
CCTATTATTCTACTGTCATGTCCAGCACATCTAGGCCAATTTTTATCTTTGTACCCTTGCCAACTTCAGACTCAATCCTAATAGTATGGGACAGTTTCTTTGATACTTCTCCAGCATTTGTGTACTTTATAGCATTAGATAATATTTGTTCTAAAACAAATACCAACCACTTTTCATCTGTCAACACCCATCGATTCAAACTATCATAATTAAGCTTAAGCCTTTTCCGAATAAAGGACTTTGAGTATTTTCTAATAGCCTGCTTTACAAGATCATCTAAGGCATATCTCTTTATAAGTAAATCTGAATTCATATTTTCCAAGCGCAAATACTGTAGCACCATCTCTACATACTGCTCTATCTTAAAAAGCTGCTCTAAAAGTTCACTATTTTTATGGCATTTTTCAGCCTGTAAAAGTAGCCTCATAGCAGCTATAGGTGTCTTTATCTGATGGGCCCAAACAGTGTAATATTCCACCATATCATCAAAAGCCATATTCTTTTCGTTAATAATATCTAATCGAGCCTTATCAAGGACCTTAATTAATTGTTGATAGTCTAATTCGACTAAATTTGTTGAATCTGGAAAGTCCAAAGGAGAAAAAATTAAGTTATCTCTCAATTTGTTTAGCAATTTATGCTTTCTGTAAAAGGTCCAAAAACTTTTAATAGCCACTAGCAGCATAAAGATGAAAGAGAGCAAGGCAGCATAAACAAAAGGCTCTAAGGGTAGTGAATACAATAGGAAAATTAATAGAAAAATGCTGTAAGAAATTGTTGCTGTAACTACAATTGTTCTATTAGCTTTCAAAAAGGAAGCAAAAAGCTTAAAATAATTCTTCATATCAATTTACCATATATCCAAGGCCCTTTTTTGTGATAATAAAATCCTTAAGGCCAAAATCTGCAAGCTTCTTCCTAAGACGGGTAACATTTACCGTCAAAGTATTATCATCAATAAAGTTATCACTTTCCCACAGCCTTTGCATAATATCCTCCCGAGAAACTACCCTTCCTACATTCTCCATAAGTATCTGCAAAATTTTATAATCGTTTTTGGTTAGCTCAATCTTATTATCCTTGTAAGTCAGAGTGGTATCACTAAGATTCAGCACAACGCCCTTATGCTCTATAATATTAACCTGGCCTTGGAAAGAATAAGTCCGTCTTAGCAGAGCTCCTACCTTTGCAGTAAGGACATTCAAATCAAAAGGCTTAGCAATAAAATCATCGCCACCCATATTCATAGCCATAACAATATTCATATTATCCTGAGCAGAGGAAATAAACATCACCGGCACTTTAGAAAACTTCCTAATTTCACTGCACCAATGAAAACCGTTAAAAAAAGGTAGCATTATATCAAGGAGAACAAGCTGTGGGTTAAAATCTATAAATTGCTCTATAATATTTTTAAAATCTGTCACATACTTGACCTCATAATCCCACTTTGTCAGATGGTCTGATACAACCTTTGCTATGGTGATATCATCTTCAATTATCATAATTTTATACATAAACTACCTCCAGCTCTGGCAAATCTTATGATACTATTATATATAAAAAATGTTAATAAATCGAGGGGGAGAGCGGGGGATGATTATTGGCTATGTGGCTATGTTGCAAAAAAGTGTTGATGATATATTGAGGCTGAAGAACAAGCCGTACCTAGCTAGCTTCCTTGTTAAATGCCGAACAAAAATTCGTCAACTCTTATTGAAAACAAAGCCACATATAGAGAATTCAATATACCAGCATACTTTTAGGGCTAGAAACTACAGCTTGATGTTTTCCAATTACCTCCAGAATATCCATGATTACATTTAATCGAAGACAAGCAACTGAGGCAGGCAGCATCTAGCTAGACAAGGAGTTGGCAGCTAGGCTGATAGCAAGGAACCAGCCAGATACCAGCCAAGCATCGGCCAAGCACCGGCCAGGAACCAGCCAAACACCAACCAATCATCAGCCAGACACCAGCAAAGAACTAGTAAGCACCAGATAACCACCAGGCAACCACCCTTGAGTAGGACTTTTATATTTAAGATTTCTTGGAAAAGCTGTTTAAAAAGCTTATAATAAAATTTATAGAAATAGTTTAAAGTAATTGTATTGATGAAAAAGTAGCATATTTACTATGAAAAACAGTAAAGCTACCAGCAACGGGGAGGTTGTACTATGGATAAGGAAAGACTGTTAAAGCAAATAGAATTTATAACAGAAATTGATAAGTTAAAGCAGATTTACAGGCAAAATGTTGTTATTGGAACTAGCAGGAATGAAAACGACGCAGAACATTCCTGGCATTTGGCTATTATGGCTATCTTGCTTTCCGAATATGTGGAAGATGAGAAGCTGGATCTTTTACGGGTTATTAAGATGCTGATAATTCACGACCTAGTGGAAATTGATGCTGGCGATACCTTCTGCTATGACGAAAAGGCTAAGGAAGACAAGGCACAGAGGGAGGAAAAGGCAGCAGAAAGGCTCTTTAATATATTGCCCTCAGATCAGGCTGAGGAAATTATGGACCTTTGGAAGGAGTTTGAGGAAAAGGAAACTCTGGAAGCAAGATTTGCAGCTTGTATGGATAGGCTCCAGCCACTGATACTTAATTACAATACCCAGGGGCATACTTGGCAAAAACCAGGGGTAACAAGCCAAAAAGTATTGAAACGAAATGAACCTTTGAAGGAAACTACACCTGACCTTTGGGAATACGCCAAGGAGATAATTGAGGATTCTGTTGAAAAGGGGATATTAAAAAAGTAGGTAGCCTTTGCTTTCCCTGTTTTTAATATAGATAAGTTAGCGTTAGTTATGCCTACTCGGGATGCCAAATCCATCAAGGATACCTTTCTCTTGGCCATCATAACATCTAAATTCACTATTATTGCCATGACTTTGCACCTCCCTGAAATACTTTAAAAGGAAAAAGTATTAAATCGTCAAATCGTTATCTTCCTTATATTCAATGGCTTGTTTAAATACTTGGGAAAGTATCAATATAAAGCAACCGGTGAAGAAGAATATAAGGAATTCAATATCCGTAAGAATACCTTGTTCGTCAATAAGAATAAATTTAAAATCACGGAATTGATTATTGATAATAAAATTTATAATGTAGCAGGCTGTGATAGTAAAGCAGCTCCACCTGATAGGTAAAGGAAACCTGTAATCACTGTTTGAGCCTTGAGTTTTTCTAACACAGGTTCATGTCCAGAAGTGATGCTAAGTATAAAGACACCTATAAAGACTAATGGTGCTACTATAAGGAGTATATCCATAATAACCTTTAAATAGGATGCTAATGATTTCTTACCGTAAAATCTCATCCATTGTCACACTCCACTTACTAATTTAAAAATCTATATTTTCTCTTGTATAATAGCATAGGCCTTATTACCAGTCAATATTAAATTATCGATAAACAGAAAAGTCATAGGATAAGCACTTGAAAGTAAATGTTTAAAGTAGAAGATTGTAGAAACTATAATAGCTTTCATTTTTATAGAAATATTGATATACTATAAGTGTTGTTCTAAATTAAAACTACTTTAAAAATAGAAGTCCGTGGAATGATATAAAGGAAAGGGAAGGTGTCTGTAATACAATGAGGGACAAAATTGATATTAGTAGATTGGACATTCAAGCTCTGAACTCAGAACTTACCGATGACCTATTGATGGATTTAAAGACACCGGTAAAGGATAGAAAAGAGTTTAAATATAATTCTTATGTTATTTCCATACCAAGGTACTTTTATAGATTTGTAGGAATAAAGACAAATGAAAAGGACTATTATGATTTGTTATATAGAATTGATAGGGAGTTTAAAACTACAACAAGGGCCTATTTAAAGTTTAATCAAGGATTAGATAGAAATTTATCCTTAAACAATCAAAATAAGCTTGATGAAATATGGAAAAAGATTAATCCAGAAGCTGGTATAGATACTTCCTTTATAATAAGTGCTTTGGATAGCAGTGGCTTGATTCCTTCCATATCAAAACCAGTACTTACTTTGCAAATAAAGAATTATTTTAAAGTTATGCTAGACTATTATATTAATACTAGGGCAGACTTTAAAATTGAAGAATTTAAACTGCTTTTAAATTATGGTGTCCACTGGCTAAATCTTTACAGCAAAACTCTTTTCGATAACTTCGATTATTTATATATAAATCCTAAGATCTTGTATTATGGAGATATAACTACAGAGGAAGCTTATTTCCTAATATTCCTGTCTATGATAGGCTGTGACATATTGTATTTTAACCCTAAAGGTGCAGGAAATATAAAGGAAGCAGATAAGTTTAATGCCTTCTCTAGGGAATTAATCTATTTAAACCGAGGAGATATAAAGGGTGAACCTTGGGAGTCCAAGGATCGAATAAGGACTACTGCCTACAGTGCCAGAGAGGAGTTAAACAAAACTCTTTTTGAGGAAGGTGGCAGCTTTTACAGGCCTTGGCAGTTAGCCAACCATAACATTAAAGCCCTTACCCTAAAAACTACTTACGAGGAAGTGAATCTTTGGGGCAAGGAAAAGGCCTTGGTAAGAGATGGTTGGAAGGTTGAAAACAATACAGTTTATATTCCAAATATTTTTGCAAAAATCAGCGGAACCCACGAAGATAAGGATAAATACTGGCAGGAATTAAATGAAATCATTGGCCAGGAGAATACTTTATTTATAAATAAGTTGCCAATTATCGAGGTTGTGCCCTTAGAATACGGTAAGTTCCAACAGGTATACCCTCTGAAAGGGAGAGAAGGTTTTAGCACAAACAAAATGTTAAAGGCTTCCTGGTGGAAATACAAGGAACTGCGAGTAGGACTTCAAAAAACCATGGCTGAAAAAATCAAGGAGGTCACCTTGCATCCTATAGTATATAATGTAGATAATCAACCAACTAGAGATTTTCAGGTAGATATTTTTTCTGTTTTAGTCAATTTGGATAAGTCCATTTTGCAGCTTCTTCAAAGTTTTGATTACCCAGAGGAAGTGCCAAAGATTGTAATTTATAATAATGAGAAAAACGGAAATATATCCTATGAGGATTCTATAATGCTTTCCTTCTTAAATGCTATGGGAGTTGATATTCTAATATACAACCCTTCCGGCTATACGGATATAGAAAGATATATATACTCAGATATGTACGATATACACCACCTAGAAGATGTATCCTTCAATTTAGATTTTAAGAAGTATGAAGCAAAGAAAAAANGTTTCTTTAAAAATCTCTTTAAGTGGTAATNTATGACATATGTTGACAGCATTATGTAAAAAATATTATATTTATAAGAGAGAATTAATTTGAGTTATAGGAGTGGAGAAATATGGCCAATACGGAAATACTACAAGTACCAGAAGATAATACAGAAGAAAGAGCTTTATCTATTAAGGAACAGTTGAAAAGGTCACCAGAAGTGCTACAAATTGCAGGTTCCATCAACGTGAAAGATGCCAATGCAATATTAGAATATGGTAACAAGCCTGCTGAGGAAATTTCAAAATTTGCAGACCAAATACTTAGAAATATGAAAACTGAAACAGTAGAAAATTCTGGTGTTATGATTAAAGAACTTACAAGCATTATGAAAAAGTTCGATAAGCAGGACTTCGAAGATAAGCCAACAGGTTTCTTTGCAAAACTATTTAACAAGCCTGCTAAAGCAGTAGAAAAAATTATGGGCAAATATAAAACTATCGGATCAGAAATAGATAAAATATACACAGAGCTAGGAAAATATAAGGTTGATATAAACGATGCCAACCTAATGTTGGACAATATGTATGAGAAAAACTTCGAATACTATAAGGAACTAGAAAAGTATGTTGCAGCAGGAAACCTTATGATAGAAAAGCTGGAAAATGAAGAACTGCCAGCTCTAGAAGAAAAAGCTGCTGTCAGTGGGGATCAAATGGACTACATGCAGGTAGAAAACATGAAAACTGCCATAGAAATGATGAAGCAGAGGGTATATGACCTAGAAACTGCAAAAATGGTTTCATTGCAGACCGCTCCACAAATCAGAATGATCCAAAGAGGTAACTACAAGCTAGTTTCAAAAATTCACTCAGCCTTCATAATAACCATACCGGTATTTAAAAATGGTATAGTTCAGGCAGTAGCCCTTAAAAGACAGAAGATTGTATCAGACTCCTTAAGTGAGTTAGATAGAACTACCAACGAACTATTAATTAAAAATGCTGAAAACATTAAGAATCAAAGTATAGATATAGCCAAACTATCTGGCAATCCTAGCGTTAGAATAGAGACCTTAGAGAAAACTTGGAACACTATCATGGAAGGTATCGAGGAAACCAAGAGAATAGAAGAGGAAAACAAGAGAATTAGAGAACAAAGCATAGCAAAGCTAGATGATATGACTGAAAAGTTAAAAACTAAGTCATTAAATCCAGGTAACTAACTTGCTAGGTTAATGTAAATAGTAGCTAAGGCACCTTGACTGTTACTGATGTAAAATCGGGCGATAGTCAAGGTGCCTTTGTGTGTACTTGAGGNTATGTTGCAATGTTTCAAAGAAGTGTTGATTATAAAGATTTATCAACACTTTGTTGAAACATTGAGACATGGTAATAAAAACATATGTGATAATCCTTTAAACATGAAAATAGATTATCACATCAACATGTCAATGCTCCGCTAGACCAAATAAAAAGGAGATTCAAAATAAACCGAATCTCCTAGCAATATAAACTGAAGCTCTTAATCATCATCGCTTAAATCTTCAAAGCCAAAATCAAAGTCATCTTCATCTTCATAAATAGCATAGTCACTGCTGTCAAAGTCCATTATATGGCAATGGTCGCATATTGGATGGATAAAGTTCCATGGTAAGGGTTTGCCACAAATTCTGCATCGTTTTTTAAATCGGACAATCCTTACACGAAGATGTTCATCTATGAGTTTAGCCACACGGCTTCTTTCTTCCTTTACCCATTTTTCATCCATTTCCATATTAAAGCTCTTGGAGAAGGAGTAGTAAAGGTCAATCTTTCTATAGTAAATTTCAAGGTTTAACANCTCTTCTTCTGGGAAGGAGGGCTTGAATAATGTGGAGTTTTCGTCGGCAGTAGCCACAAGGCGGACATAATCTTTCCATAGGTTAAGTATGGCATGGTCGCCTTCGTCAAAGGGGATGGTGATGCATTTAAATAGCTCTTCTTCAGTTAATTTTTTAAATACTCCCATTTGTTTGATGGTGTTTATAAGATTAATTAACCGATCTATATTAATCTTTTCATAGAAGTCCTCTATAGGATCCAATGAAGCCCAAACCTTTAGCTTTGCCTCTAGCTCACCGGCTACCTTAAGGATATCTTCTGTAGGTGCTAGGTAAGCTTTGCTAATGGGGTCTTCGTAGCAGGTTAGTGAATGTTTTAATCGTTTCTTTATTTCTGGAAAGATAGTGTTAACAAAGCCTTCTTCATAAATGCCCTTTCTGCCAGCACGGCCTGCTATTTGTTTAATTTCAGCAGTGTAGAGGGGCCGTTCCTTTATGCCATCAAATTTGCTTTTTTCCAAAAACACTACCCGCTTTATAGGGAGATTAACTCCTATACCAATGGCATCAGTGGATACTACTACCTTGCTTTTTTTAGATAAAAACTTTTCAAACTGCAATTTTCGTGTTTCCGGAGGCAGTCCACCATATATTATACTGCAGGAAACATTTCTTTCTTCTAGGGCTGCAGCGGCGGTAAGGACTGACCTTCTGGAGAAAAGAATCAAGGCATCTCCCTCTTTAACCGATGAAGGGAAACGGAATTCGCTGTCTTCCACAGTAAGTTCTGTATCTCTAATATGAGTAATTACTTCGTAAGTATCTCCACAGTCTTCTATTAAGGTTGTTACTATTTCTGTTCCATGAAGGGCGCAACATATGTGAATCTCTGCTGCACGGACACCGAGAATTGCACGGGTCCATGCTGCACCTCTTTGCAGATCTGANAGCATTTGAGCTTCGTCTATAACCACTACATCATAGTCTNACTTTAAATCAACTTTTTCTACGGTGGAAGAGGTGTGGTTGGCATTATGCTTAATAATTTCTTCTTCCCCAGTTTTTAGGTTGCAGGGAACACCATTGGCATTTAGTCTATCAAAGATCTCTAAGGCTAGTAACCTTAAAGGTGCTAAATAAAGTCCCCTTTCAGCTGACATAAGTCGTTGAATTGAAGTATAGGTCTTGCCAGAATTGGTCCCTCCTTCGTGGATAAAAAAGTGCCTTTTCATAGCTCTAGCCTTCTCAAATTCATCCTTAGGATGTTCCGGGAAAGCCTTTTTAATATCATCGCTTAAAAACTTTGGTACAAAGCGCATTTTATAGGTATTAATTATACCTTGGCTATAATAAAATTTGAGATTTTTCTCGCTGTTAATAATTTCATCGAAATCATGTGGAATTTGGAGGTTTTCACTGTATTCTNCCCAAATGAGCCGGGAAGACTGTAGCATTAAGCCCATAACAAAGGCTTCAGACTCCTCCAGTAAAGCCTTTGACCGTTCAAAGACTGTAATACTCGCTATAAGTTCATTTCTATATCGTAGTTCTNTAGCTTTCAGTTTCTTTTTACCCTGTAAGTTTTCAAGTAACTTTTTATTATGTGAATATTCGGCGTAGGTTGACCTTATCCATTGAAGATGTCTAATTAGATTTTTCTCAGAATCTTTTATAAACTTCAAGTCATTCTGCTGTAATTTTGTCTTATAAAGGTTATATTCTTCTTTTATATTATTTATTAATCTCATAAGCTACAGTGTGGTTCTTGCTGCTAGATGTAATTTTAGAACAAGTAGATATTTAGNCAGCTAGCAACCAGCCTCCTTTCTAGGTCATTTTCCAGGGAGGCTGTTACAATGGCAAGTCCTTTAACCATCCCTATCTATACTATATATTATAGACATAATTGTTAATATTTAAAACTATTACTAGTTAATCTTCTTCATATTCTTTGCAGTAGGGACAAGTTAAACTTCCATCAGGAAGCTCTACACCACAGCTATTACAGCTCCGTGAATATTTAATTTTCTCAATATCTTCATTAAGGGCCTTTATGGTTTCCAAATGTTTATCGATTTTTCTGCATAATTTAATGATTTTTTCCCCAGGATCTGTGCTGAATTTATCTAAATTATCCTTCTTCAGCTTATTTTTATAACTCTTATATATAATTCGGCCGATTTTCTCTTCCAACTCCTTAATTTCCCTCTTTTCTGATTGAATGGACAAATTAATTTTCCCTATTTCATATAGCTCTGAGGTTTTCTTCATAGCGTTAGCAGCACCAATACTAATAGATTGGGTAATCTTGCTAAGGTCGAAAGCCATGAGTTCAGCTCCTTTTTATAATTTTAAACTTACTTACATATATTATGACTTTAAGACCTGGTCTGACACCTCTAAATAACAGATTTTTCAGAGAAATAAGTCTTTGGAAAATATTTGAGAAAAATATTTAATAGTAGTATAATGTAGATAGTATTTCTTAGTTGTATTTTAAAAGAATTTTCTGAGCAATACTGTTTATTATTACATATTATCAATAAGAACATGTTATCATGGAGGAAGAAAATGAAGGGAACGACGACACCAGTATATAGAAATATTGCTTTAGATATAGCTAATAAGATAGTAAGAGGAGAAATAAAGGTAAACGAAAGAATTAGTGGCAGGTCCACCTTGGCAGGTGTATACAATGTATCGCCGGAGACCATAAGGAGGGCGGTAGCCTTGCTAGAAGACAGTGGCGTTGTAGCAGCAAATAAAGGCAGTGGTATCGAGGTTCGATCCGTGGCTGCAGCGGAAAAATTTATAGGACAGTACAGAAATAATGAGTACATTAGTACCGTTAGAAGCAACATGTTAGAAATACTAGAAAAGCGTAAATTACTAGATAAGGAATTAGAAGAGAGCATAGATAGGGTTGTGGACTTCCTGGATCGATTTAAGAAAAGTACACCTTTTGCAATGATTGAGGTAAAAATCAATGATAACAGTCCNGTAATTGATAAAAAGCTGTTGGAAGTAAAGTTTTGGCAGAAAACTGGTGCGACTTTAATCGGTTACAGAAGAGACGGGGAGCTAGTAGTATCACCAGGACCAGACTACGCCTTCCGGAAAGGAGACACAATAATTGTAATTGGTGCCTATGATATTTATGATAAAGTAGTTGCNTTTGTAAATTAGCTGTAGAAAATAGGACATAGTGTTAGTGAATTTAAAAGAGTGTTGAAAGATAATGGCTAAATATTATCCTTCAACACTCTTTATTTTTATATAGAAAATTATTGATTCTATGTAAGAGCTGTTTAAAAACAAGACTAAACACTGAAAAAAATTTAGAATTAATTCAGTCCTTCTGCAAGAAGGGGTTAAATGTTTACAAAAATACAAATAAAGGAATGTGGCAACTCTATTCGAGGTTTAAAGTTGCATCTAGTAACAACTNTATGTTATAATCTGAGTTGTCAGATTTTTAGGGNAAAAAAGGAGGAATAAAATTTTGATTGAATTCCAGAAAGTCACAAAACGATACAAGGATAATCTTGTTATTGACGACTTGAGTTTTAAAATTGAAAAAGGAGACTTGGTGGTTTTAATTGGACCTAGTGGTTGTGGTAAGACTACAACTTTAAAAATGATAAACAAACTCATAAAAACTAGTTCAGGTAAAATAATGGTTGATGGCAAGGACATATCTAAAGAAGATACTATTGAGTTAAGAAGAAACATTGGATATGTAATTCAACAAACAGGCTTATTTCCTCATATGACTGTTGGGGAAAATATTGCCCTTGTGCCAAATTTAAAGAAATGGTCTCAGGATAAAATTAAGGAGAGAACCATTGAGCTGTTAGAAATGGTTGGTATGGATCCAGAGGAATATATAGATAGGTATCCTGCAGAACTTAGTGGAGGGCAGCAGCAGAGAATTGGTGTTGCTAGAGCTTTTGCGGTAAATCCCGATGTTATTCTTATGGATGAGCCTTTTAGTGCCCTAGACCCAATAACTCGTAGCCAGTTGCAGGATGAGCTTTACCATCTTCAACAGGAATTAAAGAAAACTATAGTATTTGTTACCCATGATATGGATGAGGCATTAAAACTAGGAGACAAGGTGGCAATAATGAAGGATGGAAAACTTCTACAATACGATAAACCTGAGCAATTGCTTAAGAATCCTTCACAGGGCTTTGTTGAAGAGTTTATCGGTAAAAATAGAATTTGGAACCAGCCAGAATTTATTAAAGCTGAGGATATAATGATAGCTAATCCTGTAGTTATCAGTGCTGCAAGAACTGTCCTTCAAGGTATAGAAACTATGAAAAGCAATAAGGTGGACAGCCTCTTGGTAGTTAATAAGAAGAAGGTATTGGAAGGAATAGTAACCTTCAAAGACTTAAGGAAAAGTCCAGATAGAAGTATTAAGATAGCCAATATTATGGAACGAGATCTTATTTCTATAAATGCCGCAGATTCTATTTTAGACGCTATGAACAAGATGCAGGAATATGGAGTGGCCTACATACCAGTAACAGACGATGAAGGCCGTCTGGTAGGTCTAATTACTCGAAGTAGCTTACTAGCAGTATTAAGCTCACAATATATTCATGAGGAGGTGGTAGCTAGTGAGTAGTTTTTTTGGCAATATCTTATTAAGTAGTCAAGTAGCCAATGAAGGCTTTCTGCAATTTGTTGCAGCTCGTAAAAGTCAGCTGTTTACATTACTAATAGAACACATAGAACTTACAGTAATAGCTGTTCTTATATCTGTCCTACTAGGGGTTCCTCTAGGGATAATAGTAGCTAGAGTGAAAAAATTATCTAAACCTATATTAGGCTTTTCCAATGTAATGCAAGCTATACCAAGTTTGGCCCTCTTAGGTTTTTTAATAATCATCAAAAAGTGAGAAAATACCTAAATAAATTCCCTAAGTAGAAATGTAAAAAAAAGATAGAAATAAGGAGAAAAATGTAGGAAATAATTTACTGG
>JGI24711J26586_10002854_pt1 | contig 11982 bp, 11 predicted proteins | sample BioPla3DNA1_FD_26586 | JGI IMG/M metagenome (IMG submission 26586)
ACCTATGCCATCCCAGTTGACTCCTTTGTTGAGAACTTTTGGAAGAGTACTGATAAAAAATCAATCAATGAAAATGATTTAGAAAGGTTAGCTGAGGCTGGCCAGGCGTACAAGGTTACACAAAATTACATTAGGAAGACCATGAAGTCTGAATATAGTGTGGATTTTTTAACTGAATAAATGGGTTTAAAAATTAAGTAAAAGTGATATTAAGGTATTAAATATAAGGAGATGATGTAGGATGAAAAAGAAGTTAATTGTAATTACAACATTAATAGTTTTAATGTTGAGTGGGTGCAGCAATGCGAAAGATAAAGTGTCATATAATATTAGCAGAGATGCAGATGAATTTAGAGTAATAAGACGAGTTGTTTTCTATAATTCTATCACAGATACTTACATGATGGAGATGGTTGGGAATATTGCTATAGACTTAGAAAGAGATGGGGTTATTGAGGTAATTGCTAAGATTGGGCCAGATGAATATCAGAAGCATTATTTAGGATTGAGTGATAATGTAACTTATACAGTTGAACAATTGGGTGTATCTGATGTATCTGAATATAAATATAAAATGATTTTTAAACCAAAAAGTATAGTACCAATTGACTTAGAATATAAGGAGTCAGATAATTAAAGCAAGCTCAGAGGACCTCAGACGACAAGTTTGGGGTCTTTTAATTTGACTATTTACTTGATAGCAACATTAGCTAGCTGCCGCTCTCCTCAGAATTCTGTCAGCCACGGTCAACCATTCACAATGAGGATTTTACGTCAAAAGATGAGTAAATCGGCAAAATAGTGGCCGCTGTAATTAGGATGGCTGACGCATTCTAGAGACGTAAATATAGAAACCAGTTCTTAGCCATAGATTAATATTAAAAAAGGGCCATAAATCTCATAAGATTTATGGCCCTTTTATTACTTCAACTTTTCATTTATTTTAGTAATTTATTTACTAACGCTTGGATTGCTTTGTAATCGTAGCCCGCCTTAGTTAACCTATTTTTCCTATCATTACCATTACCCCACTTACCTGCTATAACTTCTTTAGCGATTTCCTGATTAGTTTTTTTAGTAGGTTGATTAGGTTTACTCACTAAAATGTTAACTAACGCTTGGATTGCGTTGTAATCATAGCCTGCTTTAGTTAACCTTGTCTTCCTATCATTACCATTACCCCAGAGACCCTTGACAACCTCTTCAGCAATTTCAAAGTTAGATTTCTTTGGTGTGCTAGGTTTAGCTGGAGCTGGCGTAGGTTTATTCACCGGTGACGCAGATTTACCTACAATTAACTTTTGCCCTATCTTTATCAAATCACCTTTTAATCCATTCCAATTCTTAAGGTCATTCACTGTTACTTTATATTTGTTGGAAATGCCCCACAATGTATCTCCCTTTTTAACTACATATACATCATCATTAACCTTAGGTTGACTTGGCTTAACCGGCTCACTTGGTGTTCCATTCACTAATCTCTGCACTTCTTTTCTGATATCGTTCATAGTTATACCAAATTTTTTAGACCAATGTTCAATGTCAGAATGATTGGAAGCTATACCTAACTTATGTCCTTCACTGTGAGAGATTATTGTTTTGTTATTGATTGGGATGTTATAAGTTTTGACTAAGTAAGCAGTCAATTGGTTAGCTAAGTTGATACATTCATCGAAGTAAGCCTTATCGTTTAATGCGTCTTCACAAATTTCAAAGCCAATATATCCCATATAGTTGGCAGACCCTTGTTTACCGGATCCACTATGCCAGCCCACATGATTCCAAGGGAGTGTTTGATATATTCTTACTTTGCCATTTTTATCTTTACCAATGAAGGCGTGGACACAGACAGATCCCCCACCTGGTTTAGGTTGGTTCCAATGGTTCCCATATGGATTTTTACCTAATATGCCGTCATCTGGGCCAACATATCTTGATAACTTAGGATTATTAGCACCGGTTGAGTGATACATAACTCCTTTAGGGGTCATTTTCTCACCTGTTTTATAACAATTATTATTGGTTAAAAATAATTTATTTATTTCTACCATTTATGATCGTCCTCCTTATATTTCATAATTTCAATCAACTTATCAAGGCCATCTTTTGCATATTTAACTATAGTTGCCAAGACAACAATATACATTGCGTCAACTAGATCATAAGATTGACCCATAAAATCTACAGATAAATCTTTCATAAGGAATGAAGCTAAAGCGTAAATCAAGATAGCTGAGTAAACTAGCAAACCTTTAATCAATCCTTTTAAGAGTTTCTTTTTGTCGAAATGGTCTCTTATATCAATGCCTGCCATAGCTGCTCCTATTAAAATATTGGCTAATATAGTTATTGGTAGGACAGTTAGAACAAGAGCTAGTCCACTTTCATTTAATAGTTTTATCATTTAAAGCNCCTCCTACTATTTTATTATTAAATTTAATATAGCGCCTATAATTGCTATTGCTATAGCACTACTAATAGCAAATATCCATTTATCAATCTTATCAATTCTCTTGTTAGCATAGTCAGCCTTATTGTCTGCGTTGACTGCTAAATCTCTTATTGCATCAACTCTCTTATTATCTTCTACTAAAAAATTAACTGTTGTTCTTGTGCTTGCTGTATCTTCCTTGATGTCAGTAATCACTTTATACAGCTCCCTTAGTTCCTTATTATCCATTATGTTGGCACCTCCTGAGATGATTAGTTTCTCTATTTATTTTTACCACTATTGATATTTATTATCCCATTTTTGATTTAACACCTCCTAAAGAAATCTTTATAATTAGCTTTTACTTTAAGGTCTAGATGTTATTGTTACATCTAGACCATCTGATTCATTTGAAAATTCCCTAATATTATCATTATAACCTATTGCTGTCAATGTAAACTGACCTTCCATATCAAATGGTTTCGGTATAGATCCTTTATTCTCGTTAACTATAAATTCATGCGTTAGATCTCCTTGTTTAAATATCAACCTGACATTTTCATAGAATGACATATCATTATTTATCTCGTAATTTATAAATTCTTCATCATCTTCAATTACTATATTATCTAAAGTTGGTAACACACCAGGTGTCTCAATAGGAATTTTTATTACTGTCTCGTCTTTTTCATTTACATACATCCCTATGGGACCAACACCTGTGATGTTTTTAATTTTGAAGTTTCTAACTTTACCCTTAGTTAGCTTAGACCTCTCAGTCAGCCAGTAGTCTGAGTCTATTGGAGTATAATCACCATTGTTAATCTCAGCCACATCGTCACTTAGTAACCCATGACTTATATATGTGTTCACTAAATCTCCATTTATCTTAGTGTAAACTTGTCCGGCGGGGCTTTTTCCACTATTGTCAACCTTTAAATCAATCGTATATTCAATATTTATCATAACATCACCCCTAATAGCTCATTTTGAAGCTTGTGTCCAATATAAAGTCGTCTGATTTGAAAGGACGGTCGACTTGCATAGTTGCTGTTATCTTAGCACCTTGAGCTGGAGGATTAGTGAAGACTAAATGAGTTGGCTTCTTACCAAATGCAAGGGCGTCTCTGTCAGAATAACCAAGTTCACCTTCTATCTTCCAATATTTAGCCTCTATTGGCTCTCCTAATTCAACTATTGTTCCAGAAGTTTCTGAGTCGTAGTCAAAGGCTTCTACGTAGTTTTCACCGTCAACTGAATAACTTACTGTTATACTATCATATGAAGTTTTTACCTTATAACAATCTACATATATATCTTCTTCATATACTATATATGCCTCTCCCCGATATGTTTCATCATTATCCATATCATCATATATGAAAGGATCGATATCTCCATCTGTTATTGTATAATTCTCCTTCATGCTAGCAAAGGAGCTACTGTATGCTAAGCTATTATTATCATGGGCTAATGTGTAGTCTATATCTCTCTCCAATGGGACTCCATCAACTTTTATTACGTCAGTATCTACTATAAATTCTGGGATAGGGAAGCTAAACTCGGTCTTTACTCCATCGCCTTCTCCAACCTCTATATCACTAATAAAATATTTGCTGAAATAGTTTTCATTTGGTAGTTTTACACTTCCTAATCCTTGTATAGTTATATAATTAGCAAAACCTAAGTTACCATATGTGTCATTTGTTCTAACCTTATCGAATATAACTTCTCTACTATTTTTCAATACTCTATCATTTGGTCTAGGTATAGTTATCGACCCTAAACGACTCATATTATTATCAAAAGGGTTATAATTATCAACTTTGAAGGCTTCCCTATTAGTTGTTAATGCTATATAATGCTTGCAATCATAATAGGAATTATAGAATATTCCACCTGACCCATTTAATATAGTGTTAGATATGCTGTCTATTTCATTTATTGGTATAATGTCTTCAGCATAGTTTATTACTACATATACTGTAACCTCTACAATCATAACATCCTCAGAACTCTTATCTATGCTTATTGGGTTCCCTTCCGAGTCTTTAAATAGAGCTAGTGAATTAAGATAATTCCCACATCCACAACCTATTTCAGTAATCTCTCCTTCATATTCAAACGTAGCTGGAATTGTACAAGTCATCACCTTAGAAGATATTCTCACATTGTTTGATAAATTACTTTCAATTATGGGATTAGTGCCCTGTATCGTACCCCCTATTTGGTTATACAATGTTGTTCTACTTGGGTCAACTTCATTTCCCACAGGGCTTCCTGTACCTATTCTTATATTTGTGAACTGATTAGCAGGATCAATATTCCAGTCGTCAACTCTATCCCAGAATCCATTTAGAACTGTGTTTTCAGCATATCCTTCATCCTTTATCTCTCCATTACTTCCTATCACTTTAACCTTGTAATTATTGTGTAGATTTATTTTAGTCTTTGTCATAATACACCCCTCCATAATTATTGTATAGATTTATTTTAGTCTTTGTTATAATACACCCCATTAAGGGTTTATTTCTTTGTAAGTGAACACTTCTAAGTCTAATTCCATATCTAAATTGAATATCACAGTTTCATCTTTATTTAGATATATTTTCTCAACTTGTATAACATCAATTTCAGGCTTACTTATTGATAAGTCAATATTTACAACTTCGTCATTATTTAATAATAAAGTTCTTTTTTGATATATATCTATATCTAAATCGCTATCAATTGAAAGATTGAACTCAATAGTTTCTTTATTATTCGAGACAAAGTCGTAAACTAAGATGTCTTGGTTTACTTCTATATCAGTTCCATTTGGATGTTGGCCTAATATGTGTTCAGGGTTTAAACTTATTATAAGTGTCCCCATTGTTACTACGCCATCCATCTCTATGATTAGTGTGTATGGATCTTCAGTGTCAACATATATAGATTCTACATTTTGAGTGCTTCCGTTATTTACAATGTTGAATGCCTTTTCACTATCTCCACGTATATTCCATTTATATGGAGCCTTAAGTTTAAATGTTTTACCATCCTCAGTAGACCATTCAGGCTGTAGATTATATGGTAAATCACTCTTTGGAATTACACCAATTATTGTCATCCAATCATCTATTTCATTATTGAAGTTTACATATTCAATAGGAGAAGCTTGACCAATATATAACCTATCAGATATAAATATTTTATCTATACCAGACACAGAGAATGATACACGGTAATCTGCAAGTCTATTTACATATACATTATTGTTATTATTACCAGCCTCAGTTAATATTGATTCCTGATTCCAGTTAACATTATCCCCATTTAATATATCATTTAAACCTAATAATTGTCTATAGGCAACAACTCCATCATATTTGATATAAGATAATATTAAACCCATATCATCTTCGTGACCTTTAGCGTTCCAACCTCTTATTGCTGATGCTTGAATAACACCTTCAGCTAAAATTTGCCTTGTGTTAGGTTCATCACCATATTGTCCCCATAAGGAATCATGTTCATCTATCCAGAATATCCATGGTTTATCCTGAGTTATTAAAGAGTAAATATCCCTACCTTCAAGTAATTCAAATATTCCATTGAATTCTATAAGTAAGTTCTTTACATTAGTTAAACCTTGTAACTCCCATAATAAATTAAAATCTGTATCTCTATATTTCCTCCCTAGTATATATGGGGCTCTATATACTGAAACAACACCCTCTTCACCATATCCTATGAGGTATATATCAGTTGGTGATATTGCAAGATTTGGTTGTCTTATTGATATATCTTCAGTTATTATTCCTAATTTACTTAATTCAGCACCAAGTATCTCAACATCATAAACTACATTTCTTGGCTGTATATAAAACTTACCAGATCTACTTTGAATTGATACTGATAAAGTGTGCATATTAAAACCTTTTCCTATATATAGCAATGGTATACCAATATTGTTATTACCTCTGTATATCCTTACATTAATAGGACTATATAATTCCTGAGTGTTATTATCATAAACTTTTATAATAGCTTCTGTGTCACTATCAGATAATAGATTTATCATCAATTGTCCCTGTCCATTACCTGCACTTGCCATATCAACTTCGACAGCCGCTATTTCTATTTCCTTTGTTCCAACTTCAATTTTGTTAATATTTGTATCCCATAGCATATTAAACGAAGCTTGTGGAGCAACATTTGAAGATCTTCTACTTATTCCTGAATTTGATATTTCTTCATCCACTTTGCTAGGGTTTGTTATATTTACAAACATTCTTAAAGAATATTGAGCTTGATTAAGAATTACCTGTTTACCATTAACTAATATTGTATCACCTATTTCCACTGCTGGATCTATATCAGTAGATGTTATCTCGTATGAGTGATGAACATAGTCTGACAAAATATTTAATATCTTATCTGTTGAATATTTAGTAGCCCATGGATTAAACACCTTCAAGACATTTTTTCCATCTCCCGATATGAACTTATCATCAATTTCATCACCGAATGACATTTCAACAGAATCAAATCTTATAGATTCACCTGTTATTATGTTACTTGAGTTGCTCTCATTAACTATACCTACAGGTTCACTAAACCGTGGAATAACTAATTTTAATTTATTGTCGTCTGATATATGGAAGTTTCCTCCATGAAGGCTTGCGATATATCCTAAAGTATCTCTTATCGTTATTGTGTCAGGATTATCAATAAATATACTTTCATCAATTGGAGAACTACTATCTACTTCAACTCCCATATATTTAGCTATCTCTTTAATTACAACAGAAGATGAGGTAGGCCATGATTTCTCAGTGAACCCAGCTCTCTTATATTCTTCATCTAGATAATTAATATAATCATATCCTGTTATACTCCATACTCCCGCATTTAGCTCAGCATTATCTACTAAATATTCTCCAAACATAGCCCATTCAGAACGTTCTTCATTTATAGTATAAACTCTCATTTCTAACTTAATAACAGCTTTAGAGTTTATGGAATAATCAGTGTGTGGTATAACCTTAACATTTATCTCTTTTGACATTGCATTACCTATTGCAAAGGCACCATACATCACTCCCTTTATGTGGCTTACATCTAATATACTATCATCATAATATATTACATCATCTATCGTCAATTTTCTTTCATAACCCCATTGACCTAGTGGGATTGTTCCATCATGACATTTTCTCCATAGATCTCCTAAATCCCTCATTATATCACCTCCTAGTTAAGCTCTTCCATCTCCAGCAACACCTTTAGCTATAAGAGGGAATGGATCTATTATATATTCTCTTTTACCATTTATACTACTTTTTAAAGTATAAGAAACGTTATTACTGTAAAACTCTCTTGTTACTTCTCTGCCTAATCTTAAGTCGTAGTAAGTAACGTTAACCCATTCTGGCTCAATTGCTCTTAATATTTTATGCCCCAATTCATCATCAATGGGAATATTTTTTCTTAGAGTAATTTCTAGAGTTGGTCTTATTATAACCCTATCTCTTCTCATTGTTCCATCAGCCATTTCGCCGGCCTCAGCACTATCTACATCATTTCTTGTATATTTGATCCCCCCCATTTCTAAGTAGGGCTCAAAGTCAAAGTTATTAATTATTAAAGTGTTAGACATTTGTAACAACCTCCTTATATTAGTGATTTACCTAAGAGACTTCTATCTCCCTTAATTGAGTTAACTACAGTTTGCCCAAGTACTCTATTATCAACCATTATTTTACTACCTTTTTTATTGACTTCAATAAGTTCTCTTAGTAATTGTGCGATTAGAGCATTATCGGTTCCTCCACCCTGTTCAGCTAAAACTTCAGCAAAGGCTTGTTTCATAGTTGATACTGGTGAAACTATTTCATCTTCAACCATGTTATCCCCAACAATTACTTGTCTTGGTTTTCTTGGCGGAATTAGTCCACCTTTTGCAAGCCTAGGTAATTTATAATTACTTCCAGTCTGATTGAATAAAGCAGTTGCTGAGCTAGGTGCTGTGCTACCACTACTAAATCCTCCAGACATACTTGGCATCCCTTGAATTGAACTTATCTTAGCATTCTTTTGTAGATTAGCATATGCTATACCAATAGCTGCTAATGAACCTGCTATTGCGGCGGCAGCTATACCAACTGTCCATGAAGCGTGAAAGGCTGCGATTGCTATACCGGCTGCAATCGCTGCAGCGGCAAGTCCACCTAATATTGTTACTGCTCTTTGAGCCCCATCAAGTTTGCCCCAGTTGCTACCTATATATATAAACGCGGCTGCTAATGCTCCAATCGCAATCGCAGCTAAGCCTACTGAAGAAGTTACAGCGCCAACAACCGATCCAAAGTTTATTATTGCTTTCTTTATACTTTCGATTATAGACACAACTTTTAATGTTGTGTGATAGAAGACCAATCCTGCTAAGAAACCTATGATTGAGCTGAATATTAGATCCATTGCATCTTGGTTGTTTCTCGCCCAATTAGAAAAATTTCTCAACTTCTCAGTCAAACTTTCTATTAAACTTATAATAGTCTCGCCTGCCCATTCACCGAATGGTTTGAAGAATTCTTCCCAAAGCCATTCTAATGTTGGCTTTGCTGCTTTAACAATAGTATCTAGTGTCTCAATAGCTGCACTCAATAAATCTAAAGCCACAGGAAGTAAATCATCTAATGCCCACCCCATTAATGGTGTTAGCACTTCCTCCCAAAACCATAGTAAACCCTCACCAATAGTAATTGTATATGGAGCTAAGGCAACCCATAATCTCTCTACTGCACCATTTAAGTTATCCCAGTCCACCTGTGCTAGCTCTTTAGTTATTGCATCTATGAATCTTGGGAAACCTTCACCTAAAACCCAACTACCAACTGGAACTAGAAAATTTTTATAGAAACTTTGAAGTCCGGTCCATACAAACCCACCTAAAGGCTTAAGTCCATCATTCCATAATCTTCCCAAAGCCTCAATGGTTGGTTCTAGAGCTTTCTTTATAGAGCCTAAGGTTTTCTCGAATTTATTTAAGATCCCTAAGTTTAAATCATTTTCTTTAATTTCAGGTATGGCTGAACCACCACTACTACCGTCTGATGAGCCACTATCTTCTTTAGACATCTTATTTAATTGGTCAAATCCTTGAATTTGTTTACTAGCTTCCTTAGCAGCCTTGCCAACCTTATTGTATCCATCCTCTTGGGCATTTAAATTCTTGACAGCTTGCTTAGAACCCTCAAGACTTTTCCCGAATAACATACTTAATAATTTAGCGGCATATGCTGCAGCTGTTGCTAACATATCAATTATTTTTTGTAAAACAGGTAACACTGCTTGCCACAGTGGTTGAAAAGCAACTTGAATATTAAATTTTAATGTAGCAAATGAATTTGCTAATTGCTCATTGCTCCTTATTAACCCAGACACGTGTTCTCTCACACCTCTAAATAGAGATCTAAATATCTGATAAAACATGGTAGCTGAAGCTATTCTTTTAATTCTATCAGCTATTCTCTCTATAGTATTAAAGCTTTTTCTTGATTCCTTTTCAAATCCTATCATTCCCCCAATAGCAGTTTTTAATTTATTTGATATTTTCCCCACAAGGTTACTTATTGATTTAAATATTCCATTTGTCCTACTTGCACCACTTTGCTCAAAAGCTCTACTTAAACTGCCTTCTAGAGATGAAGCCTCGTAATTTAATATTTGTATTGCTCGTTCAGTTTGAATTAAATTTTGCTTTAACCTTATAGCTTCATCAGTGCTTTCAGGATTTAATTTCGCCTCAGATATTTGACTTTTCAATTCTGCAGCCCTAGTTTTCAATCTCTCTAATAGATCTTCAGATCTTTTTAACATCTCGTTATTTTGAGTAATACTTCTTAACGTATCATCATAAAAGCTTTGAGTTGCTTCTAAGTTCCTTCCGCCACTTCTATAAGACTCTAGCTGGGCTAATTCTGCTTTTAATTTTACACCTTCATCTGTAAATCTCTTAATAGCATTTTGTTCTCTAATTATTTTTTTACCTATATCATCAAGTTCTCTACTCATAGATGTCAGTATCTTAGGCTCTGCTCTTTTATTAGCTAAGTCTTCATACTGTTTATTCATTTTATTTAATTTATCTATTGCATTTTGTATCTCTTGAGACTTTTTAGCTAATCTTATAGTTGTTCTTTCTATTTCATTTCTTGTAGATTGACCAAATGCATCTAATGAGGCACTTGACACTTTCATGACAGTGCTTCTTACATTATTTAAGCTTTTATCTATATTTCCTATACTATTGTCAAATTGACTAGAATCAAATCTAGTTTCAAAGGTAATTTTTGCATCTGCCATGCTTTATCACCTCCTTGCTGTTTTAGCTTATATTGTTACAAGTATCTATCTCACGACTTTTATTACTTCTTAAAGTCATTATTATATCATCAATACTTTCTTCTGTATCTTCACCTTTTATAATTATTAAGTTTTTATTTTGCTTGTAAAAATCTCTTTCATGTTTTTCTAATTTTTTACCATAAAATAACTTATTACGTATAGATATTATATAAGATATTAAACTCTCTCCATCTATTGCTTGACATAGACCGTAAAATGTCCACCAATGCATATATCTTTCACTTCTAACATCTTTTGTATATACTGCATTAACAGCACTAAATAGCAATTGTTCATCTTTTTTATAATCAATGGTGCGTTTAATTGATTTAACATTACCATTATTATCATCATTATCTCCTATATTTAAAAACCACATAGCTTGCTTTATTGCTTCGCTAATATTCTCAGGGATAATAGTGACAGGCTCACTTTCTCCTTCTGGTATCGTTGTGAAAAGTATATTTAACATAGTCATTTGAGCATTCAATACTGATAAAGCCCTATCATTATACATCTGCATAATTAATAGGGCTGTTCTATAGTCGCTATCTATATCATATTCTATACCATCAATAACAAGCGACTTCGGCAATAGTCCTATCATTTTATTTCTTCAAACTCTTCTTTAATTGCTCCGCCTGTTTTCTATACTTTTCACTATTACTTTCAAATTTATCGAAGCTTTCTTGGATTACTGGGTCTAACGCACTTATGAAGTTATCAAATAGGAATTTACCATTAGATATAGGACTAATTGGATTCATATTTCCAAATGCAATCTTACTTGTACCTTCACCAAACACTTTATCTAATTCTACATTAAACTCTTCACCTAATGCAATGGTTGTCCCTACCTTATAATCTTCAATTGATTTTAATGAGGTAGATAGTTTTTCAACTTTTTCTATATACTCATTTTGCACCCAATCTATAAAGAATAAATATCTATCTACGAAGTTAATGTCGGTAGGGTTCCAAGTAAGAACCTTATTACTATCACCATTTAACTCTATCTTTTTACTACCATCGTCAAAATTGATTTTTATAACGCTCATTTTATTATCATCCTCCCATATCTAAATTATCAGCAATTAACCTTCAGGTGGTGTTCCTTCACCATTTCCGCCACCATTTCCGCCACCATTTCCGCCACCATT
>JGI24711J26586_10002856_pt1 | contig 11980 bp, 8 predicted proteins | sample BioPla3DNA1_FD_26586 | JGI IMG/M metagenome (IMG submission 26586)
AGCCATAATGATGTATTAACATTGGGTATGAAAGAAAACTATGTTTTCCCGGATTATTCGGTTCTTATTCTGGTAATAGGGGCAATAAGCATTTTAATTCTAATCATAGCAGCCTTTGCGATACCCTATTCATTACAAAACAAAATAGCTATTTGCAGGGGATTTAATAAAATGCCTCTGGAGTTAAAGTTTGCCGCTTGGATATTGCTTATAGGGCTACTCGGTATCAATGTGGCTGTGTTTGATAGCCACAGATACGGCTATGTCAATCCCCTCACAAGGATAATATATGATGTAAATCCTTATTTTTATATAATCGGAATACCCATAACCTTTATATTATATCTTCTCATCTATTTAAACACGGTTTATATAAAATATCTTTACCATACAGGATTTAGGAAAGGACTTATAGACAGCAGCTTCATAGGAAAGGCATTACTGTTTCTCGTCAGGGGCATAAGGGAAATATCAAAGAGACTTATGACCGTAGATTTGAGGGAAGATAATCAAAGAAGATTAATAGGTATAGCGGTAATGAATTTCTTAGTTATAGTAATATTGGGTTCGGGCGGTTTTCTGGGCATTGTTCTGGCGGTTATATACAGTATTGTTGTGTTCAAGTATATACTGGGGTTAATAGAAAGCGCCTCGGAACTGAATTTGGCGAGTGAGCAGGTTTCAGCAGGTAATTTTGATATTAAAGTCGGCGAAGATATGGGCATTTTAACCCCTATGGCTAAGAACCTGAACAATATCAAACAGGGATTCAGTGTGGCAGTGGACAAAAAAATAAGGAGTGAACGGATGAAATCGGAGCTCATTTCAAATGTATCTCATGACCTTAAGACCCCGCTGACATCTATTATCACATATGTGGATCTATTGAAAAATGGGGATGTTGAACCAAATACACAGAAAGAATATATAGATGTAATAGATAAAAAATCACAGAGGTTAAAAATATTGATAGAAGACTTGTTTGAAGCCAGCAAGGCCACAAGCGGCAATATAGACTTTAATTTGGAGGACATAGATGTGGTTGCGCTACTCAGGCAGACCTTGGGGGAGTTGGAGGAAAAGATAAATGAAAGCGACCTTCAATTCAGAATAAATGCCCCGGAAAACAAGGTCATGTGCAATTTGGACGGCAGAAGGACCTACAGGGTATTTGCAAACATTATAAGCAATATACTGAAATACTCCATGGAAAATTCGAGGGTATATATAGACATTATAGAAAGCGAACATGAAGTGAGTTTTACGTTTAAAAATATTTCTGCCTGTGAAATGAACTTTGATCCGTCCGATATCACAGAACGTTTTGCGAGAGGAGATGAATCCCGTTCTACCGACGGGGCAGGGCTGGGGCTTTCGATAGCTAAAAGCCTTGTGGAACTACAGGGCGGAACCCTGGATATAACTATAGATGGGGATCTGTTCAAATTGGTTGTTACATTTTCTAAGGCATAAGGGCAAACAGGGGGGCAAACAGAGGAACCGTCCCCCTGTTTGCCTTAGACTCTTCGCTTCACTCAGAGTGACAGTTTGGTGATAGTTTTCACACGGTCTGACGTACCGTTGACACATTAATTCGCCGCACGTTTTTTCAATCCCCCAAATATAAGAACAAATATGGGAATTATCAATTGAAATGGAATAACATAAAATTTATAGATATCGACCCATTCGACCATGCGCATTGCATTATTATATAAAATAAATGAAAGCGACATCATGAGAAGTGCCAGGGGTGCGGCAACCCATTTATAATCATCAAAACCGAACAACCTTGCAATCCCGACACAGGATGCCAATAAACAAACAGATACCTTTATAAACCCTGCAATCGTAATCACAATGGCTATTATTATTTCAGTTCCCCTTATAAAGTTACCTATATTGATCAGGGAAACCGCCTCAAATGAAGGCAGAATTTCTGTCGCCAAATTAGCGGGCCCCAGCACCAGGATATTCCTTACTATAACACTGAAAAGAATCAATGCCCCAAAGTATATCCCTTTCAGGTATATTTTGGATGCCCTTTTCTTTTCGTTTATGGCATTAAAAAAAGTCAGGAAGGCAACGGTTTCTCCGAAGGGGAGGGCGGATATAAGATGGGCGGTTTTTAAAACAGGTTCCCATCCGTTTTCCAGCATCGGCAGGAAATGGGTTATATGTGCCCTGGGGAAAACAAAAATAATTGTAAGACCTATTACAAATATCAAAAACGGGAATATAAATTTATTTACCCTGACCATAACCTCGAGCCCTGCCTTTAAAATATAGATAGCCAATATGCCTATAAAAAGGACGGTGAAATACTGGGGTGTTTCGGGGAAAGATGCTATATGTATAAATTCCGACATATTTCTTATGCAGATAGAACCCAGGTGAAAGAAATAGAATGTGTAAAAAGCCCCGATTATTTTACCGATTATTTTACCGAATACATATTCAAATATCTGAAATATATCTTTGTTCGGGTGCCTGTCGGTTATACTTCCATAAATAATAACTATAGGAGTGGTCACCGCCAAGGCAATCAATAGGGAAATCCATGTATCCTGACGGCTTTTAGTAAAGGGGGATATTGCCGTAGTGGTCCCGATCATAAAGGTTATAATCAATATGTAAACCTGCAACCCTGAAACTTGCTCTTTCCTCAATGGAAACCTTCCTCCTTTTTAATTTGCTTCAACCTATAAAAAATTTAACTATTTTTTCGATGAAATCCGATGGGTTGGGCACATTTAAATCAAACCCGGCCAAAATCACCAGTACAAATGCAATAAGCATGGTGACTAAATTAAATGTAAACAGTTTGTTATAATTGTTCCTTTTAATAGGTACCAGGTCATAAAATACTATATACAGATATAAAAATAAATATATTACTATCATGGGCATAGTTAATCAGCAACCTTTATCGGACCCAAAGTATGTCCTGAGTTTTTTATACGTATATCACATTTTACGTTAAAATTTGCGTCCATAAATATAGAATCCCAATCCTTTTCTAGTTCCTTCCAAAGCTTAGGGTTTCTTTGTCTTATAATATTTCCAAACCCGAATATATCGAACTCGAGGTCCTCCTTGGTTTTCCTTATATGGTTTTCTATTCTTTTTTTCAGATGCCTCTCAGTTAATTCTTTGAGCTTTTTTCTTCCCTGTGGGGATATAAAGTTAGTTAAGGTATCTGATTCTATAAAAAACACATCTGTTTTGATTTTTATATCAAAGCTGATACCTTCATCGCTATAAACAGGCTTGATTTTTGTTCTGTTGTTTAGGGTTTCCAGGGTTATTGTACTGTTAAGGTTTCCTTCCTTGGTTTCCACATTTAGAACAGCCGATTGTATCTGATCTTTTATGAACAAATAGGGGATTATATCTTCCTGCTCCAGAAACCCCACAAGTTTATCTGTTTTAAATACCGCTCCCCCTGATAATATATTTGTACTTTCACCGTGATTAATAAATGATGTTACGACAGGCAATACAATACTAAATTTTGGTGTTGCAAGTTGATTGATTATTTCGTATGCTTTCAGTATAGGTATCCGCACCAGTTGTTTATTTTCATTTACTATCTGGGATAATTCAAAGGACCTTATATCGGATGAGAAACTTTTTGTATGAAGTATTTCACCCGCTAATTTCCCCCTGGCGACATAAACATCCACATCCAGCCTGGGTTCTTCGTGTGTTACAACCAGATCTAAAAAGGGCACAATTCCCTCCCGTGCAGCTTCTTCACTGATTACAATTGTGGTTGCATGGGCTAAATAGGGTCTTTTTGCAGAAATTTTTATCATCTTTCGGATAGCATCGAATACAGAAACCCCCTTGGTTTCCAATAAGACAGACTGGAGGCCCTGTTCTGTCTGTTGCTGGGCGCCCCCCCCTGCGGTATTCTTTGCATCGACAAATTCCGCTGTTACATTATATATATCCGAATTTGGTTCCTTATCTATCGCTATGCCCGCTATTATGTACAGGGAGTCTATTTCCCTATAGCTCCAGCATCCTGTAAGTAGGAGGCAGAGAATTATCATTACAAGGGATATAAGCAAATATTTAGTCATCAGTCATCACCTTTTCCTCCAATCGAGCCCCGCTTATAGTCTTTACTCATAAATTTTGGTCTATATCTCATATACCAGGCAGGGAGCCTTATAAATGTATCTTTTATGGACTGTGGACGCAGTGAGGCTAAACTCTCCATATAAGGAATACCAAGGCTCCTAAGTGAAAACAGATGGATGAGAAGGGCTAGTATCCCAAACATATATCCATAAAGTCCCAAAAGCGAGGACAGTATCAAAAGGCCTACCCTGAGAATTGCAAGGGGCCCGGTAATTTCGGGCAACATGAGCTCCATGATAGCCGCGGCACCGACTATTATTATTGTGGGGGCGGATACTAGACGCGCATCCACAGCAGCCGTACCTAAAACCAGGACCCCTACTATGCTCAGGGCCTGTCCAATTCCACTGGGAGCCCTTGTTCCCGCTTCAATCAAAACTTCGAACATAATAACTAAAACTATGAGCTCTAAAACAGTGGGGAAGGGTACCCCCTCCCTGGCGGCATAGATAGTCACCAGAAGATCGGTAGGCAGTGTGTTTTGGTGGAATGCTACCAAGGCCAGGTATAATGCGGGGAGACTGATGGTTATCACAAAACCGATTATCCTGAGCAGTCTTCTCATACTTGCATAATAATAGTTCAAGTTATAATCATCACCCGCAATAAAGGTCTCTATAAATAATGAGGGCATAGTTATCACCGATGGGCTACCGTCAACCAATATGGCAACACGGCCTTCCAATATCATTGCTGCCACTGTGTCCGGCTTTTCTGTAAAATGTCCCGTTTCAAAAATGGAAAAAGGCTCGTCAGATATAAATTCACCTATATATTTTGAATCGAATACACCATCTATATAGATATTTTCTATTTTTCTAATCACCCTGTTTAATATCTCCTCACAGACCAGGCCATCCATATAACATACACACACATCTGTCCTGGTTCTTTCGCCCACGGCCATATGATGGAACCTCAGGTCCTTTGAACGGATCTTTCTTCTTATCATGGTTAAATTGATATCCAGAGATTCAAGGAAACCTTCTCTGGGACCCTTCAGGGCTTTTTCACCTTCGGGTTCTGTAATGTCTCTTATTTGCCATCCTTGGGAGGAAATGATAATAACTTGAGCACAGCCCTCTGCAATCAGTACGGTGTTGCCATATATAATTGCATCTATTATCTCTTCCATAGATGAGGAAATTTTTAAGGTGTTTGACACAATTACCTGTGTAGATAAATATGTGATATGGTCTGTACTACTCGGCAAGGCCTTATTATCTAAAACAGGTTTCAGAATATACTCGTCCACAGTCGCTGTATCTACCATGCTATTTATAAAGAAAATACAGCCCTTAATATCATTATATTGGTTTTGAAACATACGAAGGTCTATATTTTCATCATCACCGAATATCTCTCGGATCATCTTTATATTTTCATCTAGGGAATTTGTTAATGTATATTTGTCCAGGTTTTCCATAAACACCGTTCCTTTTGCGTCGTTTAGAATAGTATTACCATAAAATTTTCTTATAATTCAAATTTTATCTATTTTCCCACTTCCCGCATCCACCTCTCACTTCCCACCTCCCACCTCCCATTTCCCATTTCTTTATTGACATATGTTAAATACTATATATAATATTATTTACGAAGGACATTAATGATTTAAAAAGGAGAATAAAACATGAGCGAAAAATGTGATCAAAATTGCGAAGGCTGTAGCGCAAGGGGTAATGGAGAAGCAGAAGAAAAAATAGATTTTTCCGCACAGCCCCATGAACTCAGTAATATAAAAAATGTTATCGGTGTTTTGAGCGGTAAAGGCGGGGTAGGAAAATCTATTGTAACATCCATGCTTGCGGTAGCAATGAAAAATATGGGGTACAATACGGCTATTCTGGACGCTGATATTACGGGGCCCTCTATTCCTAAAATTTTCGGCCTGCAGGGAAGGGCACGGGGAAACACCAAGGGGATGTTTCCGGTTAAAAGCATTACGGGAATTGATGTTATATCGGTCAATTTGCTCTTGGAAAACATTACGGATCCCGTTGTTGTGAGGGGACCGCTTATTGCCGGAACTGTTAAACAGTTTTGGACGGATGTTATGTGGGGTGATGTGGATTTCATGTTCATTGATATGCCCCCGGGTACGGGAGATGTCCCGCTTACTGTATTTCAATCCATAGCTGTGGACGGAATTATTGTGGTGACTTCCCCACAGGAACTTGTATCGATGATTGTATCTAAAGCTGTCAAAATGGCTGAAATGATGAACATTCCCGTTATAGGGTTGATAGAAAATATGTCATATTTCAGATGTCCCGANAANGGAAANGANTATAAAATATTCGGNGANAGTCATATAGANGANNTAGCNNAAAANCATAATCTTGNGGGTNCTTGCTAAANTNCCGNTTGATCCTAAACTATCGGAAGCCAGCGATAGGGGTACCATAGAATTCTATGACAATGAATGGATCGAACCCGTTGCAAAAATATTAGAAGAAATGGGCGAGATGAGATAAATAGTGTGCGGTGGGGATGTAATGGGGACGATTCCTGTGCAAAATGCAGTGGGGACGGTTCCTGTTGCATTCTAGCAACATATTGTGGGGACGATTCCTGTGTAACAGGGGCCGTCCCCACTGCATTTCCCGTTGCATTTTTTGTCATCCTGAGACGGACAGTATAAGTTTGACCCGCGAAGGATCTGTATTTGAGAACAATGCTTTTGTTTATTATGGATAACACGTGCGAGTTCCGGGACATCCTAAAAATGTTCAATTTTAAAACAATGTATTTTGGGTATACATAAACAAAGACATTATAAAAATGGAGGGATGAATATGCTATACGAAATAACCGACGTTTTTCTAAATGATATTATGTATGAAAAAGAGGAAGGACCCCTTATTTCGTTATATCAACCGACCCATAGGAACAGGCCCGACAACAAACAGGATATTATAAGGTTTAAAAACCTCGTTCAAAGAATAGAGGATTCCCTGAAACAAAAATATCCTAAAAGAGAAATCCCCGAACTGCTTAAACCCTTTAAACAACTGGCCGAGGATAAACTGTTTTGGAATAATACAACCGATGGCCTAGCTATATTGGCGAACAGAAACAAATGTGTGGTTTATAAACTGGAACGCCCTGTGGAAGAATTGGCCGTAGTGGCAAACAGTTGGCATATAAAACCCTTGATCAGGGCCTTTCAATCTGCAAGAAAATTTCATATATTGGGCTTAAATAGAAAGGAATTTACTCTATATGAGGGCAACAGATATGGATTTAAAGAGATTGAAATAGATCCCGAAGTTCCACGAACCATAAGTGAGGTGTTAGGTGACGATTATCCGGGGCCTTACTTATCTTTGGGAACATATGCCGGGGCGGGCAAGGCCATGTTCCACGGGCACGGTGGCAAAAAAGAAGAAATAGACAAGTACACTGAAAAATATTTCAGATATGTGGACAAGTTTGTGTTGGATAACTATTCCAACCCGACAGGGGCGCCATTAATTTTAATATCGCTTGACGAACATCAGGGCTTATTCAGAAACATAACCAAAAATCCATATTTAATAGATGAAGGTATTAGGGTAAATTATGAAACCCTATCAATAAAGGATCTGAGGGAAGCGGCCTGGAAGGTAATAGAATCATATTATCTTGAAAAAACAAGAAAACTGGTAGACAGATTTAATGCACAGAGGTCTAAATTCATGGGTTCCGATATCTTGGGCGAGGTTGCCAGGGCGGTTTTCGAGGAGAGAGTGTCCACGCTTATTATAGAAGCGGACAGAATAGAACCCGGGAAAATAAATAAGGAAACGGGCAGGATAGAAGAGGGCGATTTGGAGGATCCCGAAGTCAACGATGTACTGAATGACTTAGCAAAGATGGTGTTTAGAAGTAAAGGTGAGGTGGTCATACTTCCAAGGGAAAGAATGCCCAGTGAGACGGGGGTAGCGGCGATATATAGATATTAGGACACAAGGGGACAGTCTCGAGTCTGCTGAAAAAGTGCCCGTTTATGTCATTGCTATGAAAATCGTAGGGGTGGACGACCCTGTCCACCCCGGGCAGACAGAGTCGTCTGCCCTACCCGGAAAGAACATTTTCGTTCACAATCGTATTTTAATCTATAATTCATAATTCCCTGAAAAAAGAACGAAACATGCAAGGGTAAAAGCTGTAATACCCAAAATCGCCGAACCTATGGCAGCGAGTTTGTTATTGTTCTTCCAGTTGTATCTCGAAAAGCTTAGCAGATAAAATAACATTATAAGCAGCGGAATAACCATTACATATTTCATTTACTCGTCCCTTTCCGTATCCCTTGCAAGCTGACCATCAATTTGTGTACCTGTTCTTCGGATAGCAACCTTTACTTCCACCGTTACTTTTGCGTCCTCGAAATGGCTATTCCAGTTATAATTTTCAAGATCGTCGATAGTCAGAAAGTTTTTGATCGCATGATCTCCAAACATAAATACATCAGTATTGAGATTTTGGCATTTTCGAACTACCTTTTCTATCCCGTTCTTTATTATCTGTTGAAATTCTTTTTCCAGCAGTACCTTCAGTTTGGGATGCTCATAATTAACCCCGCTCTGAATGGCGAGAATATCTGCATTCAGATGCATTTTCAGATGAATAACGGGCACGGTATCATCAAGGGTAACTTTTATTTTCGGTTTTGTCGGACCCCTGACATCCAGGGCTATAATCATCTCCTGCTCTTTGGGATCCTTCATTGTGAAGAAACCGCGCTCAAATTCGTCCCTGACCATGAGCATATAACGGGTTTCATCGCCGCTTAGTTCCCCTACCATTGTGCCTCCGTCAAATAATGCGGTACCGAACAATTCAATCTTATTTTTTCCTATACGCGGTAGTTTGCCTGCGATATAATCTCCGCCTGTTTTAAACCCGGTTTCCCAAGGTTCCCCTTCTTTTTGAAAGGATTTAAAATCGTTTATTGCGGTAAGCGTGGCAATGGGTTGACGATAAGAGGATTTAAGCCCGGAATAAAAATCCTCCAAGGTGACCCTGGGGAAAAAACCCGTATTATTACTTTCATTGATCAACATTTGAAAGCTTTTAGCTACCAAATTTCCTATGAAAGGCTCATTCTCTTTTAAGAATTCATCCGCCTTACCCTTTACTATAAGCATATGGGCGGATTGGCGTATTTCCCTAAATCGGTGGATAGATGTAATATATTCATCAATTAACCCCGATTTTGCCAATTCTTCGGAAAAAACTATAATCTGGGCATGCATAAATGTTAACCTTCTGGGTAGGGACGCATTCAACATATTTATTCCGGCAAAAAATGAGGGGGCATCAATAGTTACATGGGTGTACTCCTCTTGGCCCCCGCCTCCGGAGGACTGTGAGCCGCCGCCTGATCCTTTTATCGTTGGAAATTGAAGGGTCAGCCGCCACTTATCCGATACCCCCCTATCCACTCCAATTGCTACAACATGCAGCATATTATTGATTTCGATAGCATCATAACATGATGTCAAGTTCAGCATAAGAATGATTAAAATGAATGCTGCTACAACTTTACGCATTTTGTCTATCTCCTTTTTTACGGATAGCAGCGACGATAAGGGTCAGCAGGGGCAGAATAAAAAATACTATCGAGCCGAGATTTCTCATAAAATCAATGTTTCTAAAGATTATTGTAGTGATGTCTTTATGAATGAGGGAGACAGCATAAATAATAGTGACCCCTCCCAGTATAATCGGCTTTTTGTCCTGTATTTTAAACATTTTACAAAATATCAAGACAAATGAATAAAAGATGATTGTTATAGAAATCAACGCGCTGATGATCCAAATAAACAGGGTGATCGGCTCAATCCTTTGGAAAAACGGCCCATAATCGATGAGCTCTGCCATTTGATATACCAGGCCTAACAGTTCTTGTGCAATGTAGTATGGGAATGTCAGCGTAAAGGCCAAAAGGGAGGCGGAAATTATCAGGGCTGATAATCCGATGCTGATGATACCTTCTCTTCTAATATATTTAATACCCTGAAATGCCTTTGCGAAAATTGCCAGTATAATAATCTCGCCATAAATAGAACTCCTCATAATTCCTGTTGTGATTGTCTTGCTTAATCCATGTCCTAAGATAGGGTATATATTTTTGATATTATAATTCCGTGCGCTGAGGGCCAGCACAACGATAAGACCTGTGAGCATGGGATATGCCGCCAGTTTAGAAAATCGTGCCATGCTTTCCAGGCCCAATCGGGACAAAACAAACACGCTTACTATAAAAAATCCGATTATATACCAATTGGGGCTGAGGGGAAGTATGTAAACCTTGAACACCTCGCTAAATTCAGCTAACCTTGTGGAGGAAACGAACAACATGTACAGTGCCAAAATACCGGAAAAAATAAATCCGAAGAAACGTCCTAATGACAGGTTAAAAATTTCGGTAATATCCTTTTCCGGAAAGCGCTTGAGTAGTAGATATATAAATACAAATCCGATCATTGCAATGGCTGCGGAAAGAATTGTCACATACCAGTCTGCATTGCCTACAATTGCCACCATTGTTGTGGGACCGGAGAAAAACACTTTTGATATTATTGCAATTGTAATGAGCCAAACAGCCTCTTGAACACCAAGTTTCCCCTCTTCAATCATTGTGGTTTATCCTCTCTGCCATCTTGTTTCACCCAACCGCGTATAATTCCCCTTGATCTCCTTCTTTGTTTTGGATTGATGATATCCGGCCTTTCTTTTTGCAACCATATGGGCATTCTGGGGATAATATCGGGGGATGCTTTTGCCCGTGGCGCAACCGGACTGAGATATGGCACACCGAAAGATTTCATAGAACATGCCAGACCCCCGAATATGAAAATGCCTGTAGCAATGCCATAAAAACCTGCCATGGCCCCTAGTAGAACAAACACAAACCTTAGGATGCGGATACCGAATCCCAGAGGATAATTCGGGATAACAAGGTTTGCCAGACCGGTGATTGCAACAATGATGATGAGGATGGGACTTACAAGCTCGGCGGCAATAACGGCCTCACCCAGTATGACGGCTCCTATAATGCCCAATGTTTGCCCCATAACTCCGGGCATCCTGATTCCTGCTTCGCGAATAAGCTCCCAGGAAATTTCCATCAGCAAAATTTCTACAATTATAGGAAATGGGATGTTTTCTCTCGCCTTTGCCAGGGAAGCCAGCAGTTCGGTAGGTATCATTTCGTGATGATACAGAGTCAGGGCAAGATAGAAACCCGGCAGAAACGTTGCCAATGCAGCCGAAATAACCCTGATTATTCTCATGAAGGTGCCGTATTGCCATCTGAGTGAATAATCCTCGGAGGTATGCATCATATCGAAGAACGTTGCAGGAACGATGCTGGCATTGGGTGCCCCGTCAACAATGATGGCAACCCTACCCTCCATCAAAAAGGATGCCGTTCTATCGGGTCTCTCGGTGCTTAATATTTGAGGAAATATTGCTAAGGGATGGTCTTCTATGAGCTGGTCTAGGGTCCCATCGGAGGAAACAAAATCTATGTCTATACTGTTGATTCTCCTCTTTACTTCTCTGATAATTTTGGGATTTGTTATTCCTTTAATATATAAAATTGCACAGGTTACGTTATTGACATTACCGACAGGTATTGTTTCGGCGACTAGGTCCTTGTTGCGGATAATTCTGCGTATCAATGTAATATTAGTGTGCAGGTTTTCAATAAATGCTTCATGGGGCCCCAGGATGACGGTTTCATTCACCGGCTGTGACACCGCTCTTTTTTCAAACCCCCGGCTTTTGATTAGGATGCATTGATCACTTTTATCAATAAAAAGAGCAGTCATGCCAT
>JGI24711J26586_10002859_pt1 | contig 11968 bp, 10 predicted proteins | sample BioPla3DNA1_FD_26586 | JGI IMG/M metagenome (IMG submission 26586)
TATTCTTAAAAACTATAACCCACCTTTTATACATATATTCCACTTTATTTTATACAAATTTTGCAATCCAATCAACAATTTTATTTCTCTGACATGTGTTTTTTACCTACTAAGACCAAAGGCTAAAATGCAAATTCCTATACTATTAAATTACTTCACTTGTTAATGTTCTGAAACGTTGTGAACACATTAGTTTTGCTCAACTTATAACAACAAGCAAAAATACTTCACCTTCCAACATCAATACCTGCTGAAATATTTACTTAGTGAAGAGATTATCCTTTTAGGTACATTCCCATTCCAGATCCTCAAGTTTTTTTCCATAAGTTGCATAATACTCCGCTGCTCTCAATACTTTACCAAGCCTTACAAATTGATATTCAGGGTATTCTCCCGTTTGCCCCGCCACAATCATTTCTATGTAATCATTTTTATCCTTAGTTGAATCTATGAGTGTATAAAAAGTTTCGTTGTCATAGGTCAATACTACCATATACAGCCCATTTTCTCCACCTGCTATCATTAGCGACTCATCGGGGTTATCTTCATCCGGTCCCATAGTCACACACGTTTTCTTATTGCCATCTAGACCCAGTATTTCTTGTTTTATTCTCTCTAGTGTTATATCATCTCGGATTATCTTGTTTTTATAATCACCATTTTCAAAATTATCGCTTGTAATATGTGTAATATACATGCTTTTCACCCTCTTAATCATAATAGTTCTTAAATGGATTACCATCATCAAACGGATTAAACTTTAGTTGTGGTTTTCCCCTAGAGTGTATTTCTATCTCAGTAAAGCCTAATTGTTTTGACATAGATTTAACAGCCCCTCTAAGTCCACATGGAGGACAAACTTCTCTATCCACTATTAAAACAGCTTTCCCCCCACTAATACCAGCGTCTTTTGCCTGTTGGAATACATCTGTTTCCGCATGAGTAATAGATATATTATTTACTTTAAGGGTTATTGGTTTACGCCCATGAGCATTGGTTCCTATAAATTCCTTATCTCCAACGACCAACTTTGCAACTGTTCGCGCACTCCCTTTAACATTGTCTTCCGGGCTACCGGCTGGAGGCATCCCATTCTCTTCACGATATCTGGCTAGATCCTCAAAATGCTGCTCTATAGTTTTTTCTGTATTTGGGGCTGCCTTTGGTTCTTCTTTCTTTTTAGCTGGGTCTATCTTTTGTCTATCGCTAACAAAATTCCTACCCAATTGATTCCCCCCCATCACATCTTACCTACTAATTTTATTTATCAACAAATATCAAATTTATAACTTAGTGAGTGATAACTCTAGCATCTTAACTATATATCAAATCTTTGCAAGTACTTCAAGTTTCTTGCCATCTGTACCGGTCTGTATCTTTTCATAGTTCACCTTTACCCCATCATCTAGATCAATAGAAATTCGTGCAAGAGCAAGGTGTGCAATTTTCTCGTCATACTCTTTTGTTTCTTTTAGCTGCTTTGTCAACTTCTCTTTTCGCTTTTCCGCAGCAGCTACTTCACGAGCGTTATTACTGTTTTCGATCGTTTCCTGCATTCGGGCAATTTCACTTTCGTATATACGCTGCATCCTGTGAAGGTAGTCTATACGTAAGTTACCAATAGTGTTCTCATCATATCGGTGTAGATAAATAAGGACCTTGAATCCATTATCCTTTCCACTGTCAAATAACCAGTAAATTGGACGTTTTTTGTAAACTTTGCAATGATCCTTAAAGAAGTCCTTAAGGAAGTAGTTACGGATTATTTCACGGGAGGTATTCCCCTTGTTGCCCAAAGCTTTAGCGATAAAGTCAAGGTTTTCCTCCAAAGTTTCAGCACCATATACCTTTTTTACAAATGCAACAAACAATCCGACAATGTCATCTTCAAAGTATTCTTCATCGGTGATAGGTAAAATGTTATTCTTTACAGGGATAAATGTGCTGTACTTACTGTTGTCCCATTGGCCACCAGCATAGACAAGGCCCTCTATGTCAAGTGAATAGCGTCCAAACGTACAACCTACAGCATAGGAAATAAAGCCAATAATTAGTTCTTTTATATTCAAGCAATTAATGGTTGGTGGGCAGTATCCTCTTGTTGGCTTTAAGTCTTCCATGTTGAAAATACATGCAAATATAGAATTAATCTTTTTTTCTTCTTCTTCAATTATATTAAAATCCTGACGTTTTTGATCAATAAAATCATCACATAATTCTCTTAAAAGATTTATACCATTAGCTTTAGATAGGGATATAAGTACATTTTTTTTGAACTCCCAACTTGTCTCATATTCATCCCAATCTTTTTTAGAAATATCAATGCAAATCTCTACTGAGCGCTTAATTTCTAAACGTTCTTCCAGTGATCCTATAAGCAGCGGCAACTGCGCTATCACACCATTACTGTAATGCATTCCCTGACAACTTATATCCAAAAACTCTTGAAATACCCAACTATTAAAATAACCACATGCAAATTTCAAATCTTCTTTACTATTAGCAAAAAACGTTGGTCCACATCCGTCAAATATAAAGCCCTCCGGAACATATCTTGCACTAAACCAACCAATAGTTAAATCAGACCAAGTAACACCGGATTTAAAATAGCTTTTTTCATTTTGTGGACGTGACCTAAGTTTGCCATTTTCATCCTTAAAATTCTTTATCTCATAACCTTCATTTTCCCAATTAACTACATATTCATTATTACCAAACCAACGTCGTAATGATCCTCCTTTACTATGAGGAAACCATTTTCTATTAGTCACTGTTCCATTTTTACATGAAAATCCTATATTGTTATAATTGACCTCATGCCATAATCTCAGAAATCTATTATTATCTCCTGTAATGAGTCCCTGCTTTGCTGCTCCCATATCCCCAACTCGTTTTGCTGTCCTATAAACATCATATACTTTTTCAGATAACCAGTACGAAATAGGCTCACCGCTAATTATTCTAAAATTTAATTGATCGGCTTCATAGCAGTAATCTAAAGTAAAGTTGTTTATTGCTTCTAATGTTTTAATTTCTTGGTTTTCCCAACCTTTAAATTGAGCTAGCTGAATGTAACGCCCACGATACTGAATACTAGATCTTTTTAAAGTAAATGTGCAAACCGGTACACAAGCAACTTCAAAGGCGTTATATTCCAATTGGATAAGCGAAATAATATTAGCACTTCTTAGAAGCGTTTTTCTCAAGTCTTCAAAACTAGATAAATACATCCAAACATATGGAGTAATAAATCCTATATATCTATTATGCTTTACTAAATCTAAACATTTAAGAATAAATGATGCATATATATCAGCTTTTCCTTCTTTATAGTTCTCTTGTAAAAAAGTATTGAGTTTGGCATTAATACCTTTGCTTCCCACATATGGTGGATTAGTAGCAACAACATCATATTTTCGTGCCATACTACTACCAATTTCTAACATTAAATACAAATGTCCCTTAGTCTTCTCTATACCTAAAGTATCTAAAGATAATTGACCATTTACTTCAACATCTTCAACAAATCGATAGAGCAAATCCCAATTATAACTCTCCACATTTAGAATTGAACCATATTCCTTAGCATCAATAAAAGTATCTAACAATCCCTCCATTTGAAGAATTGCCGCATTTCTCTCTATATCACTCATTCCTGCACCAAAATATTTTAAATGATTACGATTTATATCATTACTTTCTTGAATAGCGTATACATGACAATCTGTTTCACCATCTAAAATACGGCGATTATATTGTCTTGCTTTCATCATTATTGCAAAACAGGCTAGCTGATAAGCACGGTTATCGATGTCCAAACCATATATATTATGTTCCAATATACTCTTTGCAGCATCACGCTTGCTGTATCCGCAACTTTCATAAATTTGCATCAACACATCAAAGGCATATACCAAAATATGACCACTGCCCATACAGGGGTCAATCACCTTTATGTCTTCAGGCTTAATTGCCTTATACTCTTCACGAATAACTTCCAGTTGTCTCTGTACATCTTCTTCCTGTTCAGCCTCATCAAGATAATACTTCCATTCAGATTTAAGTACATCGTTAGGATGACCTTCAAGCCACAAACGTCCAAGACTGTTCTCAACCATGTAGCGTACAATCCAATCTGGTGTAAACAGTTGAGTTGCAGCGGGTATACGTTCCTTTGTGATTTTAACATTTTTTTTAAGCAGAGCAAACGCCTCATCTTTTGGCTCGGTATTGTAATACTGATACAACCAACCAATAATCTCAACCTGACCTCTTGGTGCTTCTTCTTCTGTTAATTCACCTTTCCTTATTGCCTCTTCATCTGCTTCTGTTCTTATCTTGAAATCCACTTCCTCAATATCATGCACTAAACGGTAAACCACCCCATCCTTATCTGTAAAGGAAACATTCAGAAGTAGCTCTGTATAATCACTTGTCTTTTGAAAAAGGTTCGGCAAAATAGAATTTAGTGCATTACACTGCTTGATAAAAAGCATTTGAAAAAGCTCATCTAGCTTATTATCATGTTTCAATTGTACAATACGGTCTTTTTCATAAGGAGAAAAATCCAAATCCGAATCAAACGGTGATGTCACCAGATCCGGTTCTATTTTCGTTGCACTTTCGGAAGAAAGTACTCGTATACGGGAGGGCAAATAATCGTTAACCTCCATGAAACGCACAGCAATCAGTCGGTTAAACCACGTGTAGGCAACTTCCTCAACAACCGCCTTATAAGCTGTATTGTAGTCTGACTGCTTTGCCTTATCATTTATAGTTTCTACCAGTTTCTCACGTTGTTTGATTTCTATTCCCGAAATAGAATATGGCTCTTTGGTGCCAATATCAAAAAACTGCACATCCTTCGTCGATTGTGGCAGAGCTTCCTTTATTTCCTTTTCGGTAATACCTAAAAGACTTGCCTTATATTTTATATCAGCAATAAGTTTATTTCTTGCCCAAATTGCAAAATTCTTAATAGCTGTTTTGTTCATTTTATGCCCTCCAGCATTTTTTCTTAGTTAAAATCTTGGTTAAATCTTGACTAAACATTTTACTTTTAACCAAGATCATTTATAGCGATTCCATCAATAAATAACCTCTTTAAAACTCAATATTAACAATCGTATCCTCTTCCAATTCCTTTATAATCTGGTCTCTCAGAACCTCTATATATTTATCCACGTCTTGGATAGTTTCAATCTGCCATGAGTTTGCAATGTTAACCGTCTTTATACTGACGTTCTTGTGTTTCTTAACTTTTGGTTTAGGTGGAGTAACTGGTTCTGTACCTGTATGTTCATACTCTTTAGGTTTATCTTGCTCTTTAGTCTTTATGATAGCAAGCTGCTCATCCTTCTTGGAAATTTCATTCAACAAACGAACTTTAAGAGCATCTGCCTCCACCTTGATATTTTGCAAAGTAGCAACATTATTGCAGGATTTGGCTTTTTCATATATTTCTTCAAAAAGTTTCAGAAAACGAGCACTAAACTCGTCCTTGTACTCTTTAGTATTCAGCACTTCGAATACGCGGTTTTTGGCATCGTCAATAGACGATAGTACAGGTGCTTCCATTGCATCAAGAACTTTTGAATAGGCATTATTAAAATGGTCAAGCAATTCAGGTAGCTTTGGTATATCTTTATAAGGTGCTTCCTTTTTAAGAATTACCTTAATTTCATCTACAACACTTTCTACTTTTTCATCTACAATGAAAGTCTTACTGTCGTCATAAATACCCATGAGCTTTAAAGCACGTTCAAAAATTGTCTTTTGCTCACCAGCGAAAAATGTTTTCACAGGCTCATAATCCTCGGCAAAGTCCAAATAATCATCTCTATCTGAATGTATCTTTCTGAAGAACTCCATCGGGGACTGAATCTGGATCACTTCACGGAAAATAGTTTTACCCTCGGCTACAACTTTCTTTCCCGGAAAGGCTGTTGATTTCTGAGTAATCTCAAACTTCTCCAACTCATTAAGTATATTTTGGCTGTAAGTCTGAAAAGAATGCATCATAGAGTCCTCATCGTCATTCACACTTGAGATACCGAACATTTCTTTCATAACTTCCCGGACTGATTTTTTCTGATTGTCATTTGGCTTTTCCCTACGTTCTGTAAGCAGCTTTTCCACATATTCTTTTTTGGTAATATACCGAATTATTTCATCTGCATTCTTATTATGTAAAGTTACACTGGTACCGTTGACGATAAACGCAATATCACCCTTCTTAAACAATTTAGCAACCAGCCACTCCACATCATCCTCAACAAAACCATAGGGTGCCTTCATAAAACGATCCATCAAACTCTTCATAGAAGTCTTTATGTGTGAACTGGAGTTGGATGAAATAAAACTAAGAACATCATCAAGAGCATGAACATTTGGTTCTTTTACATCATCCAATTTCAGTGACTGTTGATTTGAAGTTTTAAACAAATCTCGTATATTAGCTTCACTCATTGGTGTATCAATGTATGTTAGCTTATGATAAACTGTAGAAACCAAACGTCCTAAAGCATCGTTTATCCGAGTTGCTACATCTTTAGCTGCAATCTGAACTTTGTCCCCATTGACGTAAATATCCGCGTTTTTTAATGACTCAATGAGGAATAGATTTGCATTATTATTTCTTTCATTCTTTTCATGTTCCTTAGCACTTCTGATTTCTACTAATTTTGGCAATACATTATTCGTCGAAAAGCGGAGGTACTTTTCAATTTTTAAAGCTATTCGTAATTCATTTAAAAATTCTGAATCATTAGGCAACACAACAAGTACTTCTCTGCCTTGACCGGACATCATACGTAAAGTAGCCTCTTCGCCGCCGTAATCTGAATTTGGTGTCAAAATACGCACTCCAACATCATGATTTTGATTGGCTTTAAACGGTCTGTCATCCACAATTTGATTAAAGGAAAAGTTATATCGACCATTGAAAGCTGGATATCGATACTTATTCTCCCTTAAGATATCAATAAAAACCATCTCGGAAACCTTGTTTATAATCTCAGCCATTTCAACATTCTGTCTCTCAATTTCACGGTTGATTTCCTGTTCCTCATCGGTCAGGAAGGTGTAAATATCACCGTTCTTCTGTACTAAGGTCTGATTTACAAGAACTTTGAGGGCGTCTTCCACCTTCTTTTTTAATTCAATACGATCAGTATTTATATCATCTATCATCAGGCTTGTAATGTTCTCCACATTGGAAGTAATCTCTTTAACATACTTAATCATAAACAAGGTTTTTAATACGTTCACATTGAAGCATTCTGCCTCTTTGTCGGGATTGATAATATTATTATCATGTGCACGGATTATAACTCCCTTGTGGCTATGATCTAAAAACTGGTGCAGGGCGTCATAGAACACATTGAATGGGATTATAGCACCAGTTTCTCTATCCATTAGCTTCATTGCTGATTCCTTGAATAGTGCAATCATAGAACGCTCACCTTCTGACAAATGCTTACCTGATGCTCCATGGGTTCTGATAGAAGTCAGCACACTTGCCAAAAGATTAAATTGGTAAGGTACAAAGGGATAAACCAAAGCAAAATCAGCATCCTCGGAATATAGCTTTTTCTCTGCACTATCATTGAAAACAATCAAGTTCTTTATAATAGTCGCTTTTTGCTCATACATAAGTCTTAACGTCTGTTCCGCAGTGGCTTGCTTTTCTAAAATCCTTTTCTTAATAACTTCATCAACATTAGCAGACGACAGGGAAAGGCGGGTGTCAAAACGACCCTGTATTTTTGAAAAATCATTACTGCGAAGTCCCATATCTTTAGCTATCGCATCAATATCCTGTTGACTTGTGACCACTACCCAAGCTTTGCCCCGGCAGGCTGTACCTAAATCTTCCGTTACCGTTTGAAGATTCAGCATTAATTTAGAATCTTCTCCTATATACTGCCCGATTTCATCCACTAAGAATACCACATGATGGTTACGACCTTTACGGTCGATATATTCCTTCACCAACTTGGCAAAATCCTCAATGCTGATATTATAGGTCTCAGTCGCCTTCTCACACCAGTTGCGGGCTGCTGATTCACTCATAAAGCCCATACTATCCAGCACCTCAACAATGTTGTCCTGAATAAAATCAAACTTATGACGAGAGGATTCCCATGACTTACCGAAGTTTTCTTCAAAGGCTTTTCTAAATTCTTCATAACGGCCAGCCTCTACAAGTGCACGCTCCAAATCGGCAAGAAACGGAATAGAACCACAGAAACCCTGCATTTCATTGAATACCTTTAAAAATACAGACACAATAGCATCCTTTGATTGTTTTCCTGTAATTTCGCTCTTTGAATCAATATTAAACAATACTACATCTGTATCTGCTGCAATGCTGGCAGCCAACCTCATATCAGCAAGTACCATCGGGTCAACAATCTTCTTATCATCTATAAAATAATCGATAGCTTTTTTACCGTTTACCTCTGTGTTCTTAAGTAAGTAGGACAGGATTTTGAGGAAGTGGGATTTACCGCTTCCAAAAAAACCGGATATCCAAACACCCATCTTATCGGTATAGCCGTTTATACCCTTTTTGTAGCTGGAAAAGAACTGTGAAAAATGCTTTTGAAGCTCTCTAGTTACAACGTATTCTTCCAGCTCTTGCCTGATATTTTCATCATCGCCTTGCCCTACCTTGATAACTCCTTTTATGTCTCTATCAATTGGCTTCGCAAACATATCTTTCAGTAACATAGCTTTCCTCCCCTTTAGTCCACAAGCCGAAAGGCTCTGTAGTAATTACCATCTTTTATCTGTGAAAACAACACCAATTCCTGTCCATCATATTTACCTGGAAAAAACATTACCACCGGCACCCGGTCAATAGCTTGATGAAGATTATTAAGAACCTTATGAGATCTCAATATAGGGTAGCATTTTCCGACGCCTGTAAGAAACACAACCGCATCCTTTGGTGTATTGTCCTGAATGTATTTAACAATCAAGTTCTCATCGTCGTTGAATTGCAACAGATTACCCACCGCTTTTATTATACGTGCCATTCCATCTTTTTTTTCAAACCTAAAGCATTGTTCTAAGAACCCTTCCTCTTCTAAAAGGTCGATTATTATATTATACAAATCAAATACAACCAGCTCAAAACCTTCCGTTCCCCTAGTGTTTCTAGTTTTCATGTATTCAATTCTTTCCCTTACATACAATTCTTTTTCCGGCGGATAATCAAACACATAATACCCCACCTCATTCCCTAGTCCTTTGTTTTCACGGAAATTGGCCTCTTTTATCATGCGTTCCACCACATCCAGCCGTTCCTCCAAATTCTTCATTACCTCACCCCTGTAAGTGCATGGATAAAGATCTCCATACCATGATCTTTCAAACATTTTTCTACAGCAGCATCTATAATTGGTTTTAATATTTTCCTGTCTCCTGTTGCTCTATCAATAATACCGGCTTCCATGAGCATGGTCTTGTAACAAATCCGTAGCCTTTTTAAAGTATAATCGGTCCAGCCAGCTACCTTTTCACTCTGCAATTGCTTGTCCATAAAAAAAATGACAATGTCACGGTCAGATAATGTATCATTACCTATAATCAACTTCTCACGATAAACCTCATATACAAAATCAAAAAACAAGCTGTCAACATTCATAACAGCTATAATTGCAATAATCTTCTGTGTTGCTGTATCACTTTTTTCAAACAGCCTATAGAAGCTTTCATCAAGACTCATTACACGCCTAGAAACTGTGTTAAATATCTGAACAGCTCGAGCCATTGTCGGTGCTGCAAATATATTCTCTTTTATATTCATATCTTTGATTTCATCTATTGTCTTTCCAGAATTCAATAGTTCTATTACTTTTCTAAATTCTAAAAACCAAAAAGAAAGCTTAACCATTCCTGCACTATACTCTTTTCTCTCCACCAAAATTCCTCCAATAAAGTCTCACTTATTTAGGATCCAATGCTTCCTTGCTATCACTCACAATTACTTCCATGATATCTCCAACATCACAATGCAGTACTCGACATATTTTAACTAGCACTTCCATAGATACATATTCATTATTTGATAATTTTGTCAGGGTATTTGGACTTATTCCGGTAGCTAACCGTAAATCAGTCTTCTTCATTCCCTTATCAATCAATAACTTAAATAGCTTGTTATAGCATACATCCATTGATAAATTCCTCTGTTTCTACATTTTTATTAATAATCAGTGAATATTATATCATATTTAGTATTACAATAATCGTAAAAAAATATAGATTCATGCGAATCTATCCCTAAAAATAATATATGAACTATAATTTTGTGAATTATTTTTTTATTTTAAGTCTTTTTAACGCCTCTTTAACCCCATTCATTTTTCAACTTTTCCGAATTCCTATGCCTCGTAAGTCCTTGATTACCTTACCTCAATGGATTATCAAAACAGACCATCAAAATCCTTCTCTGTAATTGTTAACTTTTCATGTGACACAATAACCCTTTTAATTAATTGTTTCTTTTCGTTTAACAATTCATCAAGTCTCTCTTCAACTGTGATTCCAGAATCTGATATACTGATAGGATAATATACTTTTACATCTCTCTGTTGCCCCATCCTATAAACGCGATCAGTAGCTTGATTTTCAACTGCAGGATTCCATTCACGTGTATAATGAATCACATGATTTGCACCAGTGATAGTAAGCCCCACTCCAGCTGCACGTGGCGAGAGAACAATTACATTGAAACCTTCTTTTTGTTCAAAATGCTCAACAATACCAAGTCTATCTTTTGTTACTTCCCCATTAATGACTAAAGGTCAAAATCCAAATTTCTCTTGAATTATTCTACAAAGTATATTTTGCATTTTTATATATTTTGTAAATATAATAACTTTCTCCTTATTTGTTTTTATATCTTCTAAAGTTGCTAATGTTTGTGCTAACTTAGGGCAATCTTTTAATAACTTTCTGATATCTCCTCTTTCTTCCCCTGTCATCAAAGCAGGATGACAACAAATTTGCATTAGATAGTTCAAAGCACTAAAAAAATTAATCTCTTTATTTTTATATTTTTGTATTGTCGATTGATAAAGCTTAACTTGAATACTACTCAGCTGTACAGATAATTTTATATCTTCTTAATAATGCCTAAATCAATAGATGTATTGACAAATGCAGATTCAAATATCTTTTTAAGTAAAGTTCCTTAAATCATAATATCATCAATATCTACATCATTACCAAATAAGTTTGATGTAAACCAAGAGAAGTAAGCTTTAGAAGGTGTTCTTCCAGGGTTAAACCCGGATAAATATGCATAGCGTGATGTATCTTTAAGTTCTTTGACCCATTTGTTAATAGATGTAAAGCCTGCAAGATACATGACAATCATTGACCTTAAAGCATCTTGTGGACGAAATTCTGCAATACGACCCCAAGGGTTTGGTGAATAAAAATGCCTACAAAGGTCATAGACACATGAAAGATCTATTTTAGAAATAATCTTAGCTATCCTGTCAGTTTGACTGATATGCTGAAAAAGTGTTAATTTGTAAGCCATATGGCTTTGATTTGGTGGCAACAAGGACCTCATCCCCTTTCTAAGGCACTATTTTAGCAGGTTTTGAGGTTGGGAGGTGAAGTTACTTGTTTCCAGTTGCTATAAATCGAGTAAAACTAATGGGTTCAGCTTTGCTGAACACCAACTAACTATATAGACCAAGGTGTATTTGCAAATATCACAAATAAAGATCTTCCTGTAAAGAAGAACGGCAAAAAAGGTACCTACCGGAGGGCCAAAATTGCCCATAAGAACCTCAAAGGCACTAGTATTGAGGAAAGACCTGCAGAAGTTGAAAAGAGAGAGGAATACGGGCATTGGGAGATGGATTGCGTAGAAGGCAAGAAGGGCAGTAAGGCTGCATTATTGGTTTTAAGCGAAAGAAAGCATAGAGAGCAAATTATCTATAAA
>JGI24711J26586_10002863_pt1 | contig 11958 bp, 9 predicted proteins | sample BioPla3DNA1_FD_26586 | JGI IMG/M metagenome (IMG submission 26586)
ACTAGTGTGTTTGCTCTTTTAATCCTTGGAAATTTATATTACATTTATTTAAATTATGATTATTTAGTGTTTAAGCATTTAATTAGTCAAAATTATATTTATACTGATAGCTTGGACAAGTTATATGAAAAAGAATTAAAAAGAGACATTGATGGAAGATACTATAAATACTTTGATAATCTCGTTATTTCTATAGTTACTAGAGAAATTAGACAAGAACAAAATGACCGCTACACATATCAATATCTGCCTGAACAATATAAAAAGAGCAAAGAAAATGAAAAAAAAGAAGCTGAGAAGTCTTCAATAGATGTATTAGGTGATAATATTGTATATCTAAAGATTACTAACTACTCTAAACATACTAAGAAATTTATGAAACAACAAAAAGATACTTTAGAAAAATATCCAAATATTATTATTGATCTTAGAGACAATCCCGGTGGTGACGTAGCTGTACTAAATTATATGTCAGGCTTATTTCTTCCTGAAGATAAGATTATTTCCTATGATAATACCCGATCAAAACTTTTCACAAAGACTGTAAAAAGCAAAAATAAGCAAGAATTAATATATGATAACATAATTATTCTTCAAGATAATAATACCGCAAGCTCTGCGGAAGGTTTTATAGCTGCCTTAAAAGACAATCTAGACAACGTAGTATTAATAGGGGATACCAGCTATGGAAAAGGAACTGGACAGCTTACTATGAAACTAAAAAATGATTTTGCTGTAAAAGCAACTGTAATGCTTTGGAACACTCCAAAAAACAATAACATCCAAGGAACTGGTATTGAACCAGATATTAAGTATAATAATGAAGATATTATAGATTATGCAGTTAAATATATTAATGAAAAATAACCCCATTTTTTTGGGGTTATTTATTTGTTTTCTAGTATTTATTCTTCTTCTGCATCATCATCATCAGGTAATACTATTGAAAAATCAATAGTTCTTTGAATGGTATCAGCTTTAAGCACTTTTACCCTAATCTTATCTCCTAAACGATATATTTTCTTTCTTCTTTCACCAATAAATAAATAATGCTGTTCATCAAAGATATAATAATCATCATCCATTTCTGTAACATGGATTAAGCCTTCAATTGTATTGGGTAACTCTACATACATACCCCAAGAAGTAAGGCCTGAAATAATACCATCAAATTCCTGGCCTATTTTATCTTTCATAAACTCAACTTTTTTAAGTTGTTCTGTTTGTCTTTCGGCTTCTTCAGCAATTCTTTCTCTAATGGAACAATGTTTGGCAACCTCTGGAATCTTCTTATTAAGTCTATTATTCGCCCTATTATCTAGTTTTTCATTTATCGCAGCTTTTATAATTCTATGAATTTGTAGGTCTGGATACCTTCTAATTGGGGCAGTAAAATGGCAGTAATATTTAGCTGCTAAACCAAAATGCCCATCATTGTTAAAAGTATATCTTGCCTGCTGCATAGAGCGAAGAACCAAGCGGCTAATAACCGCTTCCTCGGGCTTTCCTTCAATATCCCACAAAATCTTTTGTAAATCCTTTGGATGAACATTATTTGCTCCTTTAATCCTATAGCCGAAATTATGAATAAATGTAGATAGTTTTAATATTTTTTCAGGATCCGGGTCTTGATGAGAACGGTATATAAAAGGAAGTCCTCTCCAAAAATAATCCTCTGCTATTGTTTCATTACATATTAGCATAAATTCTTCGATGATTCTAGTTGCTATATTTCTTTCTACTACTTGTACATCAATAGCTCTACCTTCTTCATCTAAGCTAATCTTTGCTTCTTCAAAGTTAAAATCAATTGCTCCTCTTTTTACTCTTTTATTTCTAAGGATAACAGATAACTCTTCCATAAGCTTAAAAAAGTCAACATATGCTTCATATTTGTTTATTAATTCTTTATCTTTATCCTCTAGAATTTTTTTAACATCATTATAAGTCATCCGCTTATCTATATTAATAAGCGATTCTACCACTCTATGATTTTTTACAATTCCACTGCTATCTATATCCATGATACAGCTAAGTGCAAGTCTATCTTCCCCTTCATTTAATGAGCAAATGCCATTAGAAAGTTTATGAGGAAGCATTGGTATAACCCTATCAACTAAATAAACACTAGTTCCTCTCTTAAAAGCTTCTTTATCTAAGGCAGTATTTTCTCTAACATAATGAGATACATCTGCAATATGAACTCCTAGTCTATATAGACCATTTTGAAGCTTTTCTAAAGAAATAGCATCATCTAAGTCTTTAGCATCTTCTCCATCGATGGTAACCATTCTTACATCTCTTAAATCTTCTCTTCCTTGGATATCGTCCTTAGTAACTTCCTCAGGAATGGATTCTAACTCTTTCATTAGTTCTTCAGGAAAATCCAAGTCCATGTCAAATTCCTTAATAATAGCTAGTATATCGGTTTTAGGATCATTAATATGGCCTAAGATTTCAATTATTTCTCCTTCAGGATTTCTTCTGTCCTTTCCCCAATCAGTGATTTTTACAACTACCTTATGGCCAGTAACTGCTCCTAAACTATCACCTTTAGGAATAAAAATATCTCTAGAAAAATTTTTGCCATCAGGAATTACAAAACCAAAATTTTTGCTTTTTTCGTATGTACCTACGATTTGTTTTGAACCTCTTTCAAGAATTTGTACAACTTCCCCTTCAGCCTTTCTTCCACCATGTTCAGACTTAATTATTTTACATAATACTTTGTCCTTGTGCATAGCACCATTAACTCTATCAGCAGGGATAAATATATCATTAGAATCACTATCTTCTAAGATTAAAAAACCATATCCTTTAGCATTACCTTGAAAAATACCTATAACCATATTTAAAGTTTCAGGAAGGCTGTATTTACCTCTTTTTGTTCTAATAATTTTGCCTTCCAAAATAAGCTGATCTAAAACCTCTTCCAAAAGGGTTCTTTCATTATTTGGTACTTGCAAAAGTATACTAAGCTCTTTAATTTTCATAGGCTTGTAATCTTTATGCTGCATTAAATCAAGAATCAATTGTTTCTTTTCTTCTATTCTTTCTACTGTTTCCATTATTTTCACCTCTTTTTTAGCAAAAAACTATTTATCTTTAGTATATCAATTATTAACAAAACTAAACATGAATAAATAAAATAAAACACACTTAATAAGTGTGTTTTATTTTATTAAAATATTAAGAACTAACGCAAGAACGATAAATAATCCTGCTCCTATTTTTGTAATTCTTTCAAGTTGACCTTCTAAGGAAAAGCCTTTATTTTTTCCCCAGTAAGATTCTGAACTTCCACCTGTAATGCTTCCTAAACCTGCTGATTTTCCTTCTTGAAGCATTACAATTGTAATAAGTCCTATTGCTAATAATACATAAACCACCGTTATAATAATTGTAAGAGTATTCATTTGTACCCCTCCTAAATTCTTGACATTAACATATTAGCATAAAGTAATAAATTGTGCAATAAAAATAAGTAAATAGCTTGCAATTAATATTGAATTGTTTCTAAATTGTATCTTTTTTCTTGATTTACTACTCAACATGATTAAAATGTTTCTATATGTATTCTATGAAAGGAGGAATCATCAATAACTGTAAGCATTCTGGATAATGATCAAAACAATTCTATTGTCCGGATAGATTTATAATGCATGATTTGAAATCACTTTCAAAAACTAAAAGCGATCATTAAATTATAGACGTAAAAGAGGAGGTAATAAAAAACGAAAAAGAAACACGCGTTCATTTATTTATTAATCATTGTCATTTTGACAATTGCTTTTACTGCCTGCAGTAAAAAGGAAACCAATCAGACATCAAATTCTGATAACAATTCCGAAACCAATCAAGTAAATACTAATGATGATCTTTCCAAAAACAATTCGGTCAATGCAAACGATGAACTTTCTGAAGTACAAGTGGAAGATATAGAGGCTCTTTTAGAAGATCCCGACTCATATCTCGCAATAGATACCTTTGAAATTAAAATTGATGGCAAAAAATTTACATTACCTTTTAAGTGGACAGAAATCGAAGATATAGTACATAGCTACCTTTATGACCCTCCAACTGAAGTACAGTATGAAGAGCAAATCGATTTTTATTTTCTTAGTAATAATGGAAAAGGTGCTAATATTATGGTTGATGTTTTTAATCCGTATTATTCATCACCTCCTGTCAGTCTTGATAAGGCTTGGGTTTGTGAAGTTTACATGCGCACGATCTATGATGAAGATAACTACGTTGATATTATTTTACCAAAAGGAATCACTTTTGGTGCCAGCCCGGAAGAAGTCCTTAATGCATATGGAAAACCATATAATGCAACTGCCTGGGTGATAAAATAAAATCATTCAGTTATAAAACAGAAGATGAAAAATATGAGCTCTCTATTGATTTTGATGATAACCGTATGTGTGGCTTCACTTTGGAGTGTGATTATTATCATTTTGATGTATTAGCTCAAGAGTAAAAAATATTACAAATGCCTGAATAAGATAACTTTCCTGAACATACTTCCAAAACAGACTGTAATTAGATGATCTGCTTGGAAGTATTTTTATTGCCTGTAATAAAAAAGATTAGGATACCTGGCTAAACCAGGCATCCTAATTTACACTAAAAAATCTTTAATAAATCATAAATAATTTTTATTGATTAAAAGTTCATATTAATTAAGGTTAAACCATGCTTTTAATCCAGGATATTCTGCTACATCGCCTAATTCTTCTTCGATGCGGAGTAATTGATTGTATTTAGCAACACGGTCAGAACGACAAGGTGCACCAGTTTTAATTTGTCCTGCATTTACTGCCACAGAAATGTCAGCAATAGTTGCATCTTCAGTTTCTCCTGATCTATGAGAAACAACTGCAGTCATTCCAGCCCTGTTAGCCATTTGAATTGCGTTAAATGTTTCAGTTAATGTACCAATTTGATTTACCTTAATTAAAATTGAATTCCCTACTCCTAATTCAATTCCTTTAGATAATCTTTCAGTATTAGTTACAAATAAGTCGTCTCCAACTAATTGAATTCTCTTACCTAATCTTTCAGTTAATAACTTCCATCCATCCCAGTCTTCTTCGTTTAATCCATCTTCTAAAGAGATAATTGGGAATTTATTTACTAAATCTTCGTAGTAAGCAACCATTTCTTCTGAAGTTCTTACGATTTCTTTGCCCTTCATTTTGCTTTCGCCAGGGAAATGATAAGCTTTTGTTTCTTCATTATATAATTCTGAAGCAGCTGCATCAATTGCAATACGGATATCTTCACCAGGTTTGTATCCAGCTTTTTCAACTGCATCAATAATTACTTGAATTGCTTCTTCAGAAGAAGCTAAGTCTGGAGCAAATCCACCTTCGTCACCTACTGCTGTAGATAAACCTTTGTCATTTAATACTTTCTTAAGGCTGTGATATACTTCTGAACACATTCTTAAACCTTCACTAAAGGATTTAGCTCCTACAGGCATAATCATAAATTCTTGTAAATCTACAGTATTGTCTGCATGTTCCCCACCATTTAAGATGTTCATCATAGGAACAGGTAATACTTTAGCATTAAATCCACCAAGGTATTGATATAAAGGCATATCTAATGCTTCAGCAGCTGCTTTTGCAACAGCCATAGATACTCCAAGAATTGCGTTAGCTCCTAATTTAGATTTGTTAGGTGTTCCATCTAATTCAATCATTCTATTGTCAATTTCTACTTGATCAAGAGCATTCATTCCGATAATTTCTTCAGCGATAATATTATTAACATTATCTACTGCATTTTGCACGCCTTTACCTACATATCTGTCTCCACCATCTCTAAGTTCTACAGCTTCAAAAGCACCTGTAGAAGCTCCTGAAGGAACTGCTGCTCTTCCTAAAACTTGTCTTCCTCCTGCATCTACAACAACTTCTACTTCTACAGTAGGATTAGCTCTTGAGTCTAATACTTCTCTTGCAAATACGTCTAAAATTTCTAAATATCCTTTCATTTTGTTTCTCCTTTCAATTTTAAAATGATAGTATTTATTTTTATTAGTTTTTTACTAAGAGTGAACTACCGGTCATTTCTTCCGGCTTTTCCATATCCATTAAATCTAGAAGAGTAGGTGCTATGTCTGCTAGTCTTCCACCTTCTCTTAAAGCTATTCCTTTTCCAGCATTAACTAAAATAAAGGGAACAGGATTAGTAGTATGAGCTGTAAAAGGTTCGCCAGATTCATAATCAACTAATTGCTCTGAATTACCATGGTCTGCACAAATAAACATTTGACCATCTACTTTTAATAATGCATCCACTGCTCTTCCAACACAAGTATCTATGGTTTCAATAGCTTTAACTGCTGCTTCCAAAATACCTGTATGTCCTACCATATCTGGATTTGCATAGTTTACAACAATTAAGTCATATTTATTAGAAAGAATAGCCTCTACAAGTTTATCAGTAACTTCTATTGCACTCATTTCAGGCTTAAGGTCATAAGTTGCAACCTTTGGAGAATCTACTAATATTCTATCTTCTCCATCATAAGGTTTTTGTATTCCTCCGTTAAAGAAAGAAGTAACATGAGCATACTTTTCTGTTTCAGCTAAACGCAATTGTTTTAAACCATTTTCAGACAAATATTCTCCAAGAGTCTTTGTTAATTGTGTAGGCTTAAAAGCAACCGCTTTGTTTTTTATTGTAACGTCATATTCAGTAAAAGTGACATATTTAATAGGTAAAAACCCTTTAGCTCTTTCAAATTTATCGAAGTCTTCATCACAAAAACATCTTGTTATTTGTCTTGCCCTGTCAGGTCTGAAATTAAAGAAGATAATTGAGTCATTAGCTTGAATAGTTGCAACAGGCTCATTAGCAGTTGTTATCACTGTTGGAACTACAAATTCATCATAGACTTCATTATCATAAGATATTTGGACAGCTTCAACAGGATCAGAACATTTATCCCCTTCTCCTAAAACCATTGCGTCATAAGCAAGTTTTACTCTTTCCCAACGGTTATCCCTGTCCATTGCATAGTATCTTCCCATAACTGTAGCAATTTTACCTACTCCAATTTCATTGATTTTTTCTTGGAGTTTTGCTACATAATCCTTTCCTGAAGCTGGTGGAGTATCCCTACCATCCAAGAAAGCATGAATATATACCTTAGACAAACCTTCTTTCTTAGCTAATTCTAACAAGGCATATAAATGAGTGTTGTGACTGTGTACCCCTCCGTCGGATAAAAGTCCATATAAATGAAGGGATGAATTATTTTCTTTGCAGTTATTTACTGCACTAAGTAATTCAGGATTTTTAAAGAAATCTCCGTCTTTTATGGATTTTGTGATTCTTGTCAGTTCTTGATATACAATACGACCTGCTCCGATATTAAGATGGCCTACTTCAGAATTACCCATTTGTCCTTCTGGAAGTCCTACATCCATTCCACTAGCATAGCCTTTTACAAAGGGATACTTTTTCATTATATCATCTATTATAGGTGTTTTCCCTTGGCATATGGCATTGCCGTCGCAGCGGTCATTTAGTCCAAAACCGTCAAGTATCATTAGTACTGTTGGTTTCTTAATCATTACAATACTCCTTCTATGGTGTTTCTTAGTCATTATAATTTACAATTTTACTAAAATCAACTTTTAAGCTTGCTCCTCCGACTAAGCCCCCGTCAATATTGTTCATTTCAAAAAGTTCTTTTGCATTAGAAGCATTAACACTGCCGCCATATTGAATGCGGATTGCTTCTGCAACAGATGAGTCGTAAATTTCAGCTACAACTTCACGAATAGCCTTACAAACTTCTTCAGCTTGCTCAGAGCTAGCAGTCTTACCTGTTCCAATAGCCCATATTGGCTCATAAGCTATAATAACTTCTTTTGCCTTATCTGCTGAAACATCCTTTAAAGCAATTTTAGTTTGTAAACGAACTAAATCAATAGTAATTCCTTGTTCTCTTTGTTCTAAAGTTTCTCCTACACAAATAATAGGAATCAAGTTATGTTCAATTGCTTTAAGTACTTTTTTATTAACGATTTCATCTGTTTCATTAAAGTATTCTCTTCTTTCAGAATGTCCTAAAATAACATATTTTACACCTAAGTTAGTTAACATTTGTGGTGATACTTCTCCAGTATAAGCACCACTTTCTTCAAAATACATATTTTGAGCTCCAACTGCAATATGGCTACCTTTTACTGCTTCTATTACTCCAGGAAGACATACAAAAGGCGGACAAAACACTACATCAACTTTATCTGTATTAACTAAGGGCTTTAATTCTTCAACTAGTTTTACCGCTTCATCTGGAGTTTTATTCATTTTCCAGTTACCAGCAATTATTTTTTTGCGCATAATAACCTCCTATAATTATTTATCGTCTGCAGCGGCTACACCAGGTAATTCTTTACCTTCAAGGAATTCTAAAGAAGCACCGCCACCGGTAGAAATATGACTCATTTTATCTCCAAATCCTAATTGATTAACTGCAGCTGCTGAATCTCCACCACCGATAATTGTTGTTGCATCAATTTTTGCTAAAGCTTCAGCTACTGCAATAGTTCCTTTTGCAAAGTTTTCAAATTCGAAAACTCCCATAGGTCCATTCCAAACAACAGTTTTTGCATCTTTTACAGCATCAGCATAAAGCTTTCTTGTTTCAGGTCCAATATCTAAGCCTTCCCAATCAGCTTCAATTCCACCTCTTTGAACCACTTTAAAATCTGTATCGTTTTTAAATTCTTTTGCTACAACATTATCAACAGGAAGCAAGAAGTTTACTCCTTTTTCTTTAGCCTTTTCAATCATTTCTTTAGCATAATCTATCTTATCTTCTTCAAGAAGTGAATTACCTACTTCAAATCCCATTGCTTTTAAGAAAGTATATGCCATACCTCCACCAATAATTAAAGTATCTACTTTTTCAAGAAGATTATTGATTACATTAATTTTATCGGATACTTTTGCTCCTCCTAAAATTGCTACAAAAGGTCTTTGAGGATTGTTAACTGCGTTACCTAAGAATTCAATTTCTTTTTGCATTAAGTATCCTACAGCACAATCTCCTTCGATAAAGTTTGTAACTCCAACATTGGAGCAGTGAGCTCTGTGAGCTGTACCAAAAGCATCATTAACAAATACATCTGCAAGACTAGCAAGTTCTTTGCTAAAATCATCGATATTCTTTGTTTCTTCTTTACGATATCTTGTATTTTCAAGAAGAACAATATCTCCTTCTTTCATTTCACTTACTGCTTTTTTAGCATTTTCGCCTACTACATTATCATCTTTTGCAAATACAACTTCTTTTTCTAATAATTCACTTAATCTTTTAGCAACAGGAGCTAAAGATAATTCTGGCTTTGGTTCTCCTTTAGGTTTTCCTAAATGAGAACATAATATTACCTTCCCACNGTCATTAACTAATTTCTTAATAGTTGGTAATGCAGCAACTAATCTATTTTCATCTGTAATTTTTCCATCGATAATTGGTACGTTAAAATCACAGCGAACTAATACTCTTTTACCTTTAACCTGAATATCATCTACGGATTTTTTATTTAACATGGTATTTATATTCCCTCCTCGGTAATTTTTTCAATGTGAATATTATCCAAATATTTTAATGATAAACAAGGTCCGGTCCTATAGATACTACTACAAAACCGGACCTTAAGGTCTATAGCTATTATAAATTATAGACGTTCTGCAATATAATTAGTTAAGTCAACAATTCTATTAGAGTATCCCCATTCATTGTCATACCAAGAAACAACTTTAACCATATTTCCTTCAATAACCATAGTTGATAAACCATCAATGATAGAAGAACGAGGATCTTTTTTAAAGTCAACAGATACTAATGGCTCTTCTGTATAACCTAATACTACATCGTCAGCAGCAGCTTTAAGAGCAGCATTTACTTCTTCTACAGTTACATCTTTTTCTAATTCTGCAGTTAAGTCAACAACAGATACTGTAGGTGTAGGAACACGCATAGCCATACCTGTTAATTTTCCTTTAAGAGAAGGAATAACTTTTGCAACTGCTTCAGCAGCTCCAGTTGTTGTAGGAATAATAGATTCTGCAGCAGCACGAGCTCTTCTTAAATCACTGTGAGGTAAGTCTAAAATTCTTTGGTCATTTGTATAAGAGTGAACAGTTGTCATAATTCCTCTTTTAATTCCAAATTTATCATGAAGAACTTTAGCAAATGGAGCTAAGCAGTTTGTAGTACAAGATGCGTTGTCAACGATATTATCTTCTGCAGGATTGTAGTCGTTTTCATTAACTCCCATAACGATTGATTTAGTTCCTTTTCCAGGAGCTGAAATGATAACTTTCTTTGCACCTGCATCAATATGTAATTGAGCTTGTTCTTTCTTTCTGAAAATACCTGTAGCCTCGATTACAATATCTACTCCAAGTTCTTTCCAGGGTAGATCAGCAGGATTTCTTTCTGCTAATACTTTGATTTCTTTTCCATTAACAACTAAAGCACCTTCTTTAGCTTCAACAGTACCTTCAAATTTTCCAAAACAAGTATCATATTTTAATAAATGCGCTAAAGTACTTGCATCAGTTAAATCGTTTATTGCTACTATGTCCATTCCTTTTGCTACTGCTATTTTGAAAGCATTTCTTCCAATACGTCCAAAACCATTGATTGCAATTTTTGCCATTTTTACATTCCTCCTATAAAATTTAATTTATTATAATTGTAAACATAAAATATGCTTACAATAATCTAACTTATTTATTTCTTTTATATCGGATGATTTCATTGGCTGCACCTTCATCCATGACTATACAACCCTTTTTAAGAAGATGTTCTACCGCCATAATTGCTTCTGCCTTAGATGAACCACCAGCTACAGCAATCATATAGGAAATATTTTTAATTTCATCCAATTGTATTCCTACTGAACGGGAATTATATACTATTTCCCCCTCAAGATTAAAGTAATAACCAAAGGCTTCAGCAACAGCTTCTTTACGTCTTAAAAAATCAATAACAGGTTCTAAAAGCCCTCTCCTTTTTGCCATCTTAAGAGCATTACCTATACCAAAAATTAATATATCTGTATTAGAAACCTTTTGAAGTGTGTCTTTAATTTCAGGTTCCTTACTAATACTCTCTAAAGATTTTTTACTTAAATGATCTGGAATATTTAAAAGTTTATAATCGGCACCTAATTTATATGCTAATTGAGATGCCAAAGTATTTGATTGATATTCTACCTTATTACCAATACTACCTCGGGCAGGAAGAACAAAAACATCTTCGTAATTATTATTTAATGGCTGAAATGAATTAATCATTTGTGCCACAGTTGTCCCACCAGTAATTGCAATTGTATTTCCTGGTTTTATGATATCCCTAAATATACGGGCAGCAGCTTTTCCAATGTCTTTTTTAACCATTTCATTTTTGTCCGTATCTCCAGGAACAACAACTACTTTATCTATATTTAATATTTTAGAAAGTTGTTTTTCAAGCTCAGTAAGTCCTCTTAAATCATATATTAAACCTTCTAACTCCTGAAGGATATTATGTCCTTCTTGGGTAATTTCCATGCCTAAAGAAGTCACTTTTATATAAACATTTTGTTTTAAAAAATCTGTTTCGTTTCTGATAATCCTCTCTGATATGCCTAAATGATTAGCTAAAATCCTTCTTCCAACAGGCTGAAAATAACTAATTGCTCTTAAAATCTCGTATCTTCTCTCTAAAGTCAAAACACCTTCTGGAATAATCTTCTGTAATGTCAGAGAAAGATTTCTCATTATAATCTCTCCTCGGGAACATTATTGTCCCGCACGACAATTTTCGTCCCAGTTATTCGTAAAAAAAAGATATTCTGTATCACCGCTTATATTGTAACGAAAATGATACAAAATATCAAGGAAAATATTTAAAAATATCAATTAATTTTTTAAGCTTTT
>JGI24711J26586_10002867_pt1 | contig 11950 bp, 6 predicted proteins | sample BioPla3DNA1_FD_26586 | JGI IMG/M metagenome (IMG submission 26586)
AAACAGGCAACTCCGTTGCCTCTGCCGAACAGACTTCGGCAGCCCTAAACAAGCACCAAATCCAGAACCCCAAAACCCCCAATCCGCGGCAATCCGCGCCTTTTATCCGCGCATATCTGCGTGAACCACCATTCCACCTTTTCACCAACCAGCACAAATAACGCAAACAATATAGTATGACATTCACCAAATACAACGTCAATAATCCGCATAATCCTTCATAGCTCCCTCCCTTGCTGCTACTGCGTTTGCTGCCATCATCCTTAGGTCATCCCTCACCAAGTTAAGGATGACCTACGGAAAATATAGACTTAGCCCACCCTTGCAAATGGGGGCGATATGATGATTCAGCCGCAGGCATTAGTTGTCAACTATCAGGCGCGATGGCCAAAAAAAGCCCCGGAGAGTATCCGGGGCCTGGTATATGGGTTTGGTCTGATTATTTCATCAGGATCATCTTGCGGGTGTTTGAGTATTTCCCGGTTTGCATCTTGTAGAAATAGACGCCGCTGGCCAGGGGGTTACCCTGGTTGTCCCTGCCGTCGAAAACCAGATTGTGGTTGCCGGAGGCTTTGTTTTCGTCCACCAGGGTGCGCACCAGCTGGCCTTTCAGGTTGTAAACCAGCACCTTGACGGGGGCCGCTTCCTTGAGGCTGAAGCTGATGGTGGTCTGGGGATTGAAGGGATTGGGATAGTTGCCTTTAAGCTCCGTAACCGCAGGAGATTCCGGGTCGTCGATGGCTACGGGCTGGCCGGTTCCGCTGAGCGATACGGACAGCATGGGGGTGTCGGGGTCATCCGTGCTGATGGTCATCACACCCAGATATTCCTGGGCTGCCAGGGGCAGGAAGCTGACCTCCAGGGTCAGGGACGACTGGGCGGGAATCACAATATTCATCATGCTGGCGGGAGTTCCTTCCTGAGCGCTGACCATAAAGTTTTGAGGAGCTATGACGGTTCCGATCAGCACCGCGTCTCCGGTGTTGTGGATGGTGTAGGGCTGGAGGGCTGTGGCGCCGATGTTGACCATGCCGAAGTCCAGGGTATTGCCGTCCACTCCGACATCGGGNGTGCCGGNGGTGCCGCCCACGGAGGGGAAGACGATCTCATCNATCCAGGCGCANTCATCTCCGGAGGAGACCATGGAGTCTTTCACATATTCCCATTTGAAGATATTCATGCCGGTCTGGACAGNATAGGTCTCCTGGCTCCAGATATCGTTGGTGCCTGACCATTGGCCTTTCATGATGCCATTGATGTAGAATTTGAGGAAGTCATAGCTGGTTTCGCTGGAGACCTTTTTCCAGAAACTGATGGTTCCCGGCGCCATGCTTTCCATGGTAATGCTCATGGAGGTGGACTGGTTGTGGCTGATGACGGCGCTGCGGGCCGCGTTGGAGTTGTCGAAGCTGACTCCCTGGTCGATAGTCCAGTCGCCTCCGGTGAAGGTCCAGGGCAGGGAGCTGAAATCCACGATGAAGCTCTCGGCCAGGATGCCGATATTGACGTTGTAAGTCTGCGCCGCGCTATACTCTCCGCTGAAGGTGATGGCGGTGATGCCAACCGTTGTGCCGGCGGGTAGTTGCGAGCTGAAGGTCACGCTGTAAGCCATTTCCGCGCTTCCCTGCGGAGGCAGGGCGGCGAATTCGGTGGCGATGGGGTCGGCGACGTGGGTTCCGCCGCTGATCACCATGGCGGTGGTGATGGAATTGGCCTGGGCGTGGCCGCTGTTGGTGATGGGGAAGGTGAGGATCACGCTTTCGCCGGGATCGATGCGGCCATTGCCGTTTCCGCTTGAGTCGTCAACCAGGATGCCGCCCCAAACGAGGTTGGGAGCGTTGATGGTGATGTTGCGGGTGGCTTCAAAGGTGCTGCCGTCCTCCAGGGTCGCCAGTATATGGAAGGCCGCCACGTGCTGGTCGGGAACGTTGTTTGCGATTCGCACGCCAAATCCGGCGCTGGTTCCGCCTGTGCTGTTGGCATCGATGGAGGCGATGACTTCGCTGTTGTTGAGTATGGTCACATACTGATCCTGGCTGGAGATGGTGACGGTGACGCCGGTGGCGGGCATGACGCCCACGTTGTTGAAGTTTACGTTCAGGGTCACGGTCTCGCCGAAATCGGGCTGGTTGTTGTTGTCGTCGGTGGTCACCAGGTCTGCCACCAGCAGATAGGGTCCGGTGCTGGGCAATACCTGCACAGTTCCGATGTGGGTGACTTTATTGAAGGCCGTGATGGTGAGGGTGAGGTCCATCGGTTCGGTGGGGATCACCTCCAGAGGCAGGATCAGGATACCGGAGGCATCGACTGTTGCGCTGCCGTAGAGGGTGCCATTGGCGTAGAGGGATACTCTGGCTCCGGCAGCAGTTTCCACTTGGAAGCTGTTCATGCCTATGAACAGGACGGGTTCATAGTTGGCGGTGAGCGGTTCCGGGGTCTTGGTGCGCATCATGATGGAGGCGTCACCGAAGATGTGCCAGGTTTTGTACATGCTGACGCCATCTGAGCCATAGACCTCGATCATCTTGCTGGAGCCGTTGTAGAGCAGACCGCCCACGGTCTTTTTCTGTTCGGCGATCAGGAGGTCAACTGTCTCGTCCTGCGCGCGCATGGGGGAAGCCCAGCTTTGGTTGATGGAGCTGGCATAGACTGCCAGTGCTCCGGCGGGGGCTCCGGTGGCTTCGTTGACCGAGCGCAGCCACGCTTCCGCGAAGCAGGTCTGGCTCACGAAATTGCCGTTGACGCAGGCCACGCTGTTGATCAGGGGCAGCATGTAATCGTTGGTTAAAGCGTTCACATGGCTGTTGGAAAAGCCAGTGGTTCCCCAGGAGGTGTCGGAGCCGTGTCCCACATAATTGACGAAGCCGCGTCCCTGGTTGAGGTTGATGGACACCTGGCCGGCAGTGGCGCCCTGAGCCTGGTAAATCTGGTCCACGGAGACGTAGCCATAGCCCAATAGGTCGGTGCGTATGTTTTCCATGTGCACCTGGTCGCTTTCGCCCATGTCGCCCTGTCCGCCGCCTCCTTCGTTGGAGGCGATGCCCATCGCTTTCTGAATCCAGTCGTCGCTGACCTGGACGTCTCTTTCATAATGGATGGAGCGGGTGACCTGGGTTTCCAGCTCGGGAACCGTCTGCGCGGAAAATCTGCCCACGTAGATGTCGGGATAGTTGTCTGAACCAGCCAGCAAGGCATACATCGGGTCTGCTCCGCCGCCGCCGGAAGAGAGGGAGGGCACCTGGCGCGTCGCCGACGATCTGCACGAACATCAGGCCGTTGTCCAGATTATATTCGTTCTGGATGTAGGTCTTGATCTGGTTCGCGGAAGGGCCGGCCGTGGCAACGTCCACCACATCCACGGTGTAGCCGTTTTGGCGTTTCCATTCCACCCAGGGGAGGATGGCTGTGTCGAACATGTTGTGCTTGATCACCAGAATCCTGCCGCTTTCGCCGAGTGAGGGGTATTTGGCCATATTATAGTTGAGGAACATGTTCCTGTAAATCTCTTCAAATCCACCTGCCTGGGATGAGCGCTGCGCGGGCAGGGAGTTGGTGAAGTCGCTGCCATTCGAGGCCACGCCGACCCGAATCCTGGTATATACGCGCAGGGTGCCGGTGGCGGGGAAGTATTCAAAAGGCTGGAAGCGGACTGTGATGCCGCGATAATCCCTCAAAATGAAAGGTTCGGTGAGATAGGCGGTTTGCTGGGGATAGCTGCCTGTTCCGGAGTAGAAATCGGCAAAGCTGTAGGGAACGCTATCCGGGTCGATGTCGCGGGTCAGGTTGCCTTTGGATGGCGCCACGGGCATTTGCAGTTCCACATACTCGCTTTCCAGCAGGCTGAGCTCCATCCTGGCCGTGTTGGGGATGATGACGCTGCCAGCCAGCACGGGCAGTTGTGGGTAACCGGTTTCCAGGGTGAGGCCGGCTTTCTTCAGATACAGGTTGTGCCAGGTGTTGCCATCTATCAGCACGGGTTCGCTCTCGAAATGGCCGAGGGTGAGCTCCAGGACCATGTTGTCCTGCGCTCCCTGCAGGAGGCGTATCCCGTTGGAATGCTGGCTGACCGTGATCTGTTCGGCGCTCAGCGAAATGCCCAGCAGCAGGAGCAGGGTCAGAAAAATAATGGGTTTGCGCATGGATTCCTCTATTTCCTAAATTAAGATACTTTGTTACACCGGGTGGCCTGATGCGGCACGCGTTCCGGTGTGGACACTCTATGAAGTCGCGTTGTCTGAACCTTGCTTTGGTTCGTCAGGGTAAAACATATATAAAACAATGGGACATATATAGTAAAGGACGGGGCGGACTGGCCACCCCGTCCCAAGTCTGATTTATTTGATCAGCATCATTTTCATGGTCTTGCTGTATTTGCCTGCCTCCATGCGGTAGAAATAGATGCCGCTGGCCACAGGGTTGTTGGAGTTGTCGCGTCCGTTCCAGACCAGTTTGTGCTGGCCCGCGGGCAGTTCGGAATCGAGCAGGCTGCGCACCAACTGGCCTTTCAGGTTGTAGATGCTGAGCTTGACCGGACCGCTCTGATGGGTGGCGAAACTGATCATGGTTTCGGGATTGAAGGGGTTGGGGTAGTTGCCTTCCAGCCTGGTCACCTTGGGCGCAACAGGATCTGTGGCGGACACAAAGGCTTGCACCGTGATCGGAATGGTCACGGTGGGGCTGTCGGGATCGTTCGAGGAGATTGTGATCTGACCTTCCAGGTTCACCGCGGGATCCGGAGCGGTGTAGCCAAGGGTAAAGACCATGTTCTGATTGGCAGGAATGCTGTAGCTGTAGGTATCAGGCAGCGGAGTGCCATTTAAGCTCAGCTCGAAAGCCTCAGGGACAGAGATCAGCCCGCTGAGCTCTGCCGTTCCCAGGTTGCGGATCATAAAGTCCGCGGCGAGGACATCGTTGGCATTCACATTTGCAAACACAATGGGGGGCGTGGGAACGAATATCAAAGGGATATTGGAGTCACCGGACATGGGGAACACCACGTCGTCGATCCAGGCGCAGTCGTTGCCGGAGGATACAGAAACGTCTTTGGTGTATTTCCATTCAAAGGTCCGGTTGCCACGGCCTACGGGATAGGAGACCTGTGCCCAGCCTTGGGTTCCACTCCAGGTTCCCATCTCAATGCCGTCTATGCTGAAGCGTAGCATGTCGTAACCGGTTTCGCTGGAAACCTTTCTCCAAAAACTGATGTTGCTATCGCTGCCAACATTCATAGTTATGGACAGGGAGGTGGAGCCGTTGTTGCCGATGGCGCCGGATTTGGCACAGTACTCACCGCTATGGGCATTGGCGCTGCCTGACTGGATCGTCCAGGGAATGGGGCTGTTGTTTGTCCAGTTGAAGGCTGTAAAGTCTCCGGTCTCAAAACCGTCGCCGATCATGCCGATGGCCAGCATCAGGTTGTGGTTCACGTTCTGGATACCCGCGCTGATCGCGATGCCGATGGGAATCACGGTTCCGTTGGGGATGTCGGTGCCAAGGGAGACGATGAAATTGAGCGGGATCACCACGCCGACGGAGAGCGGCGGCAGGGTGAACTGGCTGATATTGAGAGAGACGGAGGGGTGGTTCGCCACAATGTTCACCGTTCCGCCGGGAGCGTCCATATGGCCGTTGTTGGTGACATCGATGGTGATGGTGATGTTCTCTCCTGGTTCCAGGAAACCGTTGTTGTTGGGGTCAACTATCATCATTGAAGAGATTGCCAGGTTGGGGGAATTCACTGTCATGTTGCGGGTGGTTACCCACTGGTCGTTCCCGTCGCTGACTGTGATATCGAAGGCCACCACCGTCTGATCCGGAATGGAGGGATGGATCTGGATGCTGAAGATGCTGTCGGCGACATAGCTGCCATTGGCGGGAATGTTGCCAAGGTTGGCAGTGTTTTCCAGCAGCGTCACGTCTGTGCAGGTGGTGCTGAGGGTGGCCACAAGGTTGTTGGCGGGCAGGGAGCCGACGTTGTTGAAAGTGAGGTTCAGGCTGATGGTTTCCCCCGCTTCAGCGATGCCGTTGGAGTTGGGATCGACCACAGTGAGCGGGCTGACAGTTACGTATGCTCCGGTGTTGGGAATCACTTGCACGTTGGCGACAACCGGTTTGCGCAGGGACCGCGTGATCACTATCTGGGCGGTGCCGGGTTCGCTGAAAGGAGTGTAGTTCAGGGTCAGATAACCGTCGGCATCAGTCAGACCAACTCCGTGCAGCACGTTGTTCATCGATAGTGCCACGTAGCTGAAGGGATCGGCGATCACTTCCAGGGAGTTCAAGCCCATAAGAATGGTCTGAGGAGCTTCGAAGCTGTTGACAGCCGGGATGCCCAGGTAAGGAACCAGGCTGGGGTCGCCCATGATGGAGTAAACTTCCCAATAGTAATTGATGCGGCTGCTATTGGACTGCACCACAGCCATGTTACCCATAAAGACGTTTGAGCCGGCGCAGCTGGCCCAATCCGCGAAAGGCTCGTTGTGGTCGTGGAACAGGGCGTCATACGCGCCGGTGCGGCCCGCGACGAAGGGTGATCCTGTGCCTACTATGGGCGGTTTGTGGCCGACAGCCCACCAATAGTCTTCATCCCAATAGGTGCTGTTGGTTCCGCCAATATAGATGACCGCGCCCTTGTTCAGCGCGCGCAGCCAGGCTTCGCCAAAGCAGGTGCCTGTGTCGAAAGCGTTGGTCGAACAGCAGTTGCCCACCACATATGAATACTTGTTGGTGTTCTGCAGGCTGTTGATGTTGGATATGGTGAAGGAGGGGTCAGCCCAGGTAGTTTCGCTGCCGTGGGCTGTATAATTGACATAGCCTCTGCCCGCGGAAACGTTTTGGATGATCGCGCTGGACGAGGTCTGCGAAGCGGGGTAGAGGTAAGTGTTCGATGTGATGCCATGCGCGGCGTTAAAATAGTTGTTTGTTGCATAGTTAATGGCTCCGTTGGCGTGGGAGGGTGACCAGTAGGAGTCCACTCCCGCGATCATCACCACATTGCCAAGGTAGCTGTCGTCGGGCATTGCGTATTGTTCGTGCATGAGGGTTTTGTTGACCTGGTTGGTCACTGCCGCCGCGTCGGTGGCGGAGAAACGGCCGAAATACATCTCAGGCATGAAGTCGTTTCCCTGCAGACGCACATAAGTGAGGTCGGTGATATGACCGCTGGGGTTGGCGGAGGCGTTGTTGGCCGGCACCTGGGCGACGTCGCCCACGATCAGAAGGTAGGAAGGAGCCGGATTCTCCGCTGTGGCGGAGTTCCAGATGTTCTGGATATAGGTGCGGATTGCCGAGGCGGTGGTTCCCGTTTGAGCGGTGGTGGCCACTATCACGTTGAAACCTTCCCGCGTTTTCCATTCCACAAAAGGTTGCAGGGCGGAAACGAAGCTTTCCGGGGTGATGATCAGATAACTCATCGGATAGCGGTTGAGGGATGCCCTTTGCGTGCTGGGGTTGAGCAGGGTGCGCTGGAACATGCTCTCAAAAGCGGGGGAGTAGGTGCGGGCTTTCAGCTCTTCGGTGGCCGCGTGGTCGGCTCCTGTAAAACGGACTTCCACTTCGCCTGGTAGATCACTTCCGCCTGTCCGGTGGCGGGATTGTAACGCACAGGAACAAAATCAGGGCGAAAAGCCTTTCTCCGCGCATGTATCCGAGTTCGGTCACGCTAACCGGAGCGTCGTCCGTCCAGGCGTTGCGGTTGTAAAAGTCACGTTCCACGACAAAGGGAACTGTGGCTGGATCGACGCTTTTGGATACCGATTCCTGACGCGGAAAGACAGGGTAGGCAATGCCGTTGGCATTCAGATCGAGACTGCGGGATTGCCTCTGGTTGAAGGTGGCTGTAACCTCAGCGCCAACCGGGACGCTGATGATCTGCCGAAGCAAGGGCAGCCGGGGATAACCTGTCTTGTTGGTGCTGGCATAGCCATCCACCCACAGGTCGGTGAAGACGCCTTCAGGCGTTTCAACCTCTTTATAATCAAGTTGCTGGATGTTGTAGCGAACGCTAAGTCCATCCATGGTGTTTCTCAACAAGTTCGACGCGGTTGGCGAGTCGCTCAGGTTGATCGTGCCTTGCATGGCGGCCAGTAAACCTGCCACAGCCAGCAACATGAGCATCAATAAGCTCTTTTTCATGTTGACTCCTTAAGTTCTATTTTTCAAACATTATTACTTAATCAACAGGGGATTCATCAATTCCCTTACCATTATACATGCAATAAAAAAGCCGAATCCCATAAAATCTCGCAGGCAAAACAGCCCGCCAAGCCGGAAAAGCTGTAACAGAGCGTGTTTGCGCATGATAAACAAGATAATTAATCACTTTATTAGGAATGCTTTTGGAGTCAAGCAGATATTTTTCCCAGCGGGATACCGTATAGCCCGGAGCCTTAACGCGGTCTGATTTATGGCACTTGGATTGCTTTTGCAACTCCGCGGCGCTGCCATTTGCATGCTGATGGCAAACAAGGGTTTACCCTGGGTCAACCTTAACTTCCGAAGGGATGACTTAAGGAAGACAAGTTAACCTGCTGTGGTTAATGAAATTACGCATATGAGGGCGGGGTGGGGAAGAAGAGGACGGAATGATTGTGGCCAACGCCAACTCCCTCCATGAAAATCAGTAAAGATTGGATGGCAGGTAAAGGTAGGCGGCATAAAGCGACTTCGCATTTCAGATTGACAGAAAACGCGCCCACGAGAATCTTGTAAAATCTGAAAGATGGAGTACAAATATGAATAATCGGACATGGGAATACCTTGGCGTGTTCATAATGTCCTGGTTGCTGGTATACGGGCTCACCCCGCTGATGATTCGGCTGGCCAACGCGTTGAACTTCGTGGACAAGCCGGAAGCCCGCAAGATGCACCTCAAGAGTGTTCCCTTGATGGGCGGCTTGAGCGTGTTCATCGGCTTTCTGCTGCTCACCCTGTACGATGTCGCGATCACTGCCGACCGCTCTCTGGATACCCCGATGCTGGGCTATCTGCTGGGTTCGGTGCTGATCGTGACCATTGGCCTGATCGACGACCGCCGTGGCATGCACCCGCTGGTGAAGCTGCTGGGTCAGATTAGCGTGAGCCTGATCTTTATCCTGAGCAATTTCCAGTTGCAGGAATTGGATCAGATCTTTGGCTCCATCTATATTTCCCTGCCTCTGATGGTCTTTTGGATGGTGGGCTTGATGAACGCGCTAAACTTTCTGGACAACATGGACGGGATTCTCAGTGGCATGGCAGGGATCCTGGGTTTGGGATACTTCGTCTTCAGCCTCACCAACACCACCAGTTCCAACGGCGCGGACATGGCCTTCATCGGTCTGATTTCCCTCAGTTTTGCCGGCTCCACACTTGGCTTTTTACCCTACAACTTCAACCCTGCCAAGATCTTTTTAGGGGACGCCGGTTCGATGTTCATCGGTTATTTNCTGTCTTCCATGGGCATTTTGATGGCGCGTTTCGCCGTCATCACCCGGGAGAACAACNTGTTCTANCTGCTGCCGGTGCTATTTCTGAGCTATGCCATCTTTGACATATCNCTGGTCAGCTACACCCGCAAGAGGGATGGCAGACACGTGATGCAGGGCGGAAAAGACCACTCCACCCACAGGATTTACACCGCTTTGGGGTCGATCAAGGTGACTGCTTTGATCGTCTACACTATCAATATCCTGATTGTGCTCACCACGATCATCATCTTTATTACCGGGAAACCTCTTTTGCTGCTGATCACCACGGTCATGTTTGCCGCTTTCTTCCTGGTTTTTGGCCGCAAGCTGGATCAGATACCCATCGTTGTTCCGGGCAACCAGCAAAAGGTTCCCAAACAGGCGCAGAGATGAAGCGTGGATTTCTGGCTGACCGCGTTTGTGGCAAACAAGGCGCGGCGAAAACTCATCAGATAATGGTGCTTGATATAATATGAAAAAGACTGGATACAGTTTTGTGCTTGCCGGGCTGGCCCTGTTGCTGTTAACCGCCTGTGAGATCAACAAGCTGAACAGCGCTCAGGATCACTATAACAACAAACGTTATGCCGCCGCGATCCAGGAGCTGGATGCCTATATCGGCAAAGCCAAGAACGGCGCTCTGATCACCCGCAGCGAGATCCTGCGCGGTAAATGTTACCACGAACTTGGTCTGATGGCAAGGCAACGGGAAAGCTGGGATCTGGCGGTGAAGTTTTTGAAATTGTCCAATTCGGAAGAGGCAGACCAGGCCTTGGCCGATGTGTATAAGACCCTTTGCCTGAAAGCGCTGGAGCAAAACAACCAGCGGTTGGCACTGGATTATGTCAACGCGGCGCTCAGGGAGATTCCGGACTCTCAGCTCACGCCGGAAATGCTCTCCCGCCGGATCGGCTTTACCCTGGATGTCTATATCGACCATGATCAGGCCTGGGAAGACTATAAAATGCTCTACGACCGCTATCCCAATAATAGTTACGAGCTTGTGGCACGCAAGCAGATCATGAGGATCGTTCCCAACAAAGTTGAATATGCCCGGCAACTTTACAGCACCGGATACTACAATGAAGGGCTTGTCCTGCTGTTTGAACTGGGCAAGTATCCCGTGGTGGACACGGAGGTGAACAACCGCATGATCAGCGAAGCCTATCTGGGCCAGGCGGAAAGCTTCCTTGAAACCCAGGATTACATGGAGGCGGACAGGTTTTTCCGCATCGCCATGCAATATGATCCGGCCATCGAAGCGCAGGTGTCACGCAGGCTGGAAGATGTCGCTTCGCTCTATATCAANCGGGGGGACGAATTGTTGGCCAGAAAGGAATTTGACGAAGCTCTGATTTATTACCGCAAATCTTTCGATATCATTCCGAACTATACTGCCGCNGAGAAGGCTATCGCCCGGCTGAATACGCTCAAGGCCAATATCATCAGGGCGGAAGAGCTGAATCAACAGGCGGAAAAAGCCGAGTTGGGNGGNAAGTANNCCGAAGCGCAAAGCCTTTACCGGCAGGCATACAACCTGGACGCCAGGAACGAGTATCGCAGCAAAGCCGCCCAGATGCAGAACATGATCGAGGCCACCAACAACCCCACCGAGTTTGCCCGCAGNATAATCAATGAATACCGGGGCGGCCTGCTCAACCAGCGCATCCAGCAACAGAAGGGCGTCCTGCTGCGCACCAACAACCGAAACGAGATCAGGGATTCCGGCTGGAAGTTCCTCATCTCCTCCGGACAGTTCAAGTATGAAGCCCGCTATGACCTGATCACGCCGACCGAGACCTTCTTCTATGTCTGGCAGGTCAATCTGAGAGACAGGGTTATCACCCCGTTGAATAAAATATCTGAAAACCTGATGAGGTAAACATGCCCAGGATACTGCTGCCCGCCATCTTGTTCTTGCTTGTGATCTCCTGCCTTCAGGCTCAGGAAAGNTTTGATCTGAACGCTTTTTCCGATAGCACCAAATATGGATGGCAGGACTGGAGAGACCGGGGGGACTATCGGGCAGACCTGCTGGATCGCCAGAAACTGTTGCAACTCTATGAGATGGAATCAAATCCCATCCGCCGCTCGATCGCGAAATCTATGGCGCTGCCTGGTTGGGGACAGATTTCCAGCCGGTCTTATACCAANGGCACCATTATATTGGGCAGCGAACTGATTGTATTGGGAGCGTCCCTCTATTTCTTCGACCGCAGCAACTATTATTACGACAAATACATGAATGCCACCCAGATCGATGATATCGAAAACTACTACAGCGAAGCCGTTAAACCCAGGCAATACTCCATTTTGCTGCTCTCTCTGGGGGGTATCATCTGGATTTACAACATCTTTGACGTGATAGAGACCACCGACGCTTATAACGCAATGATCTGGCAGGATATCGTGGAAAAATACGGTTCCCAGCCAGTCAACATCGGCCCCGGCGGGGTGCAGATACGCTTTTGAGGAGGAGAGATGAGAAACATTGTCTTGTTTGT
>JGI24711J26586_10002872_pt1 | contig 11941 bp, 11 predicted proteins | sample BioPla3DNA1_FD_26586 | JGI IMG/M metagenome (IMG submission 26586)
AATTTCGCCCTCGTGAACCGAAAAACTTATATTGTCAACGGCCTTTGTTCTGCCGTAGTTCTTGCTGACATTCTGAATTTTGAGAAGCTCTCTTGACATATTCCGCTCGCTTTCTTAGCTTTTATTGTTTATAAATGCGCCGAGGCGCGCCTTGATTATAGCACAGGCGCGCCCCTCTTATTTGTAAAAATTTTTTGACATTAGCATCGACTCAATATATCTTGCTGCTGTCTGTGAGTTTGACTGTATATTCTTTTGTCTTTCCGTCTCTGTAGATGCCCAGTTTGAGCTCGTCGCCGACTTTTTTGCCCTCGATATGCTTTAAGACATCGTTTGTCCCGGTCACCTTTTCTCCGTTTACTGTTACCAAAACATCGCCGGTTTTTATCCCCTGCTTTTCGGCATCGGAGCCCCCGGAGACCTTGGTGATATAGAGCCCTTCGGGAAGCTTGTACTGCTTTGCGGCCTCTTCGGGTATCTCTCCGACCGTTATGCCGATTACAGGCCTGCCGACAACCATGCCGTTTTCTAAGATTGAGTTCACCATAGGCTCGATAATCTTTACGGGTATTGCAAAGCCTATGCCCTCAACTCCGGTTGCGGATATCATCTTCATATTTGTGACTCCGATGACCTGNCCGTACATNTTNATAAGNGCGCCGCCGGAATTGCCCTCATTTATTGCGGCATTCGTCTGCAAAAGAGTCATCCTGTGTCCGTTGTGGCTGATGTCTCTTGAGATGGCGGAGACTATGCCGTCGGTCATTGTGAGCTTTAGTTCCTGACCCAGGGGGTTTCCTATGGCAACAACTTTGTCGCCCTCCACGGGACTCTCGGCCGCAAACTCCGCAGCAGTCAGGCCGCTCGCCTCTATCTTCAAAACCGCAAGATCGCTGATNTTGTCGGTTCCGACGAGAGAGGCTTCGAAGCTCNTATCGTCATAGGTGCTCACCGAAATCGATTCCGCTCCGGCTATGACNTGGGCGTTTGTNATCACATAGCCGTCGGANCTCATGATTATTCCGCTGCCCCAGCTCATACCCGTGGCGGTCTTCGTACTTACCGAAACAATGAACTTCACACATTTTTTGTAAATTTCCTGAAGGCTGAGCTCTGCGCCTTCGGGTGTGGGAACCGTTTTAAGGCTGACATCGGCTTCGGGCTTGAATCTCTTTACGCTGTCCTTGGGAGGCGCGAAAGCCGACTCGTCTATTTCCGTGTAGAAGCGCTCAAAGAAGTCTTTAAAGTCGTCCTCGAACTGCTCGCCGGGGTTTTCCGGTATTTTTGGGACTACCGGTTCTCTCGGCAAAACTTCCTCTGCTTTAGACTGCGGCAGAGGCTTTTCTTCCCTTTTTACAATCGCATAAACGAACGAGCTGAGTATTATGGAGAGAGAGAGCAAAATTGCTATTATTCTCCTATGTTTGCGTTCGCTCCTCTTCAGCGCATTTTCCGATGCGGCTCTGCTTCTTTCATATTCCGTTTCAAATGAAGTGTTGTACCAAGAGTCTTCATTTTTGTCTTGAAAATCCATTTTTCACCTGCTTTTACGAGTTTGAGCCCATAGCGGAGAGCTCGAATTTATACCCCACGCCCCAAACCGTAGCCAAATCCCAGTCGGCCGAGGCGCCGCTCAGTTTTTCTCTGAGCCTTTTTATATGTACATCAACCGTTCTGGAGTCGCCGTAGAAGTTGAAACCCCATACCTCATCTAAAATCTGAGTCCTTGTGAAAACCTTATTCGGATGGGATGCCAGATAGTAGAGCAGTTCAATTTCTTTGGGCGGCGCGGGAACAAGCTGTCCCCCCACTTTAAGCGTATAGGAATCGAGATCTATGCTCAGATTCTCGAAGCGGAGGATTTTTTTCTCCTTTTCATAGGAGCTTCCGACTCTTCTGAGCACCGCGCGCATTCTGGCCATGAGTTCTTCAGGCTCGAAGGGTTTGGTGAGATAGTCATCTGCGCCCAGATTGAGTCCCATAAGTTTTTCTTTGAGCTCTTTTTTCTCGCCCAGCATTATTATGGGCACATCCGATTCTTTTCGTATCCTTCTGCAAAGCTCGAAACCGCTTATGTCGGGCAAGGAGCTTGCAAGGAAAACTATCGCGGGATTCTCTTCCTTAAGAAGCTTAAAACCCTCTTCGCCGTTTTCGGCCGCGATAAACCTGAAGCCCTCTATGGCAAGATACCTCTTTATAAGATCTAAACTTGCCCTGCTCTCTTCGATAACAAGAGCCGAGTTCAACTTTGCTTCCCCCTAAAGTTTAATTAATCTCCGGGCTCGGGAACCTCGCGGATGAGCCAAGTTCCCTCGGAATTTATCCAGCCCACGGAAAAGCCGTCGTGGCAGAAAACACAGCCGTTTGTGGGTTTAAACAGCGGCCTGCCCTCCAACGACATGGCCATATTTTCGGTCATCACTATGCCGTCGGAGCGAGTGAGCTTTTTGGCGTTTCTTACATAGTGGTCTTCCGTCACCTCGTCCCTCATAAGTTCGAGGTCCTCTCCTATGCTTATAACCTGACTTTCGGAGTTCATGGCTGCCATTCTGCCGTCGGCAAGTCTGACAAGCCAGATGCCGGGAGCTGTATCTACCAAGGATGAGGCTCCCGATAGGAAAACCACATCGCCCGACTGATTCTTTGCCCAGATGCCTCCGCTTCCTGCGCTGTAAACGCCTGTCCTGCTCTCGGAGAAGGCAGCTTCCGCGCCTTTGAATATATAGGGTTTAAAGTCTTCCTTGCTGAAGCATCTGCCGTCTACGGAAATATAGTCCTTATATATTATAAGTTCCGAGGCTCCGGCATAGGTCGCCACAATCTTACACTCCCTGTTCAAAATACAGAGGTTGCCCTCGTAGCGCACAACGGAAATATCTCCGACATAGGGATAGGCCTCGGCAAAGGGCTCTGCGAAAGCGTATTCTCCGTTTGGCTCCATATAGCGCCAATCGCCGCCTATGGCAACCACACCCAGCCCGTCTCTGAAAGGCTTGTTTTCGGTGTGGAAGGACGGGTAATTGGCTCCCATGTTCAGAATTCTGCCATCCATATCGATATAGCCTTTTCTCCCGTCTCGGAACACTATCTGCATATAGCCGCCGCCGTAATTGGCTATGCTCGCAATGGAACCCGGAAGCAGCATGCTTTTGGGCGGGAAATCCTTTGTGTCGACTATTTCATTGCCGTCGGAATCTATGATACGAGCCAAGTTTTTTTCTTTATCGTAAATTCCGAGAACGCCTATGGACATGGGTACAACTTCCTCATACTCAAATTCGCTGACCCAGCTTCCGTCCTCTGCCAAGAGCGCATAGCTGAGCGTTTCATTTTCACTGTCGAAACGAGAGATGAGGTAGATTCCAAGATCTATATACTGCAGCTCATCTTTATAATAGAGTTTTTCTATCCCCGTAAGCACCTCGTCGAGGACCACTTCGCCTCCGGCAGACAGCAGGCCGTATTTTGAGCCGACGCTCGACCCGTCTGCCGCAAAGAGCCTTTTTGAGACATAAGGCAAAAGCGCGCCATATTTCTCGGAGGGCTCGAACTTATCCCGGTACGCATCTGTCAAGCGCCTGACTGTCACATCGGGAGCCTGATAGCCGCGGAGCTTTGTTCTGTCGGTTAAAACATTGTATTTGAGGGGGGATTCTTTGATTATTTGCCCTGTATCGTCGCTGTGCCGAGCTTCCTCAATGGCGGGCTTTATATAGAGCTCTTTTATCTCTTCTATGTCTTTGCTGAAGCTGCAGCCGGAAAGCAGGAGCGCGAGGATTAAAACTAAAAACATTGCGGTTTTTTCTTCATCTTCGTCACCTCGCCGGCAGATATGACTGCGAGGAGACGAAGGCTATGCCGGCGCCGTCTTGCAGCCATGTAAAGAGGATGTACTCGGGACTGTCGTGGGCGGAATCCGCTCTGATGTACGCGCAGTAGTCAAAGCATAATGGATATTCCCCGCTTTTCACCGTTTCCTCGTTTGCCGAAACCCCGTTTACCTTTATTATATTCGCATCCTTCATAATTCCCATTTTCTCCATCATGAAGAGCGAAGTGAAGCCGAGCGCGCCCTCGCTGTCGTCGAAGGATGAGAGGGCATCCACCACCGAGCCGTCCTCAAGTCTGAACTGCTCGCTTAGGGCCGGGGCCGCCTTCTTGCTGCCCAGCAGAGTGTTTTGCATAGCCATCTGTGTGCCCGACCAGGGATTCTTTTGGAAGGCTTTAACATCGACGCTCTTGCCGCCCAAGTCTCTCCAGCTTGTTGTTCTGCCGCTAAAGACATCTCGCAGCTGATTTGCAGAGAGGTTCTTGACCGTGTTGAGCCGACTAACAAAAAACACCAAGGCGTCAGAGGCTATTTTTACCTCTAGAAGGCCCTCTGTGCTCTCGGAGCTTTGCACCGAAAGGACTATATCGAGTTCTCCGTCTCTCAGCTTTTGAAGCGAAAAGCCCGAGTTTCCGAAATCCAGAAGATTGGAGACTTCCTCACGGTTCTCGCCAAGCATGATGGAGGCAATTGCCTCGCCCAAGGGGCGCATGGCAAAGCTCCCGCCCATAGCCGGGAAATTTTCTCTTGTAAAACGAAAATCTTCGATTACAAGAGTCTCGTTGCTCTTGGTCTTTTCAAAACCTCCCGCTCCGCAGGCAGAGCAGAGGATGAGTGAAAATATTATTAATGTTGAAATAAGCGTTCTTGCAGTTCTCAAAATCTTCTCCTTTTCAAAATCTTTAAGAAGTGATTTTACGGATAGTTATTATACTACATTATTGCAAATTCGTCACTTTTTTTATAAATTTGCTCTCTTGGAAGGCTCGTTTTAAATGCGCTTTGCCCGATGATTAATTTATTCCTCCAAATAAAAATAATTTTCGGAAAACTAAGGCCGAATTGCTTGACTTTAGGCCCTTAGAATGGTATATTAGCACTCAGAGGCATAGAGTGCTAATAAACTAGGTTGGTGATGATTTGAAACTCAGTGAAAGAAAAAAGAAAATACTCACAGCCGTTGTTGAAGAGCACATTCGCACCGCAGAGCCGGTCAGCTCGAAGGCCATACAGAAGGCCGCCGACCTGGACTGCTCCTCGGCCACCATCAGAAACGAGCTTTCGGAGCTTGGAAAGATGGGGTATCTCGAACAGCCTCACACCTCCGCAGGTCGCGTGCCCACTCCGCTCGGCTACAGAACCTATGTGAACGAGCTCATGGTGAGGCAGAAACTCAGCATTGAGGAAACCGAGAGACTCAATCGCGACTTAGACGAGAAACTCAATGTCCTCGAGCCTATGGTGAGCGACATCGGGCAGTTTGCTTCTTCGGTTGTGAACTATCCCATTCTCACTTTGGAAGCGCAGCCTCCCTGCACTATTTCGAGGTTTGACCTCATTTATCTGAGCGCGCACAGCTTTATCATTGTTTTGCTGCTCTCGAACAGCCAAGTAAAGACAAAGCTCGTAAAGCTTCCGGTATCTGTGGGTCAGGAGATGATAACAAAGCTCTCTTCGGTTTTTAACGCCAACTTTACCGACATCGACGAATCTGAAATTACACCTCTCAAGATCAGTTCGATGGAGAGAGCCGTCGGGGACACTATGGGCATTTTGAGTGTTGTAGCCTCGTATGCCATAGAGGTGCTCAGTGAGGAAAAGCACATGAAGGCCTGCGTGAGCGGCGCCAACAAGCTCTTGAGCCAGCCTGAGTACCAAGACCCCGAGAAGGCGAGAGAGCTGATTTCTTTCCTTTCGGAAAATGCCTGCGGAGACCTTCTGCCGCAGCAGCAAATGGCCCCCGGCGAGAACATCAAGGTTCTGATCGGTCCGGAGAATGTGGCAAAGGAGCTTAAAGATTCCTCGGTAATTCTGGCAAGCTACGATGCGGGCCAAAACATGAAGGGCCTTATAGGAGTGGTTGGCCCCACCAGAATGGACTACTCCGGCATCACCGCCAAGCTCAGACTCATAGCGAGCGAGCTTTCAAGAAGACTGGGAGGCCCGGCTTCCCTGCCCTCGGGGCTTGACAACAAATTAATTCTTAAAGGAGATATAGATGGGCAAAAAACATAATTCCGGCAATGAACACAGCGATAAGTTTGAAAATGAAGAAATGCTGAAAAAGCAAGAAGAAGATGCGAAAACGGATTCCGCTGAGAAGGAATCTGAAAAGGCTGCCGACACGGCGGCGGAAGAGACGGCCGAAATTAAGCCCGAAGCTAAGGCCGAAGAGCAAAAAAGCGAGAGCTTGGAAGAGCTTTTGGCGGCTGAAAGAGATAAATATTTAAGGCTTTTAGCGGAGTATGACAACTACCGCAAGCGTTCGGCAAAGGAGCGCGAGTGCATATATTCCGATGTAAGAGCCGACACCGCCCTCAAGTTTCTGCCGGTTTATGACAATTTGGAGCGAGCGCTTCAAAACGAAACCGAAGACGAGGCATATAAGCGCGGAGTCGAAATGATAATGGCTCAGTTTTTGGAAACTCTTAAGTGCTTCGGAATAACGCCTATTGAAGCTTTGAATCAGAAGTTCGACCCGGAGCTCCATGAGGCGGTAATGCACGAAGTTGACGAGGAAAAGGGCGAAAATGAAGTCGTCTTTGAGTTTAAAAAAGGCTTTAAGCTGGGAGATAAGGTGATTCGTTTCTCGGTAGTTAAAGTGGCAAATTAGTTAATATTTAATATTTATATAAAAATTTAGGAGGAAAAATATATGGGAAAAATAATCGGTATAGACTTAGGAACAACAAACTCCTGCGTGGCAGTTATTGAGGGCGGCGAAGCCGTCATCATCCCCAACGCCGAGGGCGCGCGCACTACCCCCTCTGTCGTTGCTTTTTCGAAGGACGGAGAGCGCATGGTCGGCCAGGTCGCAAAGCGTCAGGCCATAACCAACCCCGACAGGACGATAAGTTCCATTAAAAGAGAAATGGGCAGCAACCACAAGGTGACAATAGGCGACAAGACCTATACGCCTCCCGAAATTTCCGCAATGGTCCTGCAGAAGCTGAAGACGGACGCGGAAGCCTATTTGGGTGAAAAGGTCACAGAGGCGGTCATCACGGTTCCCGCATACTTCACAGACAGCCAGAGACAGGCCACAAAGGACGCCGGTATGATTGCCGGTTTAAATGTAAAGCGCATTATAAATGAGCCGACGGCGGCGGCCCTTGCCTATGGACTTGACAAAGAGCTCGACCAGAAGATTCTGGTTTATGACCTTGGCGGCGGCACTTTCGACGTTTCGATTCTCGAGATAGGCGACGGCGTTATTGAGGTTCTCGCCACAGCCGGCAACAACAAGCTCGGCGGCGACGACTTTGACGAGTGTGTCACCAAATACTTTGTCGATGAGTTTAAGAAAGATCAGGGCATAGACCTCTCAACAGATAAGGTTGCAATGCAGCGCCTTAGAGAAGCGGCCGAAAAGGCCAAGTGCGACCTCTCGGGTCTCAGCTCTGTAAATATAAATCTTCCCTACATCACTGCGGATGCCAACGGCCCCAAGCACCTTGACCTGGACCTTACAAGGGCAAAGTTCAACGAGCTTACACACCACTTGGTCGAAAGGACCTTGGGCCCTGTGAATCAGGCTCTTTCCGACTCGGGCCTAAGCGTTTCCGAGCTCGACAAGATTCTTCTCGTCGGCGGCTCGACACGCATCCCCGCAGTTCAGGAAGCTGTAAAGGGCATAACCAAGAAGGACGGCTTTAAGGGCATTAACCCCGACGAGTGCGTAGCGCTTGGCGCCGCGATTCAGGGCGGTGTTCTGGGCGGCGACGTTGAGGGAATACTTCTCCTCGACGTAACTCCCCTCTCTCTCGGCATTGAGACTCTGGGCGGCGTATGCACCAGACTTATAGAGAGAAACACAACCATCCCCACCAAGAAGAGCCAGGTCTTCTCCACAGCGGCCGACAACCAGACCTCGGTTGAGGTAAACGTTTTGCAGGGTGAGCGTGAGATTGCCATGCACAACAAGAGTCTGGGCCGCTTCCACCTCGACGGCATAGCCCCTGCCCGCAGAGGCGTGCCCCAGATAGAGGTCACCTTTGACATAGATGCAAACGGCATAGTCAACGTTTCTGCCAAGGACCTCGGCACAGGCAAGGAACAGCACATAACAATAACCGCTTCCTCCAACCTTTCTAAGGAAGACATCGACAAGGCGGTTCGCGAGGCCGAGCAGTTTGCGGAAGAGGACCGCAAGCGCAAGGAAGAGGTCGACACACGCAACGCCGGCGACCAGATGGTCTATCAGGCCGAAAAGGCTCTTGAGGAGCTGGGCGACAAGCTTGACCCAATGAGAAGGGTCAGATTGAGGAGAGACTTAAGGAGCTTAAAACAGCTCTTGAGGGCAGCGATACCGAGCAGATAAAGAAGGCTACGGAAGAGCTCACCAAGGTTTTCCAGACGGCATCCGAGAAGATGTATCAGGCGGCGGCGCAGGCCCAACAGCAGGCCGGAGGCGCAGACCCCGCTTATGGCGGAGATTCCGGCACCGACGGGCCCGAGGTCTTTGATGCGGACTATGAAGTGGTTGACGAGTAAGAATAAATTTTGTAGTATATGAAAAACACAGCGGGTAAGGCACGGCCTTACCCGCAATTTGAGAGAATAGCGCTTCTCTCGAGAGAGGAACATTGATGGCCGAAGAAAAAAGAGATTATTATGAGATTCTCGGAGTGAGCAGAGATGCCAGCGAGGACGACATTAAAAAAGCATATAGAACGCTTGCCAAAAAATATCACCCCGACTTAAACCCCGGCGATAAAGAGGCCGAGGCCAAATTTAAGGAATTAAACGAGGCTGCGCAGGTTTTGGGCGATGCCGAAAACCGCAAGAAGTATGACCAGTTCGGTCACTCTGCCTTTGACCCCTCTCAGGGCTTTGGCGGCTTTGATTTCAGCGGCTTCGGGGGCTTCGGAGATATTTTCGAAGACCTCTTCGGCGGCGGTTTCGGCGGTTTTGGCGGCTTCGGCTTTGGCGGAGGCGCGCAAAATCCCAACGCGCCCAGACGCGGCGAGTCACTGCGCACCGCTGTTTCCCTGACTTTTGAAGAGGCGGCCTTCGGAACAAAGAAGGACGTTTCGATAAGGCGTGTGGAAGAGTGCGAGAGCTGCAAGGGCTCGGGCTGCGCTCCCGGCATGACTGCCGAGATCTGCCCCGAATGCAACGGCAAGGGCGTTGTTATGCAGCAGAAGCGCACAGCCTTCGGCATTATGCAGACTCAGGGGCCATGCCCCAAGTGCAGAGGCAAGGGCAAGATAATTCATCACCCCTGCACAAGCTGTCACGGCGAAGGCCTTAAGACCCAGAACAGGACTATTTCGGTAAACATACCCGCGGGTATAAACGAGGGGCAGTCGATAAAGGTTTCGGGCCAGGGCAACTCCGGCAAAAACGGCGGGCCTGCCGGCGACCTTTTGGTGACGGTGTCTATCCAAAAGCATCCCAAGTTTGAGAGAGACGGCAACTCGGTTCTCTTAAATCAGGATATAAGTTTTGCCCAAGCCGCGCTCGGCGCCGACATTCAGGTGCCGACACTCGACGGCGATGTGAAGCTGAACATTCCCGCAGGCACACAGACGGGTTCGGTTTTCAGACTTAGAGGCAAGGGCATACCCAACCTCAGAGGCGGCGGCAGAGGCGACCAATATGTCACCGTGAACATATTTACCCCCAAGGGCATGAGCTCGGCGCAGAAAGACGCTTTGAGAGCCTATGCCCGCGAGATGGGCGAAGATGTCAAAGACAGCGGCGGCATTTTCAGGAGAAAATAAGCGTTTATTAATTATAAATATTGTGGAGCGTTGCAAAAGAACAATTTGCAACGCTCTGTTTTAACATTCAAAAACGGCTCCTTTGTGCAAAGAGAGCCAAGGGAAGGTGCAAACCGTGAACTTTGAGCATCAATCCCCCTCTGCCGACTGCAGTCGGCATCTCCCCCTTATATCTAAGGTGGAGAAACAGAATGTGCGAAACTATGACTTATGTGTCTAATTTTCAGATTAATATAAACGAAAAAGCTTGCTGCTTTAGAATTTGCACAAAGCTGTTCTTTCCCATTGAGGCCAAGGGGAAGGTCATAAAAACTACTACTCTATAATACAAAGTGGCTCGCAGAGCCGAATGGGGATTGGTGTTTAAGGCTAATTAATGCGTTGGAAACAAAGGGTTTTAGATGTTGCATATAGTTTATTAATGGGCTAAACCTCGGTGTTGTGATGCACTAGTCAACAAAAATTGGACACATAAATTCAAAAATCAGACATAAATATTTATTTAGTGGACACCGAATTAGGTAAGTTGGACTCTCGGTATTGCACAGGGGTCAGATAGTTAAGAGAATACGCTGGTCTCTGTTCGTTGAAAAAATGAATATATTCATCTATTTCATCCTCAACAGGACGCTCTCCGGTAATATGAAAATCCATGAACAGCTCTGCCTTAATCCAACCGTTGATTGCTTCCATCGCGGCGTTATCCGTAGGTTTACCCGCACGAGACATGGAGCGTGTTATGTTGTACATAGGAAGTAATTCATTAAATGCTTTGGATGTATAAACAGAGCCTTGATCAGAATGAAGCACCGTTTCATATTCCGGATGTTGTTTTTTAATCTCTATAACATCCTCGAGCCCACTGATGTATGTCATTCGGTCACCACGCTTAGCGGACAGAGAGTGACTTACAATCTCATTGTTCCACAAATCCATATACAGCACAAGTTCGTAGTATACGCCCTTAACATTGAATGCAGTCATGTCACTGACTATACATTGCAAAGGAGCGTCAATCTGTAACTCAGACATAAGCAGATTGGGAAATACTTTGATTGGGTCTCCGGACTTTTTGTACTTGTAACGTTTGGATTTACTCTTTATTCCCGCTTCTTTGCAACATTTATGAGCATATGGATCCGAAAGGACAAGTCCTGTATCCAAGCGTATTTTAGCATTGAGCCACCGGTATCCATGTGAAGGATATTTCAAATGATACTGCCTAAACAGAACAATGTTGCTGACAAAGCTTTTTGTTCTGTCCGATGGATTTGAAAGCCTCTTCTTCCAACTGTAGAAGCTGCTCCGCTGTATTCCCATTGTTTCACAGAGTAGTTTTACCGGAAACCTTCCCGAGAGTTCCATAATCACTTGATATTCTTGTTGCCGTACAGAATTACCGTACCATCCCCTTTCACCTCGTATCCTTTTTTTAACCGTGCCTCAGTAATCTTGGACTTAACAAGCTCCTGAATTAATTCTTCCTTCGACATGGATTCATATTCTTCTATTCCGTCCGGATTTTTCTTAAATGTTGGTGTTTCCAGCCTTTTTCTTCTTTTCTTTGGCAGCAGCTTATTCGTGTCACGATAGAGCCTCATATATTCCCGAGCAGTAGTTTCGCTGACTCCGTATGTTTCTGCCGCCCAAGACCGGCTGATTTCTCCGGTATAGAGTTGACGACCAATCTCGAGTCGTTCTTCTTTTGAATATTTCAAAGCAAGCCTCCTAATCACTTTTGGGGGTCTATGTACATAATGTCCACTATATAATACACCTTGTGTACAAAATATACCCCCTTCGTGTCCAATAAAAGCTTACCACTTCAGTGACGACCCCATCTGACGCCTAACGGCGCCATCTTCCCCTGACGAAGGGGAAGAAATAGACTATGGGAAATCCAAAATTTATATATCTGGTTTTAGCTTACCGATTTGTACAATCTGCAAATTTGCAGAGCATCCCTGCCCGCCCTGTGTAAGCCTGCAAATAAAAAGTCAAGCCCAAAATGATGTAAATTAAAATTTATACAGACCAAACGCTTTTTGTTCATGAATGCATATACCGAATCGTTTTCCGACATTGTCATAAGTAAACACTCCATAATCTGAAAAAGAGTTTTACGAAGTAATGGCGAGCCTCGTTTGCTGGTACGAACGCTTTTCTG
>JGI24711J26586_10002874_pt1 | contig 11936 bp, 11 predicted proteins | sample BioPla3DNA1_FD_26586 | JGI IMG/M metagenome (IMG submission 26586)
TTANTTGAAGGGAGCTGTTGGAACCATCAAAATTTCAAACCGCGATGAGAGTGTAATATACAGATATTTTAAATATACGATGTGACGCATAATTAGACTTTCGTGCCGGAAATAAAAAAATAGTATATAATAGTATATAGTCAGAAATAAGATATGGTTTTGTTATAAGTAGAGCAGTGGTGTATAATATAGTACATATTAAAGCAGTTCCTGGGGGGATATAATTGATGAACGATAGTGTTGATGTAGGACGTAACATAAAGATAATAGAATTTTTAAAGTGTGAGCTCCTGAATAGTGTTTCAGCAGTTTTTGAGGCCATATTTAAAGGTAGCAAAGAGGGACAACAGATGATTACAGAGGGTTTGGCCAACATTATTTTGGTGACTTATTCCCTGGCCAGAAGATTAGGCATTGAATATTCACATATTGATAAAAAAGTGCAAGAGAAGGCAAGACTCCATATATTAGAGGAGCATCATCTGGAAAAATGGTATGGGGACCTTTCAAGTCTGCACCAACATCTAAAAGGTCATGGAAGATGGGGACAATAGCGGGAGTGATTTTTAATGAAAAACTATGACGATAGGAAAGCATTTGTTGAAGCTGCGTTGATTGCTGCCATAACTACTATGTTTACTATTAGCATCATATATATACCGATCTTATCCGTATCCATAACGTTAATTCCTGTTCCGTTTATGGTTTTAGCGTACAGGCATGGCAACAGATATTCTATACTTTCCTTTATTACTTTTAGCTTATTGATTGGGATTTTGGTGGAATTGATCTATGCCGGTTTCTTGTTATTGGTATTCGGGCCGATGATTTTGGCAATGGGCTATTATATAAAAAAACAGAAAGAACCTTACGCAGTAATAGGCATAGGTACTATTGTGTCGATTTTTTCCATATTGGTCATATTTCAGGTTGCTTCATATATTGGAAATATAAATATATTTGATGAGATTACCCTTGCTATGGAGGGTATTGTAAACAAACAGGTTGATATGTTAAAAACTATGAACATAAACGCCCTTAATGCAGATGAGATACTGAATTATTTATTGATGATTATGCCGGGTGTGTTTGTTATTCAATCCATGGTTATAGCTTTCGGAAATTACTATATAACGGCAAATGTGTTAAGGCGGTTTAATGTTAATAATATTGAGCTTCCACAATTCAGTAATTTTAAATTACCGAGAAACATTATATTCGGGTTTGTCATTGTTTTTATATTGAGTTACCTGACCAGATATATCAAAGGAATTTATCATGTCAATCTGCTTACAAATGTTATGCTTCTTTTTGTCTTCATGTTTTTTATACAGGGCATGTCGGTCATAAGCCATCTAATAAAAAGGACCAAAATTCCCAAAACCCTGCGCATTTTTTTATTAGTACTTATTTTATTTATAAGCCCTTTGCTTACAGTGATTTCGTTTGTTGGATTGTTAGATGCTGTAGTTAATATAAGAAATATAGGATAAATTAAACTGGGTTATAAAAATAGTCGTAAGGAAGTTCCGGGAGGTAAAATTAAAATGGGCAGTACTAAAAAAAGTAAGTTTCTTAGAATGCCGGTTCCCGATACACGGATTTATCTTATTATAATTTTTATTTTTTTGCTGGCAGTATTTTATTATAATAAGACAATCGGCATAATGGGTATATTTTTATTGGCATATTTGATCTACTATAATCTGAAAATCAGCAATATCAGGAGGGCGGAGTGGACCCGCTATATTGAAAGACTGTCGTCGGATATCGATTCTGCTACAAAATATGCAGTTTTAAACCTTCCTATCCCTTTAACGATAGTTGAATTCGACGGTACCATCACCTGGTATAATCCTAAATTTTTAGATGTGGTAGACTGCAGGGATCTGTTGGAGAAAAATATTCAGGATGTTGTCCACAATTTCGATCTGAAAAATATTCTGCAGAATGAAAATGAATTGTCCGAATTGATTGAAATCAACAACAGGTATTTTAAGGTTGTATATAACATCGTTAAATTGCCGAGGGAGCATACTTCAGATTATATTATCATGATTTATTGGATAGAGGTTACCAAATACAAGGAGTTAAGTAAAAAATATGAAGATGAGCAAATGGTTGTGGGGGTTGTCCAGATAGATAACTATGATGATGTTATGCAGGACATGGAAGAGGCAAAACGGCCGTTAGTCGCGGCGGAAATAGAACACAGGATAAATTTATGGTCTGCCGGGATTAATGGTCTTATACGAAGGTATGCCAAGGATAAATTTATTGTTATATTCAGTCATGAATATTTAGAAAAGTTGGAGGCCAAAAAATTTGATATATTGGACGACATCAGGGAAATAAACCAGGGTAACAATATGCCTATTACCCTGAGTGTAGGTATAGGGGTTTATGGGGAAACGCCCCTACAGACCTGGGAATTTGCCGATGGAGCCAAAGATCTGGCACTGGGCAGAGGAGGAGATCAGGTAGTTCTAAAAAAGGGAGACAAAATCAGTTTCTACGGAGGCAAGGCAAAGGCAGTGGAAAAAAGAACTAAGGTAAAGGCAAGAGTGATATCCCATGCTCTGCGCCAACTTATGGATGAATCCGCCAATGTTATAGTTATGGGGCATAAGATGGCGGATTTAGATGCCCTGGGTGCTGCCCTCGGTATCTATCGTGCGGCAAAAAATAGAGGCAAAGATGCATATATTGTCTTGAACGAAGTTAATCCTGCAATTGAAGGGTTGATTAATCGTATATACCGGGTGGAGGAATATAAAAATGCAATCATACACTGTGACGAGGCAAAATTTATAATCGAAAACAGGTCCCTGTTGGTAGTGGTTGATACTTACAGACCAAATTTTACTGAATGCCCGGAATTGTTGGAGTTGACGGATAAAATAGTGGTTATAGATCACCACAGGAGAGGAACCGAGTTTATTGAAAATACGGTTTTGGCTTACCATGAGATATATGCTTCATCTACCTGTGAACTGGTAACTGAAATACTGAGTTATATGGACGATAAAATCAACATATCCCAGATGGAAGCGGAGGCCCTGCTTGCAGGCATTTCCATGGATACTAAAAACTTTACATTTAAAACCGGCGTAAGGACGTTTGAGGCGGCCTCTCTGTTGAGAAGGGCGGGTGCGGATACGACGTCGGTAAAACAATTGTTTGAAAATGATTTTAGCACTATTATCGCCAAGGCGGAAATCGTCAAAAGAGCGGAAATAATTTATGAAACAATAGCGGTCTCAATGCTCAGGGATATCTCCAAACATTCACAGCTCATTGCAGCCCAAGCCGCGGATGAATTGTTGAGTGTTAAGGGTATTACAGCCTCTTTTGTTTTGGGGAGAAAGAGTGATACAATAGTTTTTATAAGCGGACGTTCTATGGGTGATATAAATGTTCAGATAATTTTGGAAAAGCTTGGGGGCGGAGGTCATATGACAGTTGCCGGGGCCCAGATAGAAGACACCACCTTAGAAGAAGCCAGGGCTAAATTAGAAAAAGCAATCGAAGAGTATTTTGAGGAGGGAGAAGAAGAATGAAGGTAATTTTACTACAAGACATAAAAGGGTTGGGTAAAGCGGGAGAGATAGCAAATGTTAAGGACGGATATGCAAGAAATTATTTGCTCCCCAGAAAATTGGTTGTTGAGGCAACGGAAGGAAATCTGAAGACTTTAGCGGAGCAAAAAGTATCACAGGAATTAAAGCAACAACAAGAAATCGATGAAGCTAAGGATATTGTAGCAAAATTGGAGGAATCACCCATTGAAATTACGGCTAAGGCCGGTGAAGGCGGAAAACTGTTTGGCTCCGTAACATCTAAGGACCTGGCCGAAGCACTGGAAAAACAACATAAAATAAAGATAGACAGAAGAAAAATAGTTTTGCCGGAGCCGATAAGAGAACTGGGCATAAGGGATGTGGAGGTTAAACTTCATACCGGTGCCGTTGGAAAGTTAAAAGTAAATATAAAAGGTGAATAGAGTGGAAGATTTGAATTTGATTAACAAGGTCCCGCCTAACAGTGTGGAAGCGGAACAATCGGTTCTGGGTTCTATGTTGTTAGACAGGGAAGCCATGATAATTGTTTTAGAAATCCTGGAAGGTCCGGATTTTTATAAAGAAGCACATAAAGAAATATTTGAGGCTATGTATGATCTGTTTAACAGGAACGAACCTGTAGATTTGGTTACTTTGACTGAAGAGCTTAAGAAACGGGGAACCCTTGATGCTATAGGCGGAATACCTTATCTGACAGGTTTAACCTCGGCTGTCCCTATTGCTTCCAATGTACGGTATTATGCGGAAATAGTGGAAAAAAAATCTATTCTGCGGAAATTGATAAAAGCCTCCCAGGAGATTGTTCATTTAGGTTATAGCAGTGATGCGGAGGTCTCCGAGGTAATTGAACAGGCACAAAAAAATATATACGATATTTCACAGGGCAGATTTGATAGGGGCTTTGTTCTTATAAGGGATGTTTTATCAGATACCTTTGATAAGATTGAACAATTATACGAAAGTAAAACAGAAATTACGGGAATGACTACGGGATTTATCGATTTGGATAAAAAATTAAGTGGATTTCACAAAACAGATTTAATTCTGATTGCCTCCAGGCCTTCGATGGGAAAATCCGCGCTTGCTCTCAATCTGGCACAAAATGCGGCTGTTAAAGCAGGGGCATCCGTAGCTGTTTTCAGCCTGGAGATGTCAAAAGAACAACTGATGCTCAGAATGGTGGCGGCGGAATCCATGGTGGATTTAAGAAAAATACGGATTGGGAATTTAGATGAAGAGGAGTGGACGAAAATTGCTAATTCCATGGTTCCCCTTTCCCAATCTAAAATATTTTTTGACGACACCCCGGGCATTTCTGTAGCAAAAATAAGGTCAAAATGTAGGCGTCTGAAAATGGAAAAAGGATTGGATCTCGTTTTAATCGATTATCTGCAATTGATGGAAGATGACAAAAGAAGTGAAAACAGACAACAGGAGATTGCATCTATCTCGAGAAGTTTGAAGATAATGGCGAAGGAATTGGATTGTCCTGTAGTTGCTTTATCCCAGCTGTCCCGAGCACCCGAGCTCAGGGCTAATCACAGGCCTATTCTATCCGATCTGAGAGAATCAGGTGCTATGGAGCAGGATGCGGATTTGGTCATGTTTTTGTACCGAGATGAGTATTATCATCCGGATACTGACAAAAAGAATATAGCAGAAGTGATTATTGCAAAACACCGTCATGGTGAAACGGGCACTGTCGATTTAACTTGGCAGGGTCAGTTTCAAAAATTTTTGGATTGTGAAAGACACAGGGATTTTTAATCGAAATATCAAGTTACAGGTGGAAGATGACATGGAACTCGTGAAGGGTGAAAAGACCTATATTAAAAAACTCAAAAGGGAACACATAGATCTTATGCAACGTTGGGGAAGACATGAGGAACCTTTGTTTTACTGTTATAATTTTCCGCGTATGAACGAAGAGCAAAAAGATTACTGGTATAGAAACAAAACATTATGGTTTTCAAAAAAATGTTTTGTTGTCTTTAATAATTGCGACGAGTTGGTAGGATACATTGCATTAAGGAATATCAAAACCATCAAAAGGACCAGCGAACTGGGCATAGTATTTGATCCGAGTAATATAGGTAAGGGATATGGAACAGATGGATTGAAAGCCTTTTTGGGTTACTATTTCAGGACATTAAAAATGAGGGCCCTGTATTTAAAGGTATCTGTTTTTAATAGAAGGGCTCAGAGATGCTATGAAAATGCCGGCTTCAAATTGCTTGCTACTGTTACGGAAGAATTTGAGGATCAAAGCCTGCCTATTTTCCAAGAAGATTGTTTTATTCCATATAGACATTTTTTTCAATTAGACGGCGAAAGGTTAAAATGCCAGTTTATTAACATGGTTATTACAAGGGACATGTATTTTAGTAGAAGAGGAAGATAAAAGGTGGGAAGTGGGGGTTTATCCCCATTATCCACGGTTAGCTGTGCATAAAGTCTTAATTTCGTGTGTTTTGTCGGGATAAAGTTATAATAATTTTGTTGTTGATTAAGCAAAATAAAGATGATACTATTATAGGAGTTTAAACATTTTTTGAGGAGGGATGGGAATATGGCCAAAATTACAAAAGATATGACTGTTATGGATGTTTTAAGGTTGGATCAGGAATCTGCGTCTGTTTTCAGGAGTTTCGGTCTTCACTGCCTTGGCTGACCGGGGGCCACAATGGAGAGCCTGGAGATGGCTAGTAGAGTACACGGTATAAATGTTGATGATTTGTTAGCGGGACTTAATGAATTTTTTGAATCGAAATAATTGGCAAGGCGAGCTTTGCTCGCCTGTTTTTATTTAGGCCGCCCGTATCTATACAACCTTTTCCCACCTCAGGTCCTTGCCAAAAAAGTGAAGCACAGTGAACTTTGAAAAAAGGCGCGAAAAGATGCGATCATCGTAGCGATCCATTATTTCCATGGGGGAGAGATTTGTGGATATTATTGTTTTTTTGTTGGACAGGAGCCGACTATTGATAATGTTAAACAGCTCACTGTTTGTAAATGTATTGGTCATTTCAGTGCCCAAATCGTCTATAATCAATAAATCCGTTTCAAACAAAAGATTATATTTTTCCTTGTTGTCGCTGTCCCTGAACCTTATCTCCTCCAATATCTCCAAAAGTTTGAAGGCGGTTTGGTAGATTACAATTTTCTCCTTATCCAACAGTGATTTTGCTATGCAGTTGGCCAAAAATGTTTTACCCGTACCTGTCTCCCCGCAAAACAACAAATTATCTTCATTTATATCAAAATTAAACACAAATCCCTCACATATGTTGAGTATATTCATTATATTTTGTTTAGGTGTCAATGATTGGTCTTCAAAGGGTTCGTCGGAAAAGATGTCCAGGTTAAAAGATTGGAAGTTTTCTTTCTCCAACACATTGGACAGGTTTGACATGTCATAGGCTTTGGTAATGAGCTGTTGTTTGAAACACCCGCATTTTTGGCCGTCGGGCAAAAAGCCCGTATCATTGCAACTTGCGCAAGAAAAGTTGTCATCTAAATATTGTAACGGGATATTATTTTCTGTCAGTAAAACAGCTCGTTCCTGTTTTAATTGGTCCAATTCCCGCTTGAGGTCGTCTATAGTTTTTTTCGGGTTATCTACACCCTGTATCAGCGCTCTGGAGATTGTTATACCTGTTTTTTGAAGTATTTCATCAATCTCCCGTATTCTGGGCACTTTTTCATACACTTCCTGTAATCTGTCCTCTTTTGACTTTCTTGCCTCATTCCTTTTCCTTTCATAATCCTTAAGTATTTCATATGCAAATGACTGTAACATATAACATCTCCCCTCAGTTATTCAGTCTCTTTTTCTGGTTATTAAACACAAGTTGTTCCAATTCCTCTGCCGTATATTTATCCCCGCGACTTTTAGCCAGATGAAACTTGGTTTTTATTTTAGGCGTGGTTCGAACCTTTTTGTACTCTGTGTCACTTTTCGGTTTTATGTCTAACTTTTCGATATCCTCTACCTTTTTAATTCCCTTCTTATGCCAGTCCTCTAATATTGAATTAAAATAGTTGATATTAGGATTAGAGGTTCCGCTGGATTTTTGACATGCGGCTAAGATTATTTCAATATCAAAATTCAGTTTATCCACCCAACTATCCATAATTTTCATTTCAGCTTCGGTAGGACCGCGTGAGCTAAAGCCCAATGCTTTAAACACTCTACTGTAGAGCCCGTATCTATCCCCTTGTTTGATGAGGTATTGTTGCAGGTCTTCTACTGTAAATATACCCTGGTCATACCAGGTTCTGATGACACCAAATGTGAAACTCAGAATATGCCGCACATTTTTTTGTTTTTTGGAATAGCGAAAAGCTTCTACTATCAAGGAAGGGTTTATATTATATTTATAGAGTGACTCGACGACCTTGAGTTTTTCATTGGGAACCAATTCCCTGGCGATAATTTTATTTATTTCTACGAACATATCCCTGATTTCGGGAATCCTGTTGGCTTCTACCAGATCAGTGGGTGACAGGACACCGGAATCTGTATCATTCCTGCTAATATTATTTTCTTGTGAAGCGCCGTATATCGGTTTATAGTTGTTGTCGATATAGAGTTGTTTTAAATTTACAAACTCTACACTGTAGTTATTTTCATCTTCATCTTCCGATTTATGCTTTATTATAATGTTTTTGCCCTCCCAGAAATCCCAGGCGGCCAGCACATCAGATAGCGGAATATTAAGATGTCTTGCGATAGATGCATTATTTACATTCATATCGGGTTCGCGATTTAGGGCATATTTATAGCCCAACAGATATACTTGTACGAAAGTTCCGTTTGCCATAGGCATATAAATATCTATAAAAATATTTTCAATCGGTGTATCACCCAAATCAATAGAAGTACTTCCTTTAATAAAAGACATAACTATCACTCCATTTTTACTATAGCCTTTATTTAATTATATCATACAACGCACTTTACTGTTTCCGGTCTTTAAACAGAAATTATGGAATAAATTAATATCTTCGAAATAAAATTTTAGTGATATATCAAATAATCAGGGAGGTAACTTATAATGAGATCCAGTAAAACGATTGTCGGGAAATTATATATATTAGCTATTTTATTTATAACATTTACAGTATCGATATCTGTACATTATGTGTTAGATACCGGGCAGGCACAGAAAGTGTTCAGTACTTTTGTAAAGACGGAGTCGATTCCCAAATATACAATCAACGTTACATTTGACGAGCAGAATATGTCATTAGAAGCAAAACAGCGGGTACGCTATGAAAACACGACAGGGCAACCTATAAAAGACCTGTATTTCCATCTTTACGCCAATGCTTTCAGAAACAGTGATACCGCTCCCTTTGAAGTCGAAGATATGACAAGAGCCTATCCCAACGGATTCAGTGAGGGGTGGATAGAACTCATAAGTATAAAAAAGGGAACCAAAAAGTTAAATTATAAAATCATGGGCGAAGGGAATACAAACTTGAGAGTTACCCCTAAGAAACCTATAGAGCCGGGTGCATCCATCGAATTGACTATGAAGTTTAAAGTTAAGCTTCCTAATTCCATAGGACGGATGGGTTATGGGGAAAACACAGTGAATATAGCAAACTGGTATCCAATACTATCCGTGCTCGATGAAAATGGATGGAATCTGGAACCTTATCACAGTATAGGGGATCCGTTTTATAGTAATGTATCGGAATATAAGGTAGACATATCCATTCCGGAACAATATAAATTGGCCTCAACAGGAAATATCATAAAAGAAAGCGTCAGTAAAAATAGAAAGACATACAAAATAAAAGCCGACAATGTAAGGGATTTTGCTATCGTCTTGAGTGAAAAATTTTCTATAAATAGGGGAAACATAGATGGTACAGAAGTGATTTCCTATACAATCGGCGGACTCAAGAATAAACAGGCATTGGATTATGGAATGGAGGCTCTACAAATATTTAACAGGTTATTCGGCAAATATCCTTATAAACAGTTGTCCATAGTGGCCAGCGATTTTTTTACAGGTGGAATGGAATATCCGAATTTGGTTATGATCGGGCAACCGCTCTATGAAACCAATCTGGATTTACCCTTGGAATATGTGATTGCACATGAGGTCGCACATCAATGGTGGTATGGGATAGTCGGTAATAATGCAATAAAGGAACCTTGGCTGGATGAGGCCCTTACAGAGTATTCCACTCTTATGTATTTTGAAGAAAAATATGGTGGACATATCAAGGAACAGGTATATGAAAGAATGGTTGAGGATCGGTATGAAGACTTTTTAGGCTGGAGATTAGGCAGAGGCGGAGGCATATTAAAAGGTTTGGATGAATTTGACGACCAAATGCAGTATAGCAGTATAGTATACGGTAAGGGGGCCATGTTTATAAGGGAACTTAGGAGAAAAATGGGCGATGAGGCCTTTATGAAAGCTATAAGGGAGTATTTTGATACATATAAATTCAAAAATGCCAAAACGGAGGATTTCTGTAGGATATTACAAAAAAATACGAATAAAGACTTAAAAAGAGATTTTTCCAAATGGTTGGACGTTAAAATTGAATAATATTTGTGATTAAGGGGTAAGCTAAAAGACGTTTAATATATTTTATGGACATAAAACCATAATTTATGATATAATAAACGATGTATTTGTTACAAAAAGGTTACAAAATTTTTAAGTAACTTTTAAGAAGACAAAATCAAGCCATGTCCGTGCATTATTTGGACATTTTGAAGGGAGATTTACAGATGAAGAATAGTGTGGGGGAGGAATCTGAGGCGCTGCCGCAGAAGGTTATACAAAGGATTAAGCCAATCTATAATAAATATAAAAATATAGTGGCCGGGCAATTGCAAAACGGGTCAAACCGTATAAAGAACAGTCCGATTTATGGGGAATTTAAAGGGAATAGGGAGCTTATATACAGAATAATCTGCGGGATAGCCGTATCCTTATTTTTAGCAACATTTATATTTTTAAAAATCAACAATTCATATGTGGCAGCTTATAGTGTGGAAGTAGATAATAATGTTATAGCCGTAGTCAAAGAAAAAAGTGATTTTATAGATGTACTAAAAAAAATGAGGGATGAGGCCCTGTCTCTATATGGGCAGGAAATAAGGTTGGATAAAGAACCTGAATTTATTGAAACAAGAGCCAGAAGAGAAGAACTGACACAATATGAAGAGATGATAAAAAATATCAAGGCACAGCTTGACGTTAAATTGCGGGCTGCGGCCATTGGGGTTAATGGGGAAAGGATAGTGGCTGTCAAAGATAATGAAACAGCCTACAGAATATTGGACAGCATTAAAGATTCCTTTGTCGGTGAAGAAGAATTTGAATATGACTATGTAGGTTTTGTAGAAAAAGTGGAGGTCATGGAAACAGCTGTAGATTTCGGCGATATTATGGATGAAAAAGAAGCATTACAGTTGATAACAGTCGGTACTGATGAAACCGAAATTCACGAAATACAAAAGGGAGAAAACACATGGACCATAGCCCTGAAATATGGCTTAAAGATGGATGATATTATGAAAGCCAACCCGGGTATAGAACCCACCAGGTTGCAAATCGGCCAAAAAATCAATCTGACAGTACCAAAGCCCTTGATTTCGGTCAAGACCAAAAAATACATAGAGCTTATAGAGGAAATACCCTTTGAAACTGAATATGAAAAAACGGATGTTTTATACAAGGGAGATAAAAAAATAATAGTTCATGGTGAAGAAGGGAAACGTGAGGTAAAAGGATACTTAGTTAAAAAGAATGGAATAGAAACCGACAGGGAAATTATAGAGGAAAAAATCCTCATAGAGCCTAAAACCAGGGTTATAGCGGAAGGAACCAAGCCAAGACCCGCTACAATGGCTACAGGATTCTTTATCAATCCGACAAGGGGACGTTTGACTTCATCCTTCGGTATGAGATGGGGGAGGCAACATACAGGCATAGATATAGCATCTCCAAGGGGCACCCCTATATTTGCAGCGGATGCCGGTAAAGTGTTTTTTTCGGGTACAAAAGGCACCTATGGCAGACTGGTAATCATAGACCATGAAAACGGGTATCAAACCTATTACGCACACAATAGTAAAAACCTGGTAAAACGAGGGGAGCGTGTCTATAAGGGGCAAAAAATTGCGGAAATGGGCAGCACAGGAAGAAGTACCGGGGTTCATTTACATTTTGAAGTGAGGAAAAACGGCACTCCAATAAATCCCCGGAAGTTTGTTAAATACTAGTCTAAAAGTGCGTCGCTAATATAAGCCCAGTTATCTAATAAAATTTAATATAACAATACACGTTCATTTAGTTTCGAATATGAATAATTCCTACAGCT
>JGI24711J26586_10002881_pt1 | contig 11916 bp, 15 predicted proteins | sample BioPla3DNA1_FD_26586 | JGI IMG/M metagenome (IMG submission 26586)
AGGCCGCTCTGGACGCGATCTCTGTGGTGCAGGCCGCCCATCCGCACCTGACGATCGGGACCGTGCGATCTCATCTGTATGATGGGTCATACGCCTTCGACGGCTCGACCTCTTTCGACGGCGGATACTCTGCGCTCCGGGTCGAGCACGAGGAGGCCCTCGCGGCCGATCACCAGATCTTGACCGCCCCGGAACACCGGTTCGAGGGACTTGCCCGGTTTAACGGCCGGGAGATGTTCGATGCGTCCCGGGAGATCGCCGTACATGATCCGCGCCTGCACATCCGGATGCCCGGGGCTACAGCGATCGCGGCAGCACAGGCCGCCCATCCGCACCTGACGATCGGGCCTGCTCACTCCTACCGGTTCGACGGGTTGCACGCCTTCGACGGCTCGACCTCTTTCGACGGGGGATACTCTCCGTTTAATCTCATTAACGAAGAAACCGTCAATATCAACCAACATGTTACAACTGGTCCGGTTAACCGGTTTAACGGGTGTGCGCGCTTCAATGGGTGGGAAGAGTTCAATGCTGACCGCGAAATCGGGGCGCATCATCCTGTGTTCATAATTGAAATACCCGGTGATACTTCGGTTATTCCGGCACAAACCGGGTTAACGACCGTTGTTTTAGAACCAAAACGGTTCTTTTTCAACGGTGTTCTGCAATTTGATGGAGAACACCGCTTCAATGGGTTTATCTCTGTTGAACCAAAAAATAACAGTAACGAAATGTTAAATCACAAAATGGAAACATCTCCGGTCACAAGATTCGATATGNTGGTTCCATTCACCGGGAACTTACAATTCAACGGTGTGCGGGAGGTTGTTTTACATGAAGTTGTGATAACGGAGGTATCAGCATGAAACAAGAATTGAAACCAAAATTTTCAATGGAACTGAAAATCGTAAAACGAGAGGATGATAATCCGAAGGAGGACGGTAACAATGGTAGAAATCATCATAACAACTAAAATAGGCCGAGGAAAGTTTGCCAAAGCCCACGAAACTGGAATACTCCCAAGAATTACGCATCTGGCGTTCGGGAACGGCGGGCATGATGCTCAAGGGAATCCTATCCCCGTAGATGATAATCGGGCGACCGTCCCGGGTCAATTTCCAACACTCCGGCCAATATCCAGTGTATCGGCAAACGGAACCGTTTGCACGATCGTCGGCCGGCTGGATTACGCACATGAGGTCGGGCAGATTGTCTCGACCTGCGGGCTGATTGACGCCGACGGGGACCTGATCGCGTACAAGAACTTCAGTCCGAAGTCGAAGGACGCCGACACCCGGTTTGAAGTGCAGTGGATTGAACAATTTTGAAAAGGTTTTACCATGATTGAACGATTAGAAGACATTTTGACAACCGATCCGGTGCACGCGGACGTCATGAACACCAAAATCGTGCATCCGGTCAACCGGCTGGTAGAATTCGTTGAACGCCCCTATTCTGGCGACGTTATCGGATTTGAATGGGATGCGTCATCTCCAAACCCGGCGCTCCGCAGGATCGACGGAGGAGGAAGGTATATTACCAGTCTTCCAACCGATTATTTCGATAAACACCTGATATTCGACCGCCGCCGCTGCACCCGGGACCGGACGACCGGGGAGATAACGCTCTCTCCCAATGGCCGGGGCGACGGGTTGGTGCTGGATGGCAGCGAAGGCGACGTATTGGTGCGGAAACCGAAATACTATTACAAGTTCGAATGCGAATACCCCTACTTCCGGTGGTGGTTCTCCGCAGAGCCGCACCCGGGGTTCACGGTCTGGCCCGCGTTCATGCAGCGCGGCGATCCGGAGAACCCCACCGCAGCGGACTACCTGTATTCCGGGGCCTACGAGGCGTATGGGTATCTTGACGGGGGCGAGTTCAAACTCGGCTCCGCTGCCGGGAAGAGGCCGGTGACAGGGAACATCGGGACTGATCCGGAGGATGCCGACTGGGACCCGTACCCCGGACTGGTCAATGCCAACGTGCCCGACATCATCCTCTCGAAAGATGGTCAGTTCACCATCGTCATCGCGGAGAAGTGCGCGAGCCTCGTCGGCGACGGGTTCGGGATCACGAACTTCTGGGATTACGTTGGCGACCAACTCCTGATGTATCTGGAGTTCGGGACGTTTGACATCCAGAGTGCGCTCGGAAAGGGGATCGTTGATCTGCCGAGCATCACCAAGTTTGCCGGGAAACAGACTGGCGCGGACAGTATCGACTCCCGGCTGGCGGAGAACGGCACTGGTGTAGGGTCCGGAACGAACGGGCAGACCCCGATCTGCTGGAGAGGGGTTGAAAACCCCTTCGGCAATGTCTTTAAGTTCATCATCGGGGCGAACTTCGACGTCGGGGGGGGATACCGCCTCATCAAGCGCGACGGGACCGGGACGCTTGCAGCGACAATGGCTGAAGAGTCGTATGAGGAAGGATCGGGTGTCCCGCTGACGAACGGATACGTCTCCGCGCTGCTGGAAGACGAACTCGGCGGCATGGCCGTCATGCCGTCGACGGTGGACGGATCGAGCAGCACGTATCTGTGCGATTTCTGGTACGCGCCAACCGGAGACGGAATCCTGCTTGCGGGGGGCTATTGGTATGGTGCATGGGTTGCGGGTCCCGGCTGTCGGACTGCGAGTCCCGTTGTATCGAGTTCCCATCATTACGCTGGCGCCCGCGTCGAGTTCCGGCAGCCTGAAGAGGAGGAATGAAATGGCCAAACTGGTTAGCAGCACCGTAGAGCCCGATACTTTACAGCCCGATATCGTTCAAAACGGACGAGTTCGGATATTGGTTCATTGGGACGCAGTACAGAAGGAGATCACCGACGACATGGGCACGCGGACGGAATGGGAGTATCAGGAGCAGGTGCTCTGGGTCCCGCTCCCCAATCCGGCATACATTGATACAACCGGGTTAAAACCGACCCTGACCGAAACAGGATTTGACTATCTCGCCGAGAACGAGTGGGAGATCCTGGCCTGGGCGCAGGCAGGATTGACCGAGGCAACCGAGGCTCCCGGATACAAGCGGAGAACCCAGGAACTAGAGGATGCTATCGTCGAATTGTCAATGCTCCTCATGGGGGGTGGATTCTGATGTTTACCGTTGATTCCGGGCTTGTTAAGATTTGGGTCCGGCAAATCCAAGAAGGACGGCGAAGGATTGAAGAAATCCCGAATATTAGGAATCTTCAAGAAATAGTTACTGCTGTTATTACCGCCGGAGAATGAAATGACCTGGGAAGCCGAACGTGACGCCGTATTGGGGCGCATTTCAACGTTAGAGAAATTCACGGCTGCCCAAGAAGAGCGGGCCAAAGGTCTTGATTACCGGCTCGCTTACATTCAAGAACGGGTAGACGGTATCTACGGGAAAATCGACAGCCTCACGGTGATGCAATACTCGCGTCCTTCCTGGCTCATGTGCGGTNTTTTCGGGATTATCACGGCACTCCTATCGGGGCTTATGGTCTACGCGTTATCGTGACCACTTCGCCCCAATCTCGTTTTTTGGTGATCCAATGAATGAACCACCTTCCTACCGCGCTCACGGGCTTGTAGTGAAGCCATAACCAACTATCTCATCCTGTCTAATATGATTCATCCTCGGTAACCCGGGGTTGCTTAAATCGCTCCTATTGGCGTTACAAACGATTCACGAAATCGCGGCGTGATTTCGGCTTGGATTCCTGCGAAATTTGTCCGGGGATTCCCGAAACCGGCTTGGTGCGCCCCAATTCTTGTTCCCGGTTCATTCTGGCCATTTTTCGGCCGAATTCGGCGGAGGGGGCTTCCTTATACTATAATATAATAATAACATAATATATACAATATACATAATCACATAGTATAAGAAGAAGAAAACGGCCTATAAGGGCTTGGATTGGTTGGAGAGGCATAGTGTATATGATGGGATGATGTGATTATGGTATTATCGTGATTATCGTGATTATCGCAACCCGCACCATTGACCCACACCATTGACCCGGTGCCCAGGGTCCATATAGTATGGTTGTTCCAACTGCGGCTCACTCATCTCTGTTTTCCGCCGCACCCTTCCCGCGCAGTTGACGAATTGACCGGGGATTACCAACCACCACCATTGGGGCGGGGAATCCCAGAAGTCCTGTTCCTTTTCGGTCCAANGCAGATTCACCGTCCACTTATCCGATAATTCTGGTAATCCTGCTTAGTTTACCAGTGGATACCACATTTAGCATGAAAACCAATTGGGGCGGTTTTGAAAGGTTGTTACGTAAAATATCTGATATTTATCGTGTAAGTGTAATGGCCATTTTTGATTTATCATCGGTTCGTTATAAAAATCCCAAAACAGAAAAGGACGGTTTTCCTTGACCGTATATTGGGAAATGTTTATATACCACACCGGACAATGTATATGTGTTGAACTCGGAGAGGAAGGCCTGCGGGGACTCCCAAAGGGGCGATTTTTTGCTCCAAGGCGAGGGGATACCCGGAACGGGGAAAACCCTGGCATCTCCGGGGGACTTTTAATTAGAGGCGAAGAAAAGGCAAGTATGGAAGTTGTGCCTTGCAGGTGCGGCTTCCTACAGGTCAATTGTATAGCAAGTCGAACATTGCCCGTTGATTCGGGCAAATTTGTTTTATTTCCGTTAAATCTAGAATGTGATTAAAATGACTGATGTAAGAATGGTTCAAATTCGCCGGGAAATCAACTACCCTGCGATGCTTATCCCGGAAAACGTTGACGAACTGATTAAGCGCATGGATTCCTTTGACAACCGGAAGGTCGCGGTTGCTGCGAGAAAAGAAACCAAACAGGGAGAATTCAAAGAAGGGATGATTCTCGCTGTTAAGAAAGCAATCCAAACCGCGAACCAAAATGACCAACACACGGTTAATTCCCGTGGGGCGCGGGATAACCGGGTGCTCCGGGTCCAATCTTCTGACAAATCTGTTGCAAGGAAGTGGTAATTGTGGCAAAACCTCAGGCGACAATCAATTGTAACCGCACCTTTGGCGTGGAAATCGAATTCCTTTACCCTGAAGGGTATTCTGTGAACTCATCGGCCGATGAAATCGTTGATGAACTTGAAGCGGTCGGAATCAGCACTTCATGGGAAAATTACACACACAGTGTAATGGGGTGCTGGAAACTAGTTACCGATGGATCTGTTTACGAAGATGATTTTGACGGGTTTGAACTCGTTTCTCCGGTCCTCAACTGGAGCCGTATTGGGGAGGTTGAACTGGCTCTCAAAACCCTTGAAGACATTGGCTGTGTTATCAACACCCGATGCGGGATTCACGTCCATCACGACGTCAAAGATTATGACGTGATGGATTTTGTGCGGGTTCTTGAACTTTACAAGTCCTGCGAGGATGAATTGGACAAATGCGTTCATCCTACGCGGCGTAAAAACAAAAACACTTATTGCAAAGGGCTTAACCAATTAAACATCCAGAAAATCCGTAAATATGTCAAAGACATTAAAGAACAGTGTTCTGAGATGGGGTATNGGGTATCTGCCTCTGATGCGGTCAGTTCGATTCTAAATCAGATATGTGGCGATTACAACACAAGTTCGCCCCGATACCTGAAATTGAACGTTGAATCATTCAGGTCTTACGGGACCATTGAATTCCGGCACTTCCACGGAACCCTCGACCCGGTGGCGGTGAAATCATGGATTCTGCTGACTCAACGCATTGTAGAAACGGCGAAAACCCAAACACGGTTCCACACTGCGCCAAAAAATTGGCTAGAACTGACTCACTTGCTTCGTTTCCTGAAACGTGGTTCAATCCCCGAGATTGCGGCGGCCCGAAAATTTTTTGATGCTCTGCGTAAAAAGGGTGAGGCAGCCCGTGTCAGTGGATACGGGGAATGGGACGTGTATCAACCCGCGTTCAATTGAAAATCAGGAGGATTGTGAATTGACGATAAAAATAACGTTGGAAACGGGAGATGTGTATTTTGGTGACACCTATGCGTCGCTTGTGCGGCAGATGTCCCGCCATTACCCGAGAGGCGAAACGAAACGCGAATATATGGATGCTACGGCCCGGAGGGTTGAAATCTGGGACGCGGTAAAAATCCGCACCAAGACTCCCGAACAATTCATCCGGGAACTGCAACGTGTCGGTGTTGTCACCGAGATTCTTGAATTCTAACCCTGAAAATACCCCTTTTAACAGATTGGAGCGATTAACATGTGTATTATTGTGTATAAACCGATAGGTGTTGAACTTCCGAGCAAAGAGACCCTGAAAAACTGTTTTGATAACAATCCTGACGGTGCGGGGTTCATGTATCGAAAAGGACGGGAAATCCGCATTCGGAAAGGATATATGAAATTCAAGTCCTTCTACCAGGCATTGAAAAATATATCAAGGGTCAACGGTGGAATCACAAATACCGACCTTCTCATGCATTTCCGTATCGCAACACACGGGACCATTGAACCCGGCCAAACCCATCCTTTCCCGGTTTCTGAAAATTATACCGACTTGGTGCGGGAAAAAATCACAACGAAGCAAGCATTGGCGCACAATGGTATTTTAACCGCCTATGCCCCGCCGGAAGAGGTGGCTTCTGTAATGTCAGACACTATGTGGTTTATTGCCCAGAATGCGGGTGATATCCAGACTTCACTGAAGAATGGGGTCAATGGGAAGTTTGTTCTGATGAATACGGAAGAAACCCTTGTTTACGGGCAATTCACGATGGATGCGGGGGTTTATTATTCCAACGATAGTTACCGCGACGACTACATGAATCTCTGGTATGGTGGGTTATATGGCGGTGGTTTCACCTTATACGGGAAATACAACTCTGGATTCAAATCATCCCGGAAGAAAATCCGGAACCTCTTTTCCCACGGCAAGAAATCCCGTAAATCCAGTGGGCATTGGAGAAAACCCAAATATGATTATACCGATTGGGAGAACCGGATTTGCAGTTTGGCCGCCGATGAAGAGGAAGAACCTGAAGAGCAGGATATAGCCGAGTGTTATTACTGCGGTCTAGAATGTGATGTTGTCGATATGTTCCCGTGTGAGGACGGTTTTCAACTGATTTGTCCCGATTGCCGGGACGAACTCCTGGAATGCGATTTTTATGAACGCGCTCATGACCAGGCACGGGATTATTGGGAAGAGGATTACCCCGCTTGTGGTGGGGTGAGAACTGCTGAATCACCGAGCATCGCGGAAGTCCAAGCATCCCTCGGGCTTCTTTTCCCCGAAACGCTGGAAACTGGTATCAAACATGGAGTTGAGTGAAATGGCAATCATTTATCCAGATGGCAAAACCCAATACCTTTTTCGGGTATTAGCGACCAGGGAACGAAATCTATTCAATGACAGTGATTTTTATGCCATCGTCTACGACGATGAAACGGACTCGATTAAAGAAATAACGTATGATTCGACCAGATATGCAGGTGGTGGGTATGCAGAAGAGGATGCTCCCCAAGAAATCCATGAAAAGGCGAAAGCCGCGTGGGTAGTGGCTCATTTGGACGATTACCGTGAAAGGACCATCGAATACAACAAAGAACCCATTGTTGGGTCCCGCATCAAAGTGGTCCGTGGTCGGAAAAACAAACACGGGAGGACGGGGAAAGTCGAATTCTTGTCAACTAAGAAGTCCAAATTTGGCAAAGGGACATACACGGTCGTTACATTCACCCCTGACGACGACCCCGATGTATTGGCCTACGATTACTTGAGAAACGTTGAGGCGGTCGAGGTTGAAATTCCGACCGATGCCGAATTGGCGCGGCGGCTTCTGTCATTTGCTGAGCGGGGCGCGTATCTCCGGCCAAACTACCGCCCTGGCGTGATAGTTTTGTGAATGAATCAAATTTGAGGTGAGTATCATGATACGGAAAAACGATAAAGGCGAACTGCTTTTGAACATTACCACGGTGGCGGAGAAGGTTATCCCAAAATTCACCCGCTACAACGGTGGTTGGATTAAACAAATAACCGGTATAGACGAATCAAAAACAAATGGGTATTCCCTGCTTGGGGAATTCACACCCGGTAGATTGGTTTGGAACAAGCCAGGTCTGTATCTCGATTGTTCTATCGGCGGTTCCCGGAAAAACCAGGAATACAAGTATTCTTTGTTTATTCTCCAGCCCGACGGGACTGGAAAATACCTCGGGGTTACCGAGGTCCGCTATGAAAGAGGCGGTGATTGGGCACCGCGCCTATGGGATGCCATCACAACGGCTTTGCGCGAGTTTGAAGAGCAGTATCAGAGTGGTGATGTGTCTCCATCGTCAACCACCCAAACCCGGTTAGAACTGGAAGAATTGGCTCTCGTGGCAAAAGAACGGGGACTTGATTCTGCGTTGGAATTTATCACAAAGCAGATTGAATTGTTGAAGAACCAGAAGAAGGACGATTGAAATGACAGAACTTGATTTGTCTGAAGAGGAAATTGTATTGGACTATTCCGGTGGGCAATGGTGTGCTTACCGTGAATCAGCGGATAAACGCGGGGTTCCAGGGTATGGGGAGACCCCTGAATTCGCTCTGGAAGATATGCGGAAAAAGGAACGTATTTGTCGCGCTAGAATCTCTTTGCGGCATGAATTTTCAATAATCTGGAATCTTGTCAAAGAACCCTGTGAATTCATAAACGACAGAATATGTGACAATAGGTGTCCATTTGTTAATTTTCCGGATTATAATTGCCCCAAACTGGCATTGCGTGATGTTATGAAGAGGTATTCGCATATGTTTTATGAACCAGCCGAGGATGAAGAAGATGAATGGTGTTGAAGAGATACGGATATTCAAAGACGGCGACCAATGGTGCGCATTGCGGGGAACCGACCTCCAAACCGGGGTTTCTGGATTTGGGGCGACCCCAGAACTCGCCCTATCTGATTTGAAACGGAACGATTTTTTCACTGGGGAAATCAGCAAACTACGGGAAGAACTCAACACAATCTGGAAAGCCGTAAATACTTACTGTGAAGGCCCGTCTGGATTGTGCACGATGGGTTGTCCATTTACCAACAAGACAGGAATGTGCGGGAAATCCGCAATTCGGGTTATTCTCATGAGATGCACCGCATTTTCCGAAACAAACGTTAAATCTGAGGAGTAAGCATGGTCGCAATCAAACAGAAAGAAACCGAACTCCTGTCAATGAGAACGGAAAAGAAAGCCTTGGAGCAGGAATACCGTGATATCCAAACGGCAATGTCCTTGGCGGTTGAAGAGGAATACCGCCAGGATAAACCAGATTACCTCTCCAATGCCCAGAAACGGGCGCTTGAAGTTGAAAAACGGATAAAAGAGGATCTTCGTGCTGCGGTATTGGTTACGGAAATTGACCAATTAGAACTGAAAATCCGGGCACTCGAGATCGATCTTGGGTTCGAACGGCGGGAATTCATGCGGTATTACGCCGAAACAATGTATCTGGCGGGGACATTGCTCGGGGCGGCACTCCCCAAAACCAAGTGATGCCGACTCAGGACACTGCAGAATCCCGTGAATGTGTGTTTGTCGTGTGGAGAACCGCCTCTCGGGTTATTATAATTGGATAATCACGGTTCCAACTGTGATACATTTATATCGTATACGCGAGATAACACGGGTTAATGGGGAGCACCCGGGACTTCTCCCCAAACCAAGAGGCGATTTGTATGAGTTCAACGACAAAAAATCCTGGAATATGTTGATAAACGGGGTTCAATTTCATCCTTTAATGTTAGGAGCCCTGATTTCTCAGGCTTGTGCGAAACTACGGAAAGTCAAAGTAAAAAGAAACGATAAAAATGATTGATTTAAGTGTTATCCGGGCAGATTATTCGGTTTCATTTCATGAACCAATTATAACCATATTCTGCCGGGATGCTGAAAAGAACTTGTATCCGGTGAAGATTACGGGATTCAAACCTTATTGTTATGTCCCTGTCTTCGAGGTTGAACAAACCCGCAATTGTGGCGGGGTTATTGATAGAACGGCGACTTACTTGGCGATAGACGGGGTAACTGTCTATAAAGTCGAGTTCCGAACACCAAGTGGTGTCCGGCGGTTGCGGGACCAGGGGATTACCGTCTATGAAGGAGATGTCCCGTATCCTAACCGCTTCCTCATAGATTGCGGGATAACACGGGGGATCCGGGTTCCACGGGACCCTGTGATGCGGGGGAGGACAATCAATTACCGGGAAATCGAACCGATAACCCTGGATATTGACCCACGGACCTGTATTTTGGATATCGAATGCGATACATCCCGTGGGTTCCCCAAACCCGTGCGCGACCCGATTATCGCGATAACGGCGTGGGATTCGTATGAGAAATCATATTTCTCGGTTATTTGGGATTCAAACGTTGATTCTGAAGATTGGCACGGGATTGAAGCGCCCGAGTATTCATCGCGGGAGAACCACACGGTAATGCTTTACCCGTCAGAATCATCCATGCTACACGGATTTATCGAGTATCTTGACACTACCGACCCGGATATCATATCCGGGTGGAACATCCAGGATTTTGATATCCCGTATATCATGGAACGGTTAAATCAACTCGGAATGGAAAACAATTCATTATCCCGCATCAAAACCGTTACTGACGACCGGATCCGCGGGCGAAGTGTATTCGACTTGCTTATCGCGTATAAGCGATTCCAAGTCAAAGCACAGGACTCATACAAATTAGGCGCAGTTGCCGAACGCGAATTGGGGCGGGATAAAGTGGTTCTTCCCGCCTCAATAGATGTCATGTTTAAGACCGACAAAAAGACATTGTTGTATTACAACCTGGTTGATGTTGAACTCTGTGTCGGAATTGACGCGAAAGATAAAATCACCGAGTTTTATTACGAATTGTCCCGCTATGTCGGCACTACCATCGATAGGGCGACATATCCGGCGAATCTCATCGACAATTACATCTTGCGGAAATCAAAGGGACGGTTCGTTCTCCCGACCAAACAGAAAAATAGGGGCGACCATGAAACCTTCCAGGGAGCGCAGGTTTTTAATGCCGTATCTGGGGTTTATTCCAACGTGGTTGTATTCGATTTGAAATCGCTGTATCCCATGTCGATGCTGACAATCAACGCGTCATTCGAAACCAAAGACCCAAAAGGAGAACTTATAGCCCCGTCGGGGACACGGTTTAGGAAACAGCCCGTAGGGTTAATGCGCGATATTATTGCGGGTCTTTTTGAAGAACGGCAGAGACTCAAAGATGAACGCGATTCACATCCTTACGGGTCGAAAGAGTGGGAAATCCTGGATAAGCGTCAAGGGGCCGTAAAAATCGTTATGAACGCGTATTACGGCGTCTCCGGATATCCCGGATTCAGGTTATATGACCCTGAAATTGCGGCGGCGATAACGTCGATTGGCCGCGAAGTCATTGGACATACCCGCGCATATATCGAAACAGCCGGGTATCGGGTGTTATACGGCGACACCGATTCATGCATGGTGGAAATACCAGCGGATTCTTTAGATGCCATAATTGAAAAAGCAGGGCGGTTAGAACGGGGATTAAATTCGTCATATGATGGATTTGCCAAAATCCTGTTGAACGCCGATGAACATTTCTTCTCCATCCGGTTTGAGAAAATCTATAGGAAATTCTTCCAGCCTGGGGTGAGAAAGCGGTATGCTGGTCATCTTGTCTGGAAAGAAGGGGAAACCGTCGATATGATCGATATCGTTGGGTTCGAGCATAGACGCAGTGATTCGGCACTAATCACCCGAAAACTGCAAGAACGGGTCTTTGATATCATTTTCTCCACCGGGGACATTGAATCGGCTCGGCAATATATCCGCGCTGCGGTGAAGAAGTTCCGCTCCAATGGGTATTCTCTGGATTGTATCGGTATTCCCGGTGGGTTTTCAAAACCACTGGAAGATTACACGATTAAGAATGCTCATGT
>JGI24711J26586_10002885_pt1 | contig 11904 bp, 9 predicted proteins | sample BioPla3DNA1_FD_26586 | JGI IMG/M metagenome (IMG submission 26586)
ATCATTGAGGAAATGTGGGCTTCAACCCCTCCGAAAACCGTATCACCGAGTCCCGGCGCAAGACCGCTGACGGTGAAGCAGAGTTTTGACCCCACCGAGTCGCCGACTCCGCGTGCCTCGAGGATTTCCTTTTTCATATCTACCGAAAATGCCTCGGCCTTGCTTTCCCCCATTTGCAGAAAGCGAACCTGAATTTCTACGCCCCGCCTCTCTAAAAACATCTCCGCCAAAGTGCCGGCGAATACAAAGGCTTCATCGGCAACCCCGGAAGAGGCGGCCTTTTCGGGACTGTCTGAAAGATAGCACGCCAGGTCGACCGTGCCCGGCATGAGCGCGCCCTCGGCCTTTGAAAGGGCCTGCGGTCTCACTAATATTGCTGAAAGCGGTTCTCCTGTGAGGCAGTCTCCTTTTACTCCGCTCAATATTTTTGGTTCTTCCTTGGCTCTGGCATCTAAATTCAGCTCCTTCATCCCCAGATAGGGAGCATTCAATCTCTCTAAAAATTCGGCTGCTGCAAAGGGCTCACCCTTTTTAAGTCCCCTCATTGTGAGGAAAACAAAGTTTTCATCATTGTCCCAAGACACACTGAGTCTTATTTTATTTCCGATTTCATTCATTTTATCGATGCTCACTCTTATGTTTATAATGCATTTTGATACGCGCTTAGAATACAGTATGATGCACTCGTTGTCAAAGAATAAAGCCGCTGAACTCTTTGTTTAGGCTCTTTGGAAACATTGCACGGAGAGCGGGCTTATGTTAGAATTTTAGCCGTTATCATAAAGCAAAGGTCTAAAACAATGTGGTTTACACTCTCTCTTCTCACTATAGCGGCATGGGCGCTTTCGGACCTCTTTTCAAAGCGTGGAACAAAGCCGGAAGATAAAAGCTCTCATCTTAAGCTGATTATCGCGGTCGGCACATTTATGACTGCCCACGCCCTCTTTTATCTGGCTGCAAACGATGTCCCCTTCTCGCCCAAGGCGATAATAAGCTACGCTCCGGTTTCCGCCATATACATTCTGGCCATGGCTCTGGGCTATGTCGGTCTGAGATATATAGAACTCTCCATATCGACTCCCATCTGCAACTCTTCGGGCGCCGTCGCCTGCATACTCTGTATATTGATTTTAAAGCAGAGCATATCTCCAATGCAGATTGTGGGTGTAGTCATTGTAAGCGTTTCCATTTTTCTCCTTTCAATGAGCGAAAGAGAGGCTGAGAGAGAGAGCTTAAGAGCGGCGAGTGAGAAAAGTTCCCGCTTTGACAATAAGTTTCTGGCGCTTCTTTTCCCTCTTCTCTACTGCTTTATCGACGGCTTAGGCTCATTTCTCGACGCTTTCTACCTCGACACGGGCATCTTGGAGGAAAATGTTGCAAACCTTGCCTATGAGTTTACTTTCGGCATATGCGCCCTCTTTTCTTACCTTTATTTGAGATTTGTAAAAAAAGAGCGCTTTTCGTTCATAGGGCAAAAGGACTTTTGCATTGCCGCCGCCTGCGAGACTGCCGGCCAGTTCACCTACATACACGCGCTGGGCGATAACGCCGTTGTGGCCGCACCGCTTATATCCTCATACTGCGTATTTTCCGTTATGCTCTCGAGACTTATTCTTAAAGAAAAACTGAGGGCAAAACAGTATATTATTATAGCTGCTTTAGTATCGGGTATTGTTATTTTGGGCTATTTTGATGTATAGTAAGAGGAAAGATTTTTGATAAGCCTTAAGCTATGTAATGATAAGGATGGTGTTTATGGGAGAGACTGCAAAGTATAAAAGGGTCCTGCTGAAAATAAGCGGCGAAGCTTTGGCAGGAGCAGAGGGCAGAGGCTTGGATTTCGACTTCATCTCCAAAGTCGCCGAAAAGGTAAAAAAATGTGTTGATGCAGGTGTGCAGATGGGCATCGTCATAGGCGGCGGCAACTTCTGGCGCGGCGTGAAGGACGGCGCCGGCAAAATTGAGAGAACCCGAGCCGATCACATGGGCATGGTGTCCACTGTTATGAACTGCCTTGCCGTTGCGGATATTATGGAGCAGAAAGGGCTGGATGTCAGAGTTCAGACTGCCATCGAGATGAGAAGCGTAGCCGAGCCGTACATCAGGCTGAAGGCCATCAGGCACTTGGAAAAAAACAGAGTTGTCCTCTTTGCCTGCGGCACCGGACTTCCCTACTTTTCGACGGATACGGCGGCCGTTTTGAGAGCTGCGGAAATAGGCGCAGACTTCATCTTGCTGGCTAAAAACATCGACGGAGTATACTCCGCCGACCCGAAGGTAGATGCCGCAGCCGTCAAGTTCGACAATATAAGCTATGAGGAAATTTTGAACAGGCAGCTGCAGGTTATGGATTTAACCGCCACCTCGCTTTCGATGGAAAACGACATACCTATAGTTGTATTTGCGCTAAAAGATCCTGAAAACATTTATCGTGCCGTAATGGGCGAAAAAATAGGTACAATAGTCAGAAAATAAGGAGGAATTTAAATGTCAAACGAGTATAAAGTATATGAAGACAAGATGCAAAAAAGTACGGAGTTTTTATCCCGCGATCTCGCCGCTGTCCGCGCAGGCAGGGCAAGTGCGGCCGTTTTAGATCCCATCATGGTGGATTACTACGGTTCTCCCACTCCCATAAACCAGATTGCCACAATCTCCTCTCCCGACCCCAGATCCCTGCTAATTTCTCCCTGGGATCAGAGCGTACTCCCTAACCTGACAAGGGCAATTCAGGCCTCGGACCTCGGCATCAACCCTCAGAGCGACGGAAAGAACATCAGACTTATCTTCCCTCAACTAACGGAGGAGCGCCGCCATGAGCTGAACAGGCAGGTAAAGAAATACGCCGAGGATACCAAGGTCGCCATTCGCAATATCCGCCGCGAAGCGATGGACGACTACAAGCGCATGGAGAAAAATTCGGAGATAACCGAGGACGACCTTAGGAACTCGGAAAAGGATATCAACAATCTAACCGATAAGTGGGTTAAAAAGGTTGACGAAATAGCGAAGGCCAAGGAAGATGAGCTCTTCGAAATCTGAGGCAAAAAAGGACATCCCTGAAATCTACAGCCGGCGCCGCCCGCCCGGACACATTGCCATAATACTCGACGGCAACGGCAGGTGGGCAAAGCGGCGCGGGCTGCCGCGTACTGCCGGCCACAGCGCCGGCGCCGAAAACTTCAGAACTATTGCCACCTATTGCAAAGATATAGGTGTGAGCTTTCTTACGGTTTACGCCTTCTCAAGCGAGAACTGGAAGAGACCTCCCGAGGAGGTTTCCGCCATAATGCGCCTCTTTGAGAAGTACCTCATAGAGTCTGTCGAGACGATGGCGAGAGACCGAATTAAGCTCAAAATACTGGGCGATGTCTCGATTCTCAGTCCCAGGCTTCGCTCCCTTATCGAAGAAACTGCGCAGATCTCCGCAGAGTATGACGGCTTTCAGGCAAATGTCTGCATAAACTACGGCGGCAGGGCAGAAATTGTCAGGGCCGCCAAGCTCTATGCCGAGGACTATTCAAAGGGCAAGGCAGGAGCTCTCACCGAAGAGAATTTTTCACGCTACCTCTATACTGCGGATATTCCGGACCCCGATCTCATTATAAGGCCCGGAGGCGAACTTAGACTTTCGAATTTTTTGATGTGGGAGTCGGCCTATTCGGAACTGATTTTTTCGGATGTGCTCTGGCCGGATTTCGGAGTTAGAGACCTCGATGCCGCTATAGAAGAATACTGGTCTCGTGACAGGAGATACGGGGGACTGAGTGAATGAAGAAGCGAGTTATAGTTGCGGTCATAGGACTGCCTATTATTTGGGGCATTATTATTGCAGCGCCGCCCTGGGCAACCTCGATCTTGATAGCGCTCATTTCAGCCATAGCATCCTTTGAGTTTATAGATTCTTTTAACAAAATACATCGAAGGCGCATCAATATCACCGTGGTCCTCTTCGCTTTCACCTTCCCCTTGGTGCAGGGATTTCTGCCCACATACTTTTATTGGGCGCATATTTTTCTGCTAGTATCGGTTTTGGCCGTTGAGATGATACTTTCCTATGCCGAAAACGGAGAGAAAATCTCTTTCTATCTTCTCTCCTTTGCCGTATTTTCATCGGCAATTATGCCCATACTTCTGACTTCCATACTGCGTATAGCTACAATAGCCGAGCCGAGATGGGTATATGTTCTTTTGCCCTTTATAGCGGCCTTTTCCAGCGACACCGGCGGCTATTTCGGCGGCATGTTTTTTGGGCGTCGCAAGCTCATAGAAAAGCTTTCGCCCAAGAAAACCGTGGAGGGTTCGATAGGCGGCTTTGTCTTCGCTGTTTTTTGCATGCTGGTTTACGGTCTTGTTCTAAAGGCTGTGGGATATGAGCCCAACTTTCTTTACCTTCTGATTTACGGCATTTTAGGCTCGTTCTTCTGCCAGATAGGAGACCTCTTCTTCTCGGCGGCAAAGCGCGAGAGCGGAATTAAGGACTTCGGGATGATACTTCCCGGACACGGGGGCATGCTCGACAGGTTCGACAGCATCTATTTTACCGCTCCTACCATCGAGCTGCTGCTGCATTTTTTACCCGTGATATGAGAAACAGACTCAGTATTTTAGGTTCAACTGGCAGCATAGGCACGCAGGCCGTGGATGTTGCAAAAACCCACGGCTTTGAGGTTTTGGCCCTTGCTGCCGGATCGAACATCGAGCTTTTGGAAAAACAGGCCAGAGAACTGAGGCCTAAATTTATCGCCGTTTATGAAAGGGAGCGAGCCGAGAAACTTGCCGAAAATTTGAGCGATATGGACATAGAGGTGAGCTTCGGCCCCAGAGCGCTTACCATGGCCGCCACCTATCCCGGAGTCGATACGGTTTTGGCCGCAATGAGCGGGACAAAGGGTCTTATGCCCACGCTTGAAGCCGTAAAGAAGCGCAAGCGAATAGCTTTGGCCAACAAGGAGACTCTTGTAATGGCCGGCCGCATATTTATGGAGGCCGTAAAGCGATACGGCGCGGAGCTTATTCCCGTTGACTCGGAGCACTCGGCTATTTTTCAGTGCCTGGGCGGCAAGAGAGAGTTTTTGAGTAAAATCTATCTCACCGCATCGGGCGGCCCCTTTAGAGGCCGCAGCTTTGAGGAGCTGGAAAATGTGCAGCCTGAGGAAGCGCTCAAGCACCCGAACTGGTCTATGGGCGCCAAGATAACGATAGACTCGGCAACTTTGATGAATAAGGGTTTGGAGCTCATTGAGGCCATGCACCTCTTTAACTTAAAGCCCGATAAAATTGAGATTTTGGTTCATCCGGAAAGTGTGGTACACTCTATGGTTGAATTTGTCGACGGCTCGGTTCTCGCCCAGCTCGGCGTACCCGACATGCGTCTGCCGATTCAATATGCCATAAGCTATCCTAAGAGACTGCCCTCACCGGCAAAAAGACTCTCGTTTAAGGAAAACAGCAGTCTTAAGTTCATGGAACCGGATTTAAAAGCTTTCCCCTGCCTGCGGCTGGCTATAGAGGCGGCCGAGACCGGCGGAAACTCGCCGGCAATTTTGTCTGCCGCAAATGAGATTGCAGTTTCTCTGTTTTTACAAAAAAGAATCGGCTTTAACGACATCTATAGGCTTGTGGCCGACACTCTCTCCAGCCTGCCCTATGAATCGGAGCCTAGTTTGGAGGCCCTGCTTTCGTATGACAGGCGCGCAAGAAGTTTTCTGGAGGAGAAATATTCTTAATGTATATCTTAGTTGCAATAATCTTATTCGGACTTTTAATAGGCATACATGAATTCGGTCACTTCATAGCCGCAAAGTCGGTGGGAGTTAAGGTGAATGAATTTTCGATAGGAATGGGTCCCGCACTTTTGAAGAAACAGGGCAGGGAAACTCTCTACAGTCTGAGAGCTCTGCCCGTCGGCGGCTTTTGCGCCATGGAGGGTGAGGACGAGGAATCGGAGAGTCCCAGGGCTCTTAAGAATCAGGGCTTTTTTAAGAGTTTCCTGATTCTCTTTGCAGGTTCGGGCATGAACTTCGTCCTCGGTTTTCTGCTTGTTTTTATCATTTTTCTAAACGCAGGCGGCTATCAAACAGCTAAAATAACCTCTTTTATGGAAAATTGCCCGTACGAGAGCGAAGAGGCTTTTAGAAAAAACGATATTATCTATTCTATAAATTCAAACAGGATTTATGTTTTTGGAAATGTTTCGAGCTATCTGAAACAGGGCCACGGCGTATATGATGTTGTTGTCATAAGAGACGGAGAGAAACTTGAGCTTCGGAATCTTGAGCTTAAGCGCTTGGAATATGAGGACGGCCATTATTACGGCTTTAGATTTGAGGAGATTGAGAGTTCGCCTTTGAAAATACTCGGACACAGCTTTTACACTTCCTTGGACTTTGTCAGGGAGATTTGGAGGGCCTTAAAAGAGTTTATTGCCGGCAGGCTTGGTTTTGATATGATGGCGGGACCCATCTACATTGTTAAGGTTATAAGCGATGTGGGCGAGAGTTCGCCCACGGTTTCGGACGCTCTCTTAAACATCTTATACTTGGGCGCTTTCATCTCTGTGAACCTGGCCTTTATGAATCTGCTGCCTATACCCGCTCTTGACGGCGGCCGCATTTTCTTTTTGATAGTCAATGCTTTGGTTAGCCTTGTAATCGGAAGAAAGATTAGCTCCGAATACGAAAAATACATACATGCCGGCGGCATGGTTCTCCTCCTTATATTCATGGCGGTGGTGATGTTTTTTGACTTGCGGAGGCTTATTAAACTATGACGGGCAGAGTGCTTAAAAAATCCATAATGGTCGGAAATGTGCAAATCGGCGGCGGCGCTCCCATCAGTGTGCAGTCGATGTGCAGCACCAAAACAGAGGACATCGGCGCCACACTGACCCAGATAAATGAGCTGTATGAGGCCGGCTGCGAGCTTGTGCGGCTTGCCGTGTTGGATAAAGAAGCCGCCTCGGCGCTAAAAAAAATCTGCGCGGCATCTCCCATACCCGTGGTGGCCGACATACACTTTGACCCGAAATTGGCCCTTCTTGCCGTTTTGAACGGAGTTTCGAAGGTGAGAATTAATCCGGGCAACATCTCCGACAGAGCGGCTCTTAAAGAGCTGGCCCGTGAGTGCGAGAGGGCCGGCATTCCCATAAGAATCGGCATAAACGGAGGTTCGCTTCCCAAGGGCATACTCGAAAAATATTCTCGTCCGACTGCCGAGGGCATGGTTGAAGCCGCAAGAGGGCATGTGAGGATTTTAAATGACTTCGGCTTTGACGATATCTGCCTCTCGCTGAAATCCTCTTCNGTNCCCCTGTGTATCNAGGCCAACAGACTGGCGTCNAAGGAGTTTAACTATCCCCTGCACCTCGGTGTTACCGAGAGCGGCACTCTTAAAAAGGGTCTTATGCGCTCGGCAATAGGTATAGGAGTTTTGCTGAATGAGGGCATTGGAGACACTATACGAGTTTCGCTCACCGAGCACCCCATACATGAGGTTGAGGCTGCGAAGGAAATACTCTCTGCACTGGATATAAGAAGAAGCGGAGTGCGGCTGGTATCCTGCCCCACCTGCGGCAGGACGCAGATAGACCTCATCGGACTTGCCCACGAGGTTGAGGAAAGACTCGCTCACATAAAAGAGCCTCTCACCGTTGCCGTTATGGGCTGTGTTGTGAACGGCCCCGGCGAGGCGAGAGAGGCCGATTACGGCATTGCCGGCGGAAAGGGCGTCGGCGTAGTTTTTAAAAAGGGAGAGAGACTTAAGACTCTCCCAATGAGCGAGCTTGCAGATGAACTTGTAAAGATGATTGAAAGAGATTTGGATGAAAAAAGAGCGCATTAATTTTTTAGAAGTTTTCCCGGGACTGACTCCCCTTGACTACTGCTGCGGAGGCCTTGACAGGAGCGAGATTATAAGCGTCAAGATAAAAGAGGCAGATCTTACCATGGAGATTTTGGCGTCTTTCCCCGCCTTTCCGTCGGCAGCCGATCTTGAGCTTGTCTCGGACACAATTAAAGCCCAGTACGGCCTGAATTCGGTAATCATCTCGCCTTTCTTTGAACAAAAGAAGCGGGAAAACTTTCAGAAAGTTCTCTTCGGCAGACTCTCTAAGGCAAAGCCTGTGCCTATATCAGGCCTGAGCATAGATTCCGGCACTGTCAGCATTTGCGGCAAGGTTTTCGGTGTGCAGAGCCGCGATATTCCGAAAAGAGGGGGACGCCTCCTTTCGTTTTTAATGAGTGACAAGAGCGACAGCATAAAGGTCGTTAAATACTTCAGCAAAAAAGACGACAGCTCTGTTTGCGACAAGGTTAGAGACGGTCAGTATATAAGTGTCAGGGGCAAGGTGGAATACTCCGAGCGCGATGAAGACATGATTATTGACCCCGTTTCAATTGTTCTTGTGCCGGAACCGATGCGTGAGGACAATTCCGAAAAAAAGAGGGTGGAGCTCAATTTACATACAAAGTTCTCGACCTTAGATGCCGTCACCGATGTGGAGGAACTTTTTAAGCTCGTTTCCCGCTGGGGCCACAAGGCCGTTGCCGTAACGGACAGCGGCGGCTGCCAGGCCTTCCCCGACATGTATAAGATGAGTCGTAAAACCGGAGTTAAAGCCATATACGGCATGGACGGCTACTATATTGATGACTATCTTACAAGCCGAGCGCTGAAAGGCTACAGTGATTCGCCTATCGGCTCGGACTTGTGGTTTTCGATGTGGAGACAACAGGCCTCAATCCTACTAACTCGAGACTTATTGAGATAGGTGCCGTAAAACTTAGAAACGGAGAGCTCTATGAGGAGTTTTTGACATTTGTTGACCCTGAAACCGAGCTTCCTCCCAAGATCAGCGAGCTCACCGGCATAAGCAAGGCAGATTTAAAAGATGCTCCCAAGGAAGCCGAGGCTCTTAAGGCGTTTTTAGACTTTGCGGGGAGCTCCCCCCTAGCGGCCCACAACGCCGACTTCGACATCTCGTTTATGAGAGCGGCTGCAAGCAGGCAGGGCACTGTCTTTGAGCCGGTCTATCTTGACACTCTGGTTCTTTCGAGAAAGCTGCTGCCTGAATTGGCCCGACACAGCCTTGATAAAATAGCTCAGGCTTTGAATGTACCCGACTTCACTCACCACCGCGCCTCGGATGACGCCAAGGCCTGCGCTCTGGTCTGCGCCAAACTTTTAGATATGCTTAAAGAAAGAGGCGCTGAGAAGTTTTCGGATATTAACCCTGTTCTCTCTAAGCTTCCCGGAGGGAGCTATCAAAGACCGAAGCATATAAGTATTCTTGCCAGAAACAAGCTGGGACTTAAAAATCTTTATAAGCTTGTTTCCAAATCATACTTGGAAAACTTTAAAAGATATCCTATAATCACACGCTCTTCCTTNGAGGAANGCCGCGGNGGNCTGCTTATCGGCTCCGGGGGTCCCGGAGGCGAGCTCTTTGAGGCTCTGCTTCGAGATGCTCCCTATGCGGAGCTGAGGGCTATCACAGCCTTTTATGACTATATCGAGATAGTGCCTGTCTCAAACTTCAGCTATCTGCTCAGCGANGGCGTACTCAGCGGCGAGGAGGAACAAAGAGACATAATACGCAAGCTCGCAAGGCTCGCCAAAGACCTTGAAAAGCCCCTCTGCGCCACGGGTGAGGTGCGTTTTTTGGATCCGGAGGATGAAATTTTCCGCAAGATCCTTTTAAGCGAGAAAAACTTCCCCGATGCCAACGAGCCCAGGCCTCTCTACATGAGAACAAGTGAAGAAATGCTGGAGGAGTTCAGTTTCTTAGATGAGAGAACAGCCTTTGAGGCCGTAATAACAAACCCGAACCGTATAGCCGATATGTGCGAGGAGATTGAGCTTTTGCCAAAAGGGTTATTCGCTCCCAAAATTGAAAATTCGGCGGAAGAGCTCAAATCGCTTGTGTTTGAAAACATGCGGAAACTCTACGGAGAAAATCCTCCCCCCATTGTCAGAGAGCGGGTCGAAAACGAGCTGAGAGATATTCTCGGCAGAGGCTATGATGTCATATATATGTCGGCTCAGAAACTTGTTGCCGACTCCAATGAGCACGGCTATTTAGTAGGCAGCCGAGGCTCTGTCGGCTCTTCTCTTGCGGCCTTTTTATCGGGCATAACCGAGGTCAATGCCCTCCCCGCCCATTACCGCTGTGAGGCATGCTCGTATTCGGACTTTGAATCCGCCAAGGGCTATTTCTGCGGCGCGAATCTGCCTGATAAGAACTGTCCCAACTGCGGAGCCGAATTTAAGAAAGACGGCTTTGACATCCCTTTCGAGACCTTCCTCGGATTTGGAGGAGACAAGGTTCCCGATATCGACCTGAACTTCTCGGGCGAATACCAGGCCAGAGCTCACAAGTACACTGAAGAGCTTTTCGGCAAAGAACACGTTTTCAGAGCCGGCACCATAGGTACAATGGCAAGTAAGACCGCCTATGGCTATGTGAAAAACTATCTTGAGAAAAACGGCCTCTCTGCCGGCAAGGCAGAGATTGAAAGGCTCACTCTGGGACTTGTGGGAGTTAAACGCACAACCGGACAGCATCCCGGCGGCTTGGTAATTATACCTCAAGGCATGGACATTGAGGACTTCTGTCCAGTTCAACACCCTGCGGATGATGCGGGCAGCGGCGTTATAACCACCCACTTCGACTATCACTGCATGGAAGACAATCTGTTAAAGCTCGACGAGCTGGGTCATGATGACCCGACAATGCTTAAGATGCTCGGCGATATGACCGGAGTCGATGTTAGGGAGATAAGACTCGACGATGCGAAAACCATGAGCCTGTTCAAAGGCCCCGAGGTTCTCGGGCTTAGTTCCGACGACAGCATTATCGGCAAGACCGGCAGTATTGCCATCCCCGAGTTCGGCACCTCTTTTACAAAAAAGATGCTTGAGGAAACAAAACCCAACGGTTTCGATACCCTGATAAGACTTTCAGGCTTTTCACACGGTACCGATGTGTGGCGAGGAAACGCTCAGGATATTATTAAAAACAATATTGCAAGCATTGAGGAAACCATAAGCTGCCGAGACGACATCATGCTCTATCTCATCGAGAAAGGCATGCCCGAGAGACAGGCCTTTAAGATAATGGAAAATGTGCGAAAAGGCCGAGGGCTTAGCGCCGAGGAATCAAAAAGCATGAGGGACTTAAATGTGCCGCTGTGGTACATAGACTCGTGCAATAAGATTCAATACCTTTTCCCCAAGGCTCACGCAGTTGCCTATGTTATGATGGCTTTCAGAATAGCCTATTTTAAGGTGCACCATCCTCTGGAGTTTTATGCGGCCTATTTTTACAGGCGCAGTCAGAAAGACGCCTTCGATGCCAAGCTCTGCTTGGGCGGCGCAGAGTTTGTAAAAGAGAAGGTCCTTGAGATTCAGAGAAACAAAGAGGCAAGCCAGAAAGACAAGGAAACTGCCACAACGCTTGAGGCTGTTTATGAGTTTTATATGAGAGGCTTTAATTTTGCTCCGCTTTGCATTTATGAGTCGGACGCCTTTATGTTTAAGATAGTTGACGAAAAGACTCTCCTGCCACCGCTTTTCAGCATTTCGGGACTTGGAAACGCCGCAACGATGGACATTGTGAATTGCAGGCAGGAGCGCGAGCGCTTTACCTCGATTGAGGAATTTGCAAGCTACTGTCCGAAACTCAGCCGTACCAACATAGAACAGCTGAGGCAGATAGGCGCACTTCACGACTTGCCGGAAGAGAACCAAATGTCGCTTTTTGATTTTTGAAGATAAAAGCTCAAGCGCCCGCTTATTAAAAAAAGCGGGCGCTTGCTGTTTTTATCTTTTATATTTCCAGTCTGTCTATCGGAGCGAAGCCCTTAGTCTGATTAAAGCCGGACTTCATCTCGAAGCTCTCTAAAA
>JGI24711J26586_10002887_pt1 | contig 11900 bp, 9 predicted proteins | sample BioPla3DNA1_FD_26586 | JGI IMG/M metagenome (IMG submission 26586)
GAATTCGATTTGGGTGCTGTGGCGAGATAGATAACCGCCTCGGCAAGCGGAAGCTTTGCTTCCGGCAGACCAAGCTGGAAGGCCGAGTCCACACAGGCCTTAACTATGCTCACAGCCTCGGGATGGGCAAGACCTATGTCTTCCGAAGCCGAGCAGAGAATCCGTCTCGAGGCGCCGATTAGATCGCCCGCTTCCAAAAGTCTGGCAAGATAGTGAAGCGCGGCATCGGGGTCGGAGCCCCTTATTGACTTCATAAGGGCCGAGAGCGAATCGAAGTGCTCGTCGGAGTCTCTGTCATGTCTGAAAGCAGACTTTGATGTGAGATTTCGGGCGGATTCCCTGTCTATTAGAATTACACCGTCATTAATATCAGAAGAATTATATATCAGCTCCAAGGCGGTAATCGCCCGCCTGAGGTCGCCGGCAGAGCTTTGTGAGAGGAGCTCCAAGGCGCCCTCATCAAAGTCAATCTTAAGAGAGTCTCTCTCCTCAAGATAGCTTTTTGTTCTTANNAGNCCTTTTTTAATGTCCTCCAAGCCCAACTCCTTAAACTCAAATACCGAGGAGCGGCTNAGGAGNGCGTTGTATATGTAAAAATAGGGGTTTTCCGTGGTCGAAGCAATAAGGCTGATTCTGCCGTCCTCGATGAATTCCAAAAGGCTCTGCTGCTGTTTTTTGTTGAAGTATTGAATCTCATCCAGATAGAGCAGAATGCCGTTGGGGGCAAGCAAACTGTCGAGCTCGGCTATAATTTCCTTTATGTCCGCTAAACCTGCGTTGGTTGCGTTGAGTTTTCTCAAGCGGCGATTAGTTCTGTTTGCTATGATGTTTGCCAGAGTGGTTTTGCCGGTGCCGGAGGGACCATAGAAAATCATATTCGGTATCTTGCCCGAATCTATTATCTTTCGCAAAATTGCGCCNTGGCCGAGNATGTGCTCCTGACCGAAAAAATCTTCAAGCCTNTCGGGGCGTATTTCATCTGCAAGCGGTCTTTTTATTTCCATNTTATTTTCCCTTGTAATATCTGCAGAGCTCTTTTATATTGCAAATCTCACAGCGCGGAGACTGCGCTCTGCAAACAGCTCTTCCGTGCAAGACAAGTCTGTGGCAGAAGTTGTTCGATTCCTCGGGCGGAAGCTGCTCTCGGAGCTTATACTCTATTTTTTCCGGGTTTTTCATGCCTTCGGGCACAAGCCCTATCCGTCCGCTCAGTCTNATGCAGTGGGTGTCAACCACAACAGCTCCGGGCATGTTGAAAAGATCTCCNAGAATGAGATTTGCNGTCTTGCGGCCGACNCCGGGAAGACTCAGAAGGTCATCCATATTGTCAGGTATCTGTCCGTCAAAACGGCTTAGCAGCACTCGAGAACATTCAATGAGGTCTCTGGCCTTAACCCTGAAAAAACCGCAGGAACGTATATAGCTCTCCACCTCGGCCTGGTCGGCATTGGCATAGTCTGTAAGTTCGGGATATCTTTCAAAAAGAGCGGGAGTTATCTTGTTCACCCGCTCATCGGTGCATTGAGCGGCAAGCCTAACCGAGAATAAAAGCTCGTGCGGCTTTTCAAAATTAAGACAGCTCTTGTCACCCATGGGATATTCGCCTTTAAGAAGCTCTATAAGCCGGAGTACATCTTTTTTATACAACTTAACTCACCTGGACCTTACGTTTCAAGATTGATGATACATTAAAACAGAGAAAATCACAAGAAATAAAAAGGGCGGCAGAGCACAGGCTCTGCCGTCCTTATAAAATGTTTTCTCATTCTGTTTCAAAGTTTAAGAACGAATCGGGTCCGCCAGCAATGCCGCCTCTGGTCGAGAAGAAGCCTGCCCCGGCCTTTATGACCAGGTTTACGTTTTTGGCAGTGACAAGCTGATCCAAGGGGTTTAGGTAGGAATTTATCATGTCAATCCAGTCGTCAATGTGAACGAAGACATAGGATATGCCCTTTATTAAACTTCCTCCGCCGCGAGGCATGGTATGGAAGTTAATATCTTCCTCCTTGCATTTCAAAAGCTCTCCCGCAAAATAGGTGATGTTTGCGGCTGTGAGATTTGTCTCCGTGTTCTCGGTTATAATGCGGATAATCTCGGGAAGATTGGCAATGTTTTTGGCTTTGAGGAGCTGCTTTGCAACAGCCTTCATGAAGTCCTGCTGGGTGGCGATTCTGCCGATGTCGGCATTGGCGTAGCCTGCCCTGAAGCGCACAACCTTCAAAGCTTCCGCTCCGTTTAGATGCTGCATACCCTTCTTTATATTTATATTCAGGTCTTGTCTTCTGTCACGGTAGACCATGTCAATGGGAACATCGTAGTCAACGCCGCCTATAGCGTCTATGAGTTCCTCAAAGGCCTGCAGATTTACTACGATATAGTTTCCGATGTCGAAGCCGACGAAGTCACGGAGCCCGTCCATCAGCCTTCCCACTCCGTTATCATGCCTGTCGCCATAGGCGTAGAGAATATTTATTTTCTTAACATTCTCCGGAATGTTCACAAGGGTGTCGCGGGGAACGCTCACAACATTCAGCTTGTGCTCTGCAGTGTCGAACATGACCAGCAGTATAACGTCCGTCATTTTTGAAAACTTGTCCATACCGACCACGGCAAAGGTGTATTTGCCGGCATTTTTGTCAGGGGGCGCAGCCAAAGGCTTATCCGTTGTCTCAGGGAGAGCGGCTAAATCGCCTTCATGCCCAGGTGTGTTAAGCTGCTGATTCGAGACCTGGGGAGGTCCTGCCCAGAGCTTCACAGACAAATCCGCCGATGGAAAGAAGCAGGAGTCCCAAAAGCACAAAGATTAAGACCGGCTTCTTTTTTGCTGACTTTGACTTTTTTGAACTTATTTTATCCAAATTGCCGTAAACCTGCGGTGCGCGGTCGGCATTATTTTTTTTCTTCTTCACAAAATCACCTTACTTTTCTAATTGACGGGCTGTGAAATGAAATTCGTTTACTGAAATAATGTTTATACCCGGGGAAAACGCATTTTTCAGTGATGCCCGCCTAAAAGGCTTTCGTATGAGATAATACATCAAAAAGCAAAAAATCACAAGAAAAAACGGCAGAGCAGGTTCGCTCCGCCGTAAGCTGCAGTTTTGTACCGGCCTCAATCATATACCAGGAAAGAGTTTGCTCCGCCTGCAATCTGCCCGGTAGTGGAGTAGAAGCCTCCGGCAGCGGTCTTGGTCAGAAGGTTTACATTCCTGGCTGTAACAGGCTGGTCGAGAGGATTGAGNTAGGCGTTAATCATATCGATCCAATCGTCAACATAAACAGTGACATACGAGAGACCTCTTATAGAGTTNTTGGTGTTTGCCGGCANNGTATAGAAATTTATGTCTTCTATAGAACACTTCAGCAGCTGTGTTGCAAANTATGTTATGTTGGCAGCCGTCAGGTTNGTTTCGGTGTTCTCGGTTATAATCCTGATAATCTCGGGCAGGTTGGGGATGTTTTGAGCTGTGAGAATCTTCTTTGCAACGGTCTTCATAAGNTCTTGCTGTGTGCCGATTCTGCCGATGTCGGCGTTGGCATAGCCGGANCTGAATCTCATAACCTTAAGAGCATTTCTGCCGTTTAAGTGCTGCATNCCCATGGGAATGCTGATTTTAAGCCCCTGCGATCCATCATAGTAGTACATGCTTCTCGGGACATAATAGTCCACGCCGCCAATGGCATCGATAAGCTGCTCAAAGGCCTGAAGATTCACGATTACAAAGCTCCCAATATCAAAGCCGACAAAGTCACGAATTCCGTCCATCAGCCTCTCAATTCCCTTGCCTACACTCTCTTTTTCACCATAGGCATAAAGAGTATTGATTTTTTTAACATTTTCGGGAATATTTATGAGAGTGTCGCGGGGAACGCTTATTACGTTTACTTTGTGGTTCGCGGTGTCGAACATGATGAGCAANACCGCATCGGTCGACTTCGANACCTTNTCCATGCCGACAACGACAAAGGTGTATTTTCCNGCGTTGACATCGGGTTTGTCGGGCGCCTCGGCGGGCGCCGTTTCCTGNTCCTCCGAGCTTTCAGGCANGGGAGGCGGGTTGCCGTCAAAAGCGGGAGTGTTCAAAACCTGAGGAGGCGGGGCGGGGGGCACTGCCCANAGTTTAAAGAAGCCGAGTCCTCCTACAACTACGGCCAGAAGCGCCAGAGTTATAAAGAGAAAAACCGGCTTTTTCTTCTTTGGCTTAGAGTATTTAGCTTTAATATAGTCCAAACTGCCGTAGAGCTTCGGTCCCATTGATGTATTTTTCTTTTTGGATCTTCTCAAATGGTTTCACCTTGCTTTGTGATAATATGCGTTAAACAACACACCCTACTATTCTACTAATAAATTAAGTCTATGTCCACAGCGAAATCTTTAAAATTACCGCTTAAGCTGCGCCAAACTGCTTAAATTCGCCAAATTTTCTCTCTATAATCTCTAATTGACCTGTCAGCGGCAAAAATTCCGCTCTGTGCAATAGAGTTAAGCATGAGCCTGCCGTGTTCAAGGGGATCGGATATGCGCTCATAGAGCTCCAAGTGGGTCTTATAGTACGATTCCGAGTCTGCCAGAACCATAAAGTAGTCTCCTCCATAAACAAGCATGCCGAAGAGATCGCCAAATTGCAGCCTATTCGGCCCAACTCCCTCTCTCATCCTGTCTAGGACATGTCTTAGATCATTATTTTGCTCATAGATTTTATAAGAGCCTTCGCCCGATGCCCTCAGTGCCTCGACCTCGGCCTCTTTAAGGCCGAAGATAAACATATTTTCATCTCCCAAGCGAGAGAACATTTCAACATTGGCGCCGTCGAGAGTACCTATGGTCACGGCTCCGTTCATCATAAGCTTCATATTGCCTGTGCCGCTGGCCTCCATGCCGGCTGTCGATATCTGCTCCGATATATCTGTGGCAGGGACAAGCATCTCGGCAACCGAAACACTGTAGTTTTCCACAAAAACGAGCTTCAGCTTACCTCTGCAGGCCTCATCTGCCTCAATATCATCTCTGAGTGCAAGTAAAAACTGAATAATGCGCTTTGCGATATGATAGCCGGGGGCAGCCTTGGCGCCGAAGATAAAGACCCTCGGCCTGAATTCGGCATCCGGGTTCTGCCTTAGGAAGTTTTGCAGCCTCATTATGAGGATGCCGCACATGAGCTGTCTTTTGTACTCATGCAGCCTTTTTATTTGCACATCGAAGACAAAGTCGGGATTCAGCGCTGTCCCTTCTTTTTTGAAGATGTATTCGGCAAACTGTTTTTTCTTGACGGCTTTAATTTCAAGGAGCCTTAGCAGTACCTCGCTGTCGTTTTCATACTCCAAGAACTTCGTAAATTCTTCCGGCCTTTTCAGATAATCAGAGCCCAAAAGCTCACGCAAGAGCAAATCAAGCTCAGGATTAATTTGAGAGAGCCAACGCCTGTGGTCTATGCCGTTTGTCACAAAGCCGAAGCTATCGGGCCTTAAGTCGGATAAGTCCTTAAAGAGACTGTTTTTGATTATATCGCCGTGAAGCTCCGAAACACCGTTTACAAAGAAGGATCCGGCGAGGCAGAGCTGCGCCATATGCACCATTCCATTGGAGATTATGGCATTTCTCTCGACTTTTTCCATATCTCCCGAAAACTGCTGCGCCAAGAACTCTCTCTGCCTGCGATTGAACTCCAAGATAATCTCATGGATACGCGGCAGAAGAGGCGCGAAGATGTCGGCAGGCCAGGTTTCCAGGGCCTCGGGCATGACCGTGTGGTTCGTGTAAGCAACACTCTTAGACACAAGAGCATAGGCCTCATCCCAGCCCATCAAATGCTCATCCATAAAGATTCGCATAAGCTCGGGGATTATCATAGACGGATGAGTGTCGTTTATCTGAATGACATTCTTCTCGGCAAAGTTATGAAGCGTACCGAAGTTTTCCAGGTGCTGTCTCACTATATCCTGCGCGCTGGCAGATACAAAGAAATACTGCTGTTTAAGCCTTAAAAGCTTGCCCGGTCTGTGGTCGTCGGCGGGATAGAGGACCTTGGTTATTACCTCAGTCAGATTCCTCGGTTCCAAACTTTTAACATAGTCGCCTACAAAGAAGTGATACATATCCAACGGGAAGGGGCTTTTGGCGTCCCAAAGTCTCAGCTTGTTCACATGATTGCCGCCAAAACCGACTATAAGCATGTCTCTGGGGACAGCAAGAACTGTTGTATGACCGGAGACACACCTTCTTCCGTTGTTCTTGTCTATGTCCAGAGTACCGCCAAAGCTTATCTCAACAGCTTCGCTGTGGACAGGGAGAAGCCAGCTTTCAGCGGAAGTACTCCACTCTTCGGCGTACTCTCTCTGCTCGCCGTGTTTTAGGTCCTGGGCAAAGACTCCTAGTTCGTAGCATAGAGAATAGCCTGTGGCCTGAACGCCTTGGGTGGCAAGACTGTCCATAAAGCATGCGGCAAGTCTGCCAAGACCGCCGTTACCCAAACCGGCGTCGGGCTCTGTCTCAAATATATCCGAGGCATTGCGCCCGAGGTCTTTTAATGCGCCGCTGACGGCATCCAGAATGCCGAGGTTAAAGGCATTTTTCTGCAGGGAACGTCCCAGCATAAATTCCATAGAGAGATAGCTGAGCTTTCTGCTCTCTTTGCGATCGCCAAAGTTCTCGAAGGCCATAAGCCTGCTCATAATCTCACGAATAACCATGGCGGATGCCTGAAAAATTTCTTCATCGCTTGCATCAAAATGAGTTTTGCCGAAATAAGAACACAGTTTGTCCTCAAGGGCAGATCGAAACTCGTCTTTAGAAATCTGTCCGCAAATCATTTATACAATTATCCTCACAAAATTAATTATTTTTTACTATAATACACAGGCCTTGGGAAGCACAATCGGAAGTTTGGGGCTGCCTATAAGATGGACTCCGGCACCGATAACGACATCCTTGTCGGCAATCACATAACTCAGGTCGGCGCCTTCCGAGACCACAGTGTCCTGCATTATGATGCTGTTTCTTATAACAGCGCCCTTCTTGACTGCAACTCTTCTAAAGAGTATGGAATTTAAGACCTCTCCCTCTATCATGCAGCCGTCGGCCACAAGAGAGTTTCGGCAGCTGGCTTCCTCGCTGTAATAAGTGCTCAAGTCCAAACCGAGCTTTGTGTGCACGGGTCTCTCGGCAGTAAAGAGCTCTCGCCTTAGCTTTGAATTTAGGAGCACCATGTTCGAATCGTAAAAGTTCTGTATCGAATCGATACTCTCGGCGTAGCCCTCATGCATGAAAACCTTAATAGAACAGCCGTCATCAATAAGGCGCTGGATACCGTAGTTAAAGGAGCCGGAGTTACCGATTATAGCACAAAGTTTTATCATTTGCAAAAGAGTCGGTTTCGACATAATTGCAGTGTTCAGAAAATGAAGCTTGGAGTTCTCATCGAGATTGCCGCGGTTGTTTTCAACATATCCCTCTTTGTCTACAGGAAAGGGAAAATACTCTCTCGAACCCATGCGCTCATTCATTACAAGGCTCACACTGGCTCCGCTGTCCAAATGCGCCTTAAAGAGGGCGTCGCAATCGATATTGGCAATCAAGTTTCCGGTGGTGAGCAAAAAGTAGTCTGCATTCAGCTCACTGATGAAAGTCTCAAGGCTTATGAGCCTCTCCATCACATCAGCATTTTCGCCCCTCGGACTGTTCATTGCGTCAAAGGGCGGGAGCAGCCTCATACCGCCGCTTTTGCGGCTCATGTCCCAGACTTTTCCGCTCCCGAGGTGATCGAGCAGCGACTGATAATTTTCGCTCATAACAACCCCTACATCTCTTATGCCGGCATTCTGCATGGCCGAGAGGGCAAAGTCTATAAGCCTGTAGCGGCAGGCATAGGGGAGTGAAGCGCTCGTCCTGTGACGAACAAGCTCACCCAGGGAACTCATGGATTTGTCGGCAAAAATAAGTCCATAAACAATGCTCATTTTATATCCTCCTCCGGCATTGAAGCAACGCTTTCATAAAGCATGCTTGCAGGCTTTATCACAACATTCTTTCCGATTTTGAGGCCGGGTCCCACAGTGGCGAGTCCCCAGTCTTCCGAGCCGTCAGGCTCGGAGCCCACCACAGCGCCCTCAGCTATAACAGAGCCCTCTCCTATTATGGAGTATTTGACTTTTGCTCCGGGCATTATCTTGGCCTTGGGCATCAGCACACTGTAGCTCACCTCGGCGCCCTCTCCAATGAATGAGTTGTACGAGAGCACGGAGTTTTCAACGTCGCCGAAGATCTCGCAGCCCTCTGTCACAATGGAGTGGACTATCGAGGCGTTCTCGCCTACGTATTGAGGGGGAGCCACGGGGCTTCTTGAAAAAATGGGGGTCTTCCTATCGTGAAGGTCTATAAGGTCGGCGGAGAGCATATCCATGTTGGAATCCCACAGACTGACTATTGTGCCCACATCGCGCCAGTATCCGTCAAAACGATAGGGGAAAAGTTTCTCGCCCGCACCCAGCATGGTGGGTATGATGTTCTTTCCGAAATCGTGGCTGGAATTATCATCCATATCGTCCGCTATGAGATACTCTCTCAGTTTTTCCGTATTAAAGATGTATATGCCCATAGAGGCCAGATCCGACTTTGGTTTGGCGGGTTTTTCTTCAAATTCCGTTATAAAGCCGTCCTCTCCGGCCGAGAGTATGCCGAAGCGCGTGGCATCCTCCATGGAAACCTGGATAACCGAAATGGTACAGGCCGCTCCTGATTTTATGTGGCATCGAACATATCGGCGTAATCCATCTTGTAGATATGGTCTCCGGATAGTATCAGGACATTTTCCGCCTCAAATTCCGATATAAAGTCGAGGTTCTGGAAAATTGCATTTGCCGTACCGGTAAACCACGAGCCCTTTTCTCCTGCGCTCATATACGGCGGCAGTATAAATACGCCGCCACTGGAACTGTCCAAGTCATAGGCCTGACCGCTTCCTATGTAGCTGTTTAAGACAAGGGGCCTGTACTGCGTAAGCACACCGACAACATCAATGCCGGAATTGGCGCAGTTTGAGAGGGGAAAATCTATTATACGATATTTTCCGCCGAAGGGCAGGGAAGGCTTGGCTTCGCTCTGGGTCAGGCAGTAGAGTCTCGAGCCTTGGCCGCCTGCCAAAATCATTGCAATAAGTTCTCTCTTCATAAAATTCTCCTTGTTGTTTAGGAAAGCTATTTGTTGTATTCGTTCATGACCTCATCGAGGTCTTTTTTTGCATAGTCCGAAACAGCGGCGGCTGCCCGCCGAACAGCCTCATCTATAAGCTTTTTATCACTCTCTGAAAAACTTCCCAAGACCCAGTCTTTGCTGTCATAATCCTCATGAGGAGGTTTGCCAATGCCTATGCGAAGTCTTGCAAAATCACAGCTTCCGATTTTTTGAATAATGTCGGCAAGGCCGTTGTGCCCGCCTGCGCTGCCTTTTTTACGGATCCTTATTTTTCCGGTCGGCAGATCCATGTCATCCGAAATCACAAGGAGATCCTTTGGCTCCAGCTTATAAAAAGACATCGCTTCTCTAACCGCTGTTCCCGAGAGATTCATATATGTTTGGGGTTTTATCAGAAGAAATTTTTTGTCCCCGAATTTGCATAGTTCCGAGAGCGAACGAAAGCGCAGTTTATTTATCTTAATTCCAAGGCTGTCGGCAAGTTCATCCGCCACCATAAAGCCCACATTGTGTCTGCTGCGCTCGTAGTTTTTACCCGGATTTCCAAGGAAGACTATGAGCTTATCCGGAGCTCCCATTAATTTTAAGTCAATCTTATTCAAAAAGGACCGAAATCGAGTCTTCATCGTGGGTTCTCATTATTGCCTCGGCGAAAAGCTCGGCGGAAGAGAGGTATTTGATTTTTTTGCACTTTGGCTTGTCGAAAGGATAGGGTATGGTGTCGAGAAGATAGAGTGTTTTAATCTTGCTTTTACTAATCTTCTCTATGGCGTCACCCGAGAGCACGCCGTGCGAGGCGCAGGCAACAACCGAATTTGCCCCGCCCGTATCAATCAGAGCCTCAACAGCGCCGCAGAGCGAGTTTGCAGTGTCCACGATATCGTCTAGGATGATGACATTCTTGTCTTTTACATTTCCGATTATGTTCATAACTTCCGCATCGTTTGCCCTTTGTCTGCGCTTATCAACTATGGCGAGTGTGACGTCAAGACTGTGAGCGAAAACTCTGGCGCGGGCAACCGAGCCGACATCGGGCGAAACCACGACATAATCCTCNTTGGANTTTCCGATAAGCTTCAAAAAATGCCTGGANAGAAGCGGNGCCCCGAGAAGGTTGTCAACAGGTATGTCGAAGAAGCCCTGAATCTGAGCCGCGTGCAAATCCATTGTAAGAACGCGTGAAGCGCCCGCAACGCTTATAAGATTGGCGACAAGTTTTGCCGATATGGGATCTCTCGACTTGGCCTTTCTGTCCTGCCGCGCATAGCCGAAATAGGGAATGACGGCGGTAATCCTTCCTGCCGAAGCTCTCCTCATGGCATCTATCATTATGAGAAGTTCCATCAGATTGTCGTTGACCGGCCTGCAGGTGGGCTGAATTATAAATGCGTCCTTGCCCCTTACAGTTTCGCCCAAGCTGAGGGAAACCTCACCGTCGGCGAAGGGTTTAAGAACGCGGCTGCCTAGAGGAATCCCTAATTTATCGCTTATCTTTTGAGCAAGATCGGGATTTGCGTTTCCCGAGAAAAGTATAACGTCACTAGCTCTCATAGACAAAAAACCACCTCCAAATTAGCATATTTTATTTCTTATATCGTCTGAACAGTATTATAGCAAAGAACTGTGAAAAAAAACAGGGATAAACTCCAAATTATTTGAACTCTTGTGAAAAGCTCTCCGGATTTATATGTCTTGACACATAAGTTAAAAAGAGTGTAAAATACTATGGATAAACAAGAGGTTTAAAGAAAACCCAAAAATATTTAAAATTTAAGAAAAGGGGGGGTGTTCTGAAATATGCCTGACAAGTTTATATTATATTTGATTGCATTTATAGTCGGAGTTTTAGTACTGCTTGTCATTGGTTTCGTTTTCGGTATCGGATACAGAAAACGTGTGGCCGAGCGGGAAATCGGCAGCGCGGAGGACGAAGCCAAGCGAATAATAAATGAGTCTATCAAATCAGCGGAGGCTAAGAAAAGAGAAGCCCTGGTCGAGGCCCGCGAGGAAATAATCCTCAACCGAGCCGAATATGAGAAGGAAGAAAAAGAACGCCGCGGAGAGATTCAAAAACAGGAGCGCAGGCTCCAGCAGAAAGAAGAAAGCATCGACCGCAAGACAGAAGGACTTGAGCGCAGACAGGAAAGCCTAAATAAAAAACTTTCCAATGTAGAGTCGGAAATGGCGTCGGTGCAGAAGCTCAAGGAGGAGCAGATAGCAAAGCTCGAGGAAATCTCGGGCTACAGCACCGAAGAGGCCAAGGAGTATTTGCTCCAGAACATTGAAACACAGGTAACACACGAGATAGCCGCCAAGATTCGCGAAACGGAGGAGAGGCTCAGGGAAGAGGCCGATATGCGCGCAAAGGAGATAATAGCCACGGCAATACAGCGTTGCGCGGTCGACCACTCAAGTGAGATTACGGTATCGGTAGTTCCACTGCCGAATGACGATATGAAGGGCAGGATAATCGGCCGCGAGGGCAGAAATATCCGCTCTTTCGAAACCCTGACGGGTTGCGATTTGATAATCGACGATACGCCCGAGGCAATAACAATCTCCTGCTTCGATCCGGTGAGAAGAGAAATTGCCAAGATAGCTTTAGAGCGCCTGATTGCCGACGGACGCATTCATCCAACAAGGATAGAAGAAATGATAGCCAAGGCAAAGAAGGAGGTCGCGGCAGTCATAAAGGCCGAGGGCGAGAGAG
>JGI24711J26586_10002904_pt1 | contig 11870 bp, 7 predicted proteins | sample BioPla3DNA1_FD_26586 | JGI IMG/M metagenome (IMG submission 26586)
TTTTTTTGATAATAATGAAGTCCAGTTTTTCTATTCTTTTCAGTCTTTTGGGTTATAGAAATGCAGCATTCCTCTGGATGGCTTTTTGCATATTCAGTTAGCCACATATCATCTTGATCAACAGCCACATATTTAGGAGAATTAATGCAAATCTTATTTTCCAAATAAACTAGCTTTCTTTCATCCATCAAGCGTCTTAGAGTTATATTATTTTCATAAAGTTTCAGTGCTGCTGTATCACTGATTATAAAAGTTTCTCCTCTTTTAAAATCAAGGTTTTTGGAATCAAAATTATCTAAATATCTATCATCTACATAATTTAAAACTCCTTCAGCTTCTTTATAGCCTAAATCCATCATCCTAATTTTTGCTGAAAGCTTAGAGACCTTAAATTTCTCAGCAAGATCTTCAATTGTTTTAGTTACAATTAAAGGATCTACATTGCTTTCATCAAATCCGTAGATTTGGTAGCGTTCTTTTACAAATTCTATTACCCATTTTTTAGGCATTAAAATTCGAGGTGCAATATGACTACATTGCCATTCAAGCCATTCATAAGGATCTTTATCCTTATCTCTTTTTTGACTTTCTTCTACAAGACAACTTATATTTTTTCTATTTGTAAATAAGTTTTGTAAGGTCATAAAAGGTTTATGCAAATACCAATGTAGGCATTCATGTATTATTGTATTATTTATAGAGCCAAGGCTCCTCATAAAAAATATTTCAGGGTCGTATAGTATAGTCCCAGCATCTAGGTACTCTTTGAAAATTTCCCCTGTTTCTGGATTGTAAAATGTCACATTACTATCTTCAAAGAATATTTGTCCAAAGACACTGCCAGTTTTAGTAATCTTAGCCTCTTTTAATTTCAGCTTCATTCTATCCACAACTACAAGTGGATCTATAGCTTCCATCTTATCTAGGGCTTCTGGATAATACTTCTTTAAAAACTCTTCTGCTATATCATCCATATCATCAACATAAACATAGGGNACCATATAGGGTGAATAGGCATTATTTTTGTCCCAGACTACCTCATCTCCGATTTCAATATTTTCAATAGAAAAATCAAAGTCTCTATNCACCATATTAGCTGAAATATCTACAATAAAACTAGGTTTTATCTCATCGCTTTCTAGCTCTCCTGAAGATAATCTCATTGCAGTAAAGGCGATTGTGTCAACTTTCACCTTCAGAGAAAATTTATCTGTTTCAATTTTAGAAACACCTACAAAAGCTATATCGGAGCTAATTAATTCAATTTCATCTGGTTCATCTACCAAATAAGAGTACTCTCCAAAAGCTTCTATATTATCATTTAAGTATATTTCTATATTATTAATTAGATCTTCTAGACATTGCTCTTCAACTGCTAAGTTGATTAAAAAATACTCCATCGGCATCTCACCCCCAGAAAACAAAATTAATTAGGTTCATTGTAATATTGGGAAGGTAGACTACGCTTTTAGTAATCTACCTTGATTTTTAATAATACTCTTCGATATATTTATAAGCTTTATCAAAAACTTCTTTGTCCTTAATCTTGTACTTTACCCATACAACACTACGCAGAGCCTTCTTAACCTCTTGTTTTCCAGCAGAAGTGTTTTGCCAACCATCAAATCTGACTATTTTGACAATGTTGTCTATGTCATTTACTACTCTCTCGACTATAATAGGTGTTGTTTTATTTTTTATTCCGTTAAAAAGTTCTGTTAAAGCTGCCTTTCCTTTATCTACCTCTTCTTCAGGCACCACATCTTTTTCAGCAGATGCTGCTTCTTTTGCAAGATCTAATAGATACTTAAGAAATTCAATACTATTAATAAGGCCTTGCTCGTGTTGTTCTCTCAACCTTTCTAACTTTTCACCTAAAGCTATATATTTTCTTTCCTTGGAATGTTTCTGTATTTTAGCTACTAGGTCAATTTCTACTTTTCGAGCAGCAGTTTTAGCATCATTATACTTTTCTATAAAGCTATCTATCATATCTGGATCTAATTCTAATATTTCCTCGTCATCTTTCACACCAGAAACATAGATATTATCATGTATTAAGTCAATTGTTTTCTTACCTAAAGCAGACCAAATTAAGCCACCACTACCGTCTGTAGGCTTTACTGATTCGTATACTTTTGAAAGCCACTGATAATCAAACTTGTAAGGGTTTAGAAAATTGTCAGGAGATAAGGCATCCCAAGCACGATTTAAAACCCTAAAGTCTGCTGCAAAGGCATCTTTTTCTTTGCTCGTTGGTAAGCACTCCTGTGCAGCCATTAAACCTTCCCATCCCTCAATGGTTCTATCAACTCCCATGAAATAACTTAGGCATTTTCTCATAATGGCTGGCAACTTTTTCTTAACTTCCTCAATATTAGTAATAACCTTCTTCATTGTAGAGTCATCAAAGTTAAGAGCTTTTGCAACATTATCAAATATTCCAATATAATCTACGATTAATCCATGAGATTTTTCTTGACCATAAGTTCTATTAGTTCTACAAATAGCCTGTAAGAGTGTATGATCTTTCATAGGCTTATCCAAGTACATGGCCTGAAGTATCGGAGCGTCAAAGCCCGTCAAAAGCTTAGAAGTTACAATAATAAGTTTTAAAGGGCTATTCTTTTCTCTAAAGGTGTCTAATAGTTTAGCTTCTTCATCTCTAGTTCTTCTATATTTTTTATACTTGTCCTCTTTATCATTGCTAGTATGCATAACAATATCTGTGGCTTCAGGGCCTAATAGATTATCTAGCTGTTCCTTATACAGAACACAACATTCTCTGTCATAGCATACTACTTGCCCCTTAAATCCATTAGGATCTATCTTTGTTTGGAAGTGATTTGCTATATGCTCACAAACCTTTCTAATCCTATCTGGGGCTTTCATTATTGCTTCAACTTTAACCCTACTTGAAAGCTCTGCTTTTTCATCCTCAGATAATGTTGCAGTAAGGGCATCAAACTCCTCATCAATTGCTTCTTTATCTACATGGAGCTCTACTGGGACAGGTTCAAAATGTAAAGGAAGAGTGGCTTTATCTCTAATTGAATCGGAGAAAGAATATTTACTCATGTAGCCACTTTCGTCTTCTATGGCTCCAAAAGCTACAAAAGTATTTCTATCTATTCTATTAATTGGTGTACCTGTTAAACCAAAGAAAAATGCATTTGGTAGTGCAAGTCTCATCTTTTCACCAAGGTTACCCTCTTGTGTTCTATGGGCCTCATCCACCATTACAATAATGTTTTCACGCTCATTTAATACTTCTTCCACTTCACCAAACTTAAATATAGTCGTAATTAAAATCTTCCTAGTGTCACCTTTGAAAAATTCAATTAACTCTTCTTTACTGCCAGCACTCGCTAAATTAGGAATATCCGTAGCATTAAAGTCTCGTGTAATTTGAGTTTCTAAATCAATTCTATCATCTACTATTACTACTGTAGGATTATTGAGTTCTGGGGTCATTCTTAATTTTTGTGCAGCAAATACCATCAGCAGGGATTTTCCTGAACCTTGGAAGTGCCAGATTAAACCTTTCTTCGGATACCCGTTCTTAACACGCTCAACTATTTTATTAGCACCTTCATATTGCTGATAACGACATATTATTTTTATCTTCCTATACTTTTTATCTGTGGAAAACAAAGTAAAAAACTGCATAATATCCATTATCTTATGAGGTTGCATCATGTCTCCTACACTTCTTTGAACATCTACTAAATTACCTTCAGTTTTTTCATCTTCCGTATGCCAAGGGCCCCAGACAGTAACTGGAGCTTTAACTGCACCATATCTAAAGCATTTACCCTCCGAAGCAAAATTAAATACATTGGTCACAAACATTTGAGGAATACTATTCTCATAAGACAAAATATCTTCAGCACCATCTAGCCACGTTATTGCATTTCTTACAGGAGTCTTCATCTCACCAATAGCTACTGGAAAGCCATTAATTAAAAGCACGATATCTAAGCGTTTACCGCCTTCTTCTTGAGGATAGACCCATTGATTGGTTACTACAAAATCATTCTTTAATGCTTCCTCGTCTGAACCTGTAGCAAAGAAGCGTATTGGAATCATCCTTCCTCCTTTACCAAAGGGGAAGGAGTTCTCTTCAAAAACTAACTTCTTAAAGGTTTCATTTTGTGTAATTATATTGTGAGACTGAGCTGATAAAATAAGTGTCCTTAACTTATAAATAACCTCATCTGCCCTGGAGGGCTCTTCTGCTATTTCTGGATTCAGCCTAATTAGAGCCTCTTTAACAAAAGGTTCAACCATAACATCAGAGTATTGACGTGGTAAGTCTTCTGATGTCATGTACTTCCAGCCGTTATTAATGAGTGTCTTAATTATCATTTCCTCAACAGTGTTTTCTTCATTAAACATAAAACCGCTCCTTTCATGTGGCTTGTTAACCAAAATATTTCTTAACTATTGCTTTTTTTACAAGTTGTAAATTATCTATACATTTATTTGTATGTTGAATTGATTTTTCTGCTTCACAAGCAATTTTTTCAAATTGTTTCTGAATTTCTATAGGGGGAGCAGGAACATATATCTCTCCATAATCTTTAAAATAAATATGAGGTATAGCAGAACCTGTATATTCTTTACCTAAATCCATAAACTTTATTAGGTATTCCAAATAGCTTATATTGGTTTCTGGCTTTGGTAAAATATATTGTATGGTTGATACTACAGAAGATTTAGCAGGTAATTTAAATGTCCTACCCACACCAGCTCCATCTTTAACTATCCCAATGTATGGCAACTCCATTTTATAACTAGATATATATTTGATTAATCCAGATGCACCATAAAGAGGATAATCACCAATATCATGCTCAACCTTTTTTATAGAAATATTAGAGGATGCTTTATCACATAGTTTTTTTAATTTCACTCTTTTATACTTTGATTCTTTTCCTAACGGAGAACCAAACATTTTTATAAATTTACCTTTTATTAATTCTTCAGTTGCTAAATTCAAATTATTATATGCCTCAATATTTTCCTCTATAGCCCATAAAAGTTCAGCAAGCTTGTCTTGTTCCTCTCTGGCTGGAAGAAAAAACTCTAACTTTCGTAAATCACTCCAATTTATAGTAGGTGATAGTGAACCAACTGATATCCTAATAGCATTATCTAAAAAGTAATCTGAGCTGATAAAGAAAGGAAACAGCTCTTTACTAATTACTTCCTCATTTGGCCGAAGCACCATTCCATGAGCTGAAAAAATACCATCAAAAGGAGCAATAGCAACCTTTTTTTGATAGGCTCTTCTTTTCCCAAATAGGACGTCACCTTTTTTCATAATTAATTTTTCTCCTATAGGAGCAACTTCAGATCCAAATCTTGAAACTTTTAACTGCCCTGGGTCTAGATGTTCTAAACCTAAATAATAATATTTATCTTCTTCTACAGGTTTTTTCTTCTCAGTCGAATTTATAGCAATTTCATCAAATCTATACTTCACTTTCAACCCTCCCTTCCTCAATAGTAGTTTGTTCTCTATCTAGTAAGTCGTTTAGTTTCTCAAAACTAATATTTTTTAATTCTACTGTATTAAGCCACTCTTCATAGCTTTCATTAACACTTAACAGTTCATCTTTTCCTTTAAGAATAGTTTTATGAACATATAAGGGAATGCTTAATAAATAATCATTTTTTGCTATGTCTTCAATCGTAGCAAGCTTTGCAAATCCATCTACCGTCTCAAATTTTTTATAGGTCTCTGCAATCTTTGCTATGTGTTTATCTTCTAAAAAGCTTTCAGCATTTTTTCTAGTTACTTCTTTTATTGCATTTATAAATAATATTTTATTCTGTCTGTCTTTTGGTTTTTTTGACCTACAAATCATGATACAAGCTTCCATGGGAGCATTGTAAAATAGATTTGGTGCCAGACCAATAATACATTCCACTAAATCACTTTTTATTAGCTTCTTTCTCATATGGGCTTCTTCATTTCTAAATAAAACGCCATGAGGAAATAAGATAGCACTACGACCTGTTTCTTTATCCATGCTTTTAAGAATATGTTGAAGGAATGCATAGTCTGCTCTGCCTTGAGGGGGTACCCCTAAAAAGTTTCTACCATATTTATCAGATTCAAATGCACTTCTATCCCATTGACTAATAGAGTATGGTGGATTAGCTAAGACCACATCAAAAGTCTTTAACTTGCCCTTCTCAATAAATGCTGGCTTTTTAAGCGTATCATCATTAACTATATAAAAATCTTTTATACCATGTAAGAATAAATTCATTCTCCCTATGGCTGAGGTTAAAGCATTAATTTCTTGACCGTAAAGAGCTACATTACGCCATTCCACACCTCGGTTTTTCAAGTGATAAATAGCAGATATTAACATACCCGCACTCCCACAAGTGGGGTCGTAGATGGACTCCTTTGATTGTGGCTCTAGTAATTCTGACATCAAATGGACAAGGGTACGATTTGTGTAAAACTCTTGTGCGGTATGTCCGCTATCATCTGCAAATTTTTTTATTAGATATTCGTAGCCTCTCCCTAACTCATCTTCTGGGCATCTTTCTAAATTAAGTGTTTTGCTACTAAAATGCTCTATCAAATCTTTCAGCAATCTATCAGGTAATCTATTTTTATTTGTCCAAGCACCATCACCAAAGACACCTGTCAGCTTTGTAGGATTAGCTTTTTCAATTGCCCTAAAGGCCTTTATGATCTCTTTTCCAATATCTTTAGATTTATTTCTAATATCAGTCCAATGGAATCCTTTAGGCATATTAAATCTATGATTTTCTTCCCACTCTAAAGCATCTTCATCATCAGGATACATTTCCCTGATTTTTTCACATTCTTCATCATATACATCACTAATTCTTTTAAAGAATAACAAAGGAAATATATACTGTTTATATGAGCCGGCATCTATATGTGACCTTAATAAAACCGCTGAATCCCACAAATATGAATTTAATTCATCTTGACTATATACTTTGCTCATCAAGAAAACCCCCTTTTTCCATCAGTTCTTGTACTTTTAACTCGGCCTGCTCCACTTCTTTAAGGCATTTATAGTACTCCTTAGTTACTTGAGCAGGATCTATAACTTCTTTAGGTGCATACTCAATATAACTATTCATTGACAGTGTATACTTTCTTTTAGCTATATCTTCAATTGTCACTATTTTTACTTTTTCTTCTACATCCTGATAATTTGACAGCAAATTAAAGACTGTATCAACATCATCATCAGACATATAATTTTGGGCTCGTTTTGCAGTATAAATTTGCGTTGCATCTATCATACATACTTTGCCTTTTCTTGAATGTACCTTTTTATTATTTAAAATCAATATACATGCTGAAACTCCCGTTCTAAAAAATATCCCGTCTACAAGGGTTATAACAGCCTCCAATTTATCTGATTTCACAAGTTCTTCTCTTATCTTACCTTCTGTACGCTGCCTAAATAGGACACCTTGGGGTAACACTACAGCACATCTTCCATTGTCTGGGTCCATAGACTGTACCATGTGTTGTAACCATGCAAAATCCCCATTGGAATCACTTGGTGTTCCCCAAATATTTCTCCCATAAGGATCAGAAGAAAATTCTTTGGCTCCCCATTTTTTTAAAGAAAACGGTGGATTAGCCAACACACAATCAAAGGTTTTTAGTTTTTCATCTTCTAAAAATGCAGGGGAACGTAAAGTATCACCTTGTTTAATATTGAAATCACGTGCTCCATGTAAAAACAGATTCATTCTTGCTATTGCTGATGTTGAAAGGTTGTTTTCTTGTCCATAGATTTTTCCATATGTTAAGGCATCATTATCTATATTTTTAATTGCTTCAATTAGCATTCCGCCCGTTCCACAGGCAGGGTCATATACTGTTTCACCAGGTTGTGGATCAATTATTCTTACCATTAAATTAACAATTTCTCTAGGAGTATAGAATTCAGCTGCATTCTTCTTAGATAAATCAGCAAATTTCTTTATTAAATATTCATAACTATCTCCCATAATATCTGCAGAATAACTATTGTTGCCTACATTTACTTTTGACATATGCTCAACTAAGTTTTTTAATCTCTCATCAGAGAGTTTATTTTTATCAGTCCAAGTAGCCTCATCAAAACTACTAAATACTCCACCCAAAGTATCTGGATTAGCTCTTTCTATTCCATTCATTGCATTGGCAATTGCTAATCCAACATTTGTGCTAGTATTTCTGACATCACGCCAATGACACCCATCTGGTATCTGAAATCTATGGTTTTCAGGAAAGCTTGCAAACTCTTCATCTCCATCAGATATTTCTAAAGCTTCCTGAGTTTCTTCATCATAAACATCAGATATTCTTTTAAAGAACAAAATTGGTGTTACATAATTTTTATAATCATCTTGATTTATAGGTCCTCTTAATATATTACAGGCTCCAAAAAGATGGTTAAATAATTCTTCTGTTGTAAGTTTTTTAGCTCTACTCATTTTAACCCTCCTATAACATTCTTTCTAAAATATTAATTTTAGCTTCTTCCCATCTTTTTTCTGCCACTTCGATGGTTGTTTTATATTGGTTCATTTCTTCTTCATATTTATTTATTATTTCTTTTTGTTCTTCAAGGCTTAAAAGAGGAATCTCTAGCTGACCTAAATCTTTATAGTTTATGTTAACTACAGTTGTTCCTCTTTGGATGCTCTTAAGAAGCTTTATACCTATAGAGCTTTCTAGAAATATTTTAAGATATTTACCTAATAGTCCATCATTAGGCCTTATTACAATAAGGTTTGAGGAAGGTATACAAGGGAATGTCTGCTCACTAAAAATTGCCACCTTTAAAATTGTCCCTCTTGAGGAAATCAGAACATCCCCATTTTCTAGCAAATACCTGCTTGCTTTTCTTTCTGTTTCTTCAATATAATCCAGGCCTGAATAATCAATGCCAAGCTCATCTATATTTGCTATGTTTATTACCCCAATATTTCCAGTAGGGTCTTTCTTGCTGACCGCTTTACCCCTAAATATTTCAGCATAATCCTTCAGAGCTACTTTTTTATTCTGGCTAGTTAAGTACCTCAGGAGCTCTTCGTCATTTTCAGCATTTATAATATCAATGTTCCATGTAGATTTTTCTTCAAGTTCAGATTTGAAAAGCAAATCTTCCTGAACCGCCTTCATAGCTATACAACCACTATTTTTTGAAAAGCGAGTACATTCATATTTTTTAAGTACTATTTCGTCTAAGGTTTTTGTTGTAAAAATCATTAAATAGGTCTTTACTGCTGAATGAGGATAAAAGGTTTTATCTGGTAACTCTGAAATCTCTTCTATATTGTACATATCTAAAATAAACCTTCTTAGACTTTGTTTCTCACCACCGCCGAATGTAAAATCAGCAGTTAAAACGATAAATAAGTCACCGTTTGGATTTAGATGTAACAGTAAGTTTTCTAATGCAGCTAAATCATGCTGCCTGGAAATAAAACTTTCATCTTTTACCTTATCCCTAACTCCAAAGACTGGTACTGAGAAAATATAGTCAAACTTAGCACTTATAAACCCGTATTCATAAATGCTTGTATTTACAAAAGTTGTGTTAGGACAATCTTTGAAAATGTAATCAGCTAGATCATATAATCTTTTATTAGTAAAAGTTAAGGTAAAATGCACGCCTTCATTTTTATTTATTAATTCCATGATGCTACCACTATGCTTTTCACACTCTGTGATTAACACTTTTCTCGCATCACTCTTCTCTAGCTTTTCTTCAAATTGTCTAAATACAATTTCAGGTATGAAACCATTTTCAAAACTATCAAATATTTCCCTTAGTTCAAAATAATTAACCTTCTCTAGTAGTTCTGCATATTTTTCCAAATCAGTTTCCCTAATATTAAATTTATTTTTTAAGTATTTGGAAGTGTTCTTTAAAGATTTTTCATTTCTATAATCAATGGCTAGGTTTTCAATTATTTCCAAAAGATTGTCTGAACCCTTGATATTATAAGCGGAGTTCAATTTTTTAATTTGGCTGAGGATATCTTTTTTATTCACTCCATTACCTCCTAACTTTTCATCTGATTATATTATATATCCTAAATTTTAGTATGTCAATACCAATTTCTAATATTAGTGATTTATTTTGTGGTAAGTTTATAATTTTCATCTATCTAGACTACACAACCCTACTAATTCATCTAACCTACATACTCGACCCTAAAATACCCTTAATTTCAGACTTGTTCCCTAAAACAATAAAAATAAGGGTTTCCAAGATTAGTTTCTTATGCAATGTAACACTGCATTTCTTCTAACACTTGAAAACCCTTATATATCAAGCCTTTAACCCTATTTTAATTTTCCATCCTAGACATCAATACAACCGTCTCAACGTGGATTGAATGTATTTACAAGTTTTGACATCGTATAAATGCTATTATTAATTAGAAGTTTGTATAAATGTGGGTATTTACTTTTTATATGAAGCTCTCTAGTTCCCCTTTTTATATCCTCTGGTGTTATTGATGAAAAATCTACTTTCACATTATTCCTCCCGCATAAAAATAGATAATAACAGCTATTCTTCTGTTTTAAATTCTTTTATTTCTCCCGAATCAGTTATTATTTTATTGATTTTATCAGTAGCTATTTTTAGTTTGTCAGAACAAAACTTAGCAAGACTCATTGCTTCGGTATATTTTTTTATTGCATTATCTAAATCGACATCTCCTGCTTCTAACTCTTTTACAATTAATTCTAATTTTTCTAAAGCACTTTCAAATGTTTTTTCTTTCATTTATTTACCTCCATTACTTCTGCTTTTAAACTTCCTTTATGAAGTCTAACATCTATTACACTACCCTTCTTAATATTCTTAATATCTTTTATGGTCTTTTCATTACTTGTTACAATAGAATATCCTTTTTCAAGTACTCCAAGAGGATTTAATAATTTAATTGATTTAACTAATAAATCAAATAAATNATGCAGCTTCTTTTGCAAGATCTAGCAGGTACTTAAGGAATTCTATACTGTTTATCAGGCCTTGTTCATGTTGTTCCCTGAGCCTTTCTAATTTCTCGCCTAAGGCTATATATTTTCTGTCTTTTGAATGTTTTTGTATTTTTGCCACTAAGTCAATTTCTATCTTACGGGCAGCAGTTCTAGCATCATTGTATTTTTCTATGAAGCTATCTATCATATCTGGGTCTAGCTCCAGTATTTCCTCGTCATCTTTAACACCTGAAACGTAGATGTTATCGTGAATTAAATCTATGGTTTTTTTACCTAAAGCTGACCAAATTAATCCACCACTTCCATCTGTAGGTTTTACTGATTCATAAACTTTTGATAACCACCTGTAATCTGATTTAAATGGATTTAAGAAATTGTCTGGGGACAAAGCATCCCAAGCCCTATTTAAGACTCTAAAATCTGCAGCAAAGGCATCTTTCTCTTTGCTGGTTGGAAGGCATTCTTGTGCTGCCATTAAACCTTCCCAGCCTTCTATAGTTCTGTCTACCCCCATAAAATAACTTAAGCATTTTCTCATAATAGCAGGGAACTTTTTCTTAACTTCTTCTATATTAGTGATTACTTTTTTCATGGTTGAATCGTCAAAATTTAAAGCCCTGGCTACATTATCAAAGATTCCAATATAATCTACTATTAAGCCATGAGATTTATCCTGACCATAGGTTCTATTTGTTCTACAAATTGCTTGAAGTAGGGTGTGGTCCTTCATGGGTTTATCTAGATACATAGCCTGAAGTATAGGAGCATCAAAACCAGTTAATAATTTTGATGTTACTATTATAATTTTTAGAGAACTATCTTTCTCTCTAAATGTATCTAATAACTTAGC
>JGI24711J26586_10002912_pt1 | contig 11844 bp, 7 predicted proteins | sample BioPla3DNA1_FD_26586 | JGI IMG/M metagenome (IMG submission 26586)
GTGGTGTCGAGCATCCGGCTTCGCAAGCCGGGAAGCTCGACTCTTCCTGTTCTTCAGGCAAATCCACGCCGCCGATTGGCGGCTCTCTGGATCGCGCGCGCTCTTCTTCCGTTTCTACAGCTTCGCGTAGCGATAGCTGTTCTTGATCTGCGTATTCAGGAACTTCCCGACGGAGTCGGAGCGAAGCAGTTCCTGAAACATGACCTCCGGCACGTCGAAATACTGGTAGAGCGTTCCGTTATGGAAGGCAACCTCAAGGGTCATGGTCTCCGGATCATATCCGACTTCCGCAACGTTGGTTGATTGTACGGGAATTCTGTCCATATCCTGCCTCAATCCTTCTTGTCGGCACGGGGATTCTCGCTGCGCCACGTTTCGACTACCTTGGCGTAGTCTTCGGCATGTTTCGCGAGATTCCATCCGCCCTTCGATTCCGGGTCATAGACCAAAGGATCGTGACTATCTGGCCGTCTGTCCTTTGCGGGTGCGTCAATAAGGGTGCGCAACGGCAGTTGTACTGCTTCTCCAACGATTATCGCCTCGCCGGTACGTAAGGAGGGAAGCATGTTGAACAGGCCTTCCAGATTGTCGCTGACCGTGCCGGTAACGTGTGAACGGTCCGAGGTATTGGCGAGGCGCATCGCAAACAGGGTGCCGCACTGAGATAGTATCGTTGGATCAATTTCCGCCGGACGTTGGCTGACTACCATAGCGCCGATGCCATACTTCCGGCCTTCCTTGACAACTCGCCTCGCGGCAACCGAGGCAGCGCCTTCGTTCCCGGCGTTCAAGTAGGCATGGGCTTCTTCCAGTACAAACAGAAGCGGTCGGGATCTTCCACCTTCAGGCAAAAAGCGCGACCAGAAAAGTGCATCAAAAAGCAACCGGATGAGGACGCCCACGAGGTCCATCAGGATCGAGACAGGCACACCCGAGAGGTCCAGGATTGTGATGGGTTTGTCGCCGCCAATCCATGACCCGAGGAGAGCGTCGATGTCCTGTGCAGGATTACCATCGGGCCCAGGACACCACGGGCCGGGTCGAAACAAGAAATCATACCGGGTATCGCGCAAGAGCGATTCAAGTGCGAGCACCTGCCGACGAATATTGAGAGGTGAGCCGCTCAGATAGACCCGGTTCGGGCCGCCTTGCGTAATAGGTCGATACTTCGGCGCGATCACGCGCATTACATCGCCCAACTGCTTGTTGCCTTCGCCGTCCAGTTCAAGGGCTTCCGTTTCTTCGCTCTGATTCGCGCCTGGTTGCGTATGCGTCGAGCAAACGAGGCGATGCAACTCGTACCACAGCCGGTGGATGCTGAACGGAATAGGCGTGTCAATGGTCATCGTGTCCGCGGTCACACCGTTGCGAGCCTGAGCCTGCAAAGAGAGGAGTTTCAGTTCCTTCACTTTCTCGATCAAGGCGGCACGGTCCGCGTCCTTCAGCCCACGAAAAGGGGTAACGCTGATCAACTCATCGAAATTGAGTGCCCAATACGGGACGGACAGCGGTCTCTCGCCTTGCGACTCGTCGGCATTGACGCGGAAAACCGTCGCCCGGTCACGTAGAGCGGTGAAGTACTCGCCGTGAATATCCAGAATGATGATCCGGGCGGACGGGTATCGCGCAGGATCGGAGACGGAAGCAAGGATGTTCGCCACGGTTGTTGACTTGCCGGCTCCGGTCGTGCCGACGACCGCGCTATGCCGACCGACCAGCCGGTCGATGTCAATGAGGGACGGAATGGATTCGGCGCTTGCAAGGCTGCCCACCCTCACGAAGTTGGGCGCGTCTGCGCGACCGTAAATGCGTGACAAATCCTGCTCGGTAACAAGGTGCGCCTCGTCGCCGATTGTCGGATACTGCGAAATTCCCCGGCGGAATTCCCCGGCCCGTTGGCCCTCGCCGATCAACTGGACCTTCAGCCAGCGGTGTCCGTAGGGTTCGACCGCCGCAAGGGCCTCAGGAACGGCCCCGGCACCGACTTGAGAGACAATCCCGAATAGGTCGGTAAACCCCATCGGAATCCGTACAAAGCTCCCTATCTGCCCGATTCGGTATCCATGTCCTTCAATGAAAGCGAGCCCCGAGACGGTTTCCTTGTCGAGTGCAACGCTGATCGTTGCGCCTTGGACGTCCTGAACAGTCCCGAGGTATGTCGGGCTACTTGCCATTGGGGGCCTCCTGCGCTTGGCGGATATGGCCGACAAGGGCATGAAGGAAATTTCCCAGCACCGCGAAGTCCCCCAGGTTGAACACGGCCTTGAGTTTGCTCTTCTCGTCCTTCGGGTCAACGGGTACCCACGAAACCCAGGAGGCACCATCCGCCGTGCCGGAATCGGCATCCTTCTGAACCCATTTGCCTTCCTGCCCGCTCACGACAGCGCCGTCCGGCGCGAGAAGCGTCAGGTTTGTCCGTTGGGATGCCAGCTTGACGGCTTTCGGATACTTGGCGAGTTCATCAAACAATAGCGCGAAGGCGACAGCGGTCTGTGTAGCCTGAAGCCCCTGCACGATTACTTCGTTTATGTGCTCGTCTCGGAAGGAGTACCCCGAAATGACAAGCGCCGCCGAGGGCTGCTTCAGAAACGCCCGTAGCCGGTCCATCATTGCCAGGTACGGCATGCGTCTGCTTTCCTCGTACTTCAGGTGCGAAGGGTGAATAACCCGCTTCAGGCCGGTTTCTGTTGGACCTCCACGAAGGACGCCTCGCTCCGGGTCATGGTACCAGTTGATCGAGCCGTGCAGCTTCCACACCCGCGCCCATCGCGCCGGGAGTTTGTCTTCCTCCATTGCCCGGATGTCAAAGAACGGGCGGCGCGCCCCGGCAAACCCGTCGAAGTACGGAACCCGGCAATCTTCAAGCGCCTGCTCCAGGAGAAGGTCGTAGTTTGTGGTGAAGACCTCCACCGGATATCCGCGCCCGACGGCATCCGTCCACAGCGCGGCCCGGTGGTATGGCGTAGCCGTGTCCGGCAGGGCCTTGTCCGCAAGTTCATGAATGATTCCGCAGATGTCCGTGTCGAGCCGGTCCAGGTCGGGGGCCGCGAGGCCGCGCGCCTTGTCTTTGCCCGCCACGATGCGAAGGGCACGGATATGACTGAGCATATCTTCCACATTCGTGTCCGCGCGTTCGTCGGCCGCAAAGTGGCCTTCAATGAGTTTCAGAAGGGGGCCGCAATCCTTGCATTTACGGAGCCGGTTCCGAACTTCTTCGGTGATGCCTGCAATATCGGGGATCAGCGGCTCTCCCTCACCGTCTCGCACAGAGACAGGACAGCCCGCGCCCAAGAAAAGGCCCAGCGGCTTCTTGTCGTTTGACAGGCACTGTTGAAGGTAGTTGATCTGGCGAAATGGGTCGTGGGGCTGACTCATAGAATACCTCCGAAAGATCTGTCTAAGCGGATTCCTTTTTGCTCTCCGTTCATCTTGCACCTTCTACAATCTCGATCTCCTTTGGTGTCAGTCCGTAAAGTCCATAGACGAGCGCGTTAATCTTCTTTTCTGCGGCTGATGTATCCGCCTCTGGATCTTTACGTTTGGCTTCCAGAATTCTTGTCGCGAGGGCCACTAGACTCTCCTTGTCTGCGACAGACATTTTCGGGACAGGGAGGCCGTTTAGCATATCTTTCGTGAAGGTGGTTCCCTGGTTGTAACTGGATGCAGGATACTTCTCCTTGATGTAGAAGAACGGCAATCTGCAGTTCACCAAGGCGAGTAGCAGTTTCAGGGTCTCGATATCGTCCGACGAGATGATAAGTGTCGGAATACCCGGGATTACGGTGCCGTCTTCGTCCAGGCAGGCATCTAGAAGGTTCAGCCCTTTGAGAATAAGTTTCTTGCGTATTGATTTCTGGCCATAGGATTTTGGAAACCGCTGCAGGAACTCCTCCCTGTCTACAACTGGCCGCAAGTATCTGCTGCCAAGATAGACCATTTCACGTTCGCCCCACCTAGAGGTAAACTTCCCGATCGTCCCAGTATTGATCATACGAAGAAAGCGGCAACCTGGCACCTGTTGTGAAGCGTTGTGGATAAGGCTTCGCAGTTTGTATGCGTCATCGGTTGCGCACGAGTTCTCGCATTCAGCCAAATCGCCCAGCCTTCCGGTATGGGCCTCCATCTTCATGATCAGTTCGCCAAACTCAGAGAATAGCCAGTCGTAGGTAAAAGGAGATACTAAGCTGTCTTTCCGGACAACATTCCTCAGCACGATCTCACTGCCTACGCAATCGTGTATACGAAGCTCGGGCTCTCGCTTGTTACTGTATATCGACACGATAGCGTCCACATTGACGCTCTCGAATACGCCCCGCCCCGCCCTGAGAATGCTGGAAATCATTGGTGTGGTCTGAATACGTAGTGCATCTCCAAATGGCTTCGAAATCCATTTGTCAGGTGTGATGAACGTAAGACCACCAAACTGGTTCAGCAAGCTAAACCCCTTCTCAAAGAAAGCGATGTAGATATCCCAACTGCCTTTTGTGAGAGTGTATGACTTCTGAATCATTGTTCGCAGTTCTGGGTCGCTTTTGGCCATGTGCCTGGAGTTAATATAGGGTGGGTTGGCAATGACCACATCAAATCCCCGCTTTGCGTGAAATACCTCAGAGAAGTATATCTGGTAGTCAAATGTCTCACGGCCGTGGGTCAGCTCATGGATCACGGTGTCGATTTCCTCTCGCAGCTTCGTCTTCTTGTCACGATCAGTTTCGTTGAAGAAGCGTGGCTTCAGGGCCTCCAGTCGGTTGAATGCCTCGTTGTTGAACAGGTCCTTCTCTACGCCGAGCAGGCTGTTACCGCCGACTATCTTGTAGTCGAGGTTTGGCAGGGGCTTCACCTGCTTCACGTCTTCCTCGTCCACGACTAGCGACAACCAAAGTCGTAGTTTGGCGATTTCCACGGCTCCGGCGTCAACGTCAACACCGTAGAGACAGTTCTGAATAGCATCACGTTTGAAATGGTACCGTGTCCGCTCTTCAACATCGTTGAAATACGGCGTCAGCGCGGCGCGGGCGCGGACGATTTCCGTCATCATGCCGACCGGAAACGCGCCGGAGCCAACCGCCGGGTCGCAGACGGTGATGGATTTCAAGGCCTCGTCGAGCGCCTTGGCGTTTTTCTCGATGCTTTTGGGCATCTTGATGGCGTATTTGGCGTCCACCGCCGCGTAGTGCGAAATCTGCTCGCCGAGGCGGACGAAGGTTTCAACGTCGGCGCGCGGGACGGCGTTGACGGCTGCCTCCAGGTAGTTCATCAGGCTTTCCTGGCACATGTAGTGGACAATCTCGCGCGGGGTGTAGAACGCGCCGAGTCCTTTGCGCCGGTTTTCTTCAATCAGATTCTCGAAGACCTTGCCGAGCATTTCCGGGTCAATGGCGACTTCTTTTTCCAGCGGTTCGGCTTCGTTGACGGTGAAGTTGTAGCGGTCGAACACATCGAGAACGCCGGTGCCGGTGATGCCTTCTTCAACGAACTCGTCGTTGGTGAAGAGCTTGTTCGGAATGAGGATGTCGGTTTTCTTCCAGTCGTAGTCATTCAGCGGCTCGAAAAGGCCGCCGTTCAGAAACGGGATGCGGCACTTGAACCGGGCGCACCAGGCCTCATGCCCCCGGTCCGTGGCGAGGGTGTCGTAAAAGAGAGGTTCGAGAATGTCGTTGAAGAAGTTGTTATACTTGCCGTATTCGCCCCTGGCCATGCGCCGAAGGAAATCGCGCGGGCCGGTGCCCCAATCTTTCCCCTTCTCGACGCCGAGCCAGCCCTTCTTTTGCAGGAAGTACAGGAAAACGACCTGACCGAGGAGTTTCTTCGCAAAGTCCACGGTGCTGACATTCTTTTCCTTGAACTCGTTGCGAAGGGTCTTGTCCTTCGCCACCATCTTGTCAAGGGCGGCATGGATGTCGTCGAAACGCTCCGCGTACTTGCCGAAGAATTCCTTGGTGACGGCCTCGACGCTGAAGGCTTCCTCCATCTGCGCAAGCGTGGGGTCCGTGTCGGTGTCTTGCAGGAGGCCCAGAAACCGGGTCTGGGCGGTGTGGCAGCTTTCGCCCTCGCCGACCAGATAGGAAAAGCGGCGGGCGGGAGTGAGCCGGGTTTCCACGCCCACCTTTCCGGACTCTTTTTTGACGGTCGCGTACTCCATTTTGACGTAGGAGAAACGCCATTGCGCCTCCGCGGGCGACACAAAGGCAACGAGCGCAGCATCCTTTTCGTCGCGGTCTTTCAGGTGATCGGCAACGAAGTTGCGGATGGCGGTCCGGGCGCGTTCCAGCTTGGATGCCTGCGTCAGGTGGACAATCAGCACGTCCACGGTTTCCTTGTCCGGGCTGGTGTAGGTGCCGAGCCGCTCGAAGCGGCTCACATGCGGCTTGAAGGCGTCCTTGATGTACTGGATGTTTCGGGAGAAAGCCTTGCTTTCGTCCATCCGGTTGACGAGGTTGAGCGCGAAGGTGCGGAACCGGCCCCTGTCGAAGGGCCGGGTGAACGTGTTCTTGATGAGTTGGGCGGCTTGCGGCTTGTTCATGTGGCTGGATTCTTCCCTTACGCGTGTGGATTATGGCCTATACCCAAGGCTCTTTGTCAGCCGTTTCATCCTATCACGGGACCTTTCACGAATTAAAAGATTCATTCCTGAGTCATCCGTATTTTGTTTGATGGGTTATGACTGGTTGGGTGGAGTGCAGGGACGACAAATGTCCCCATTTCGCTTTCATGAATAGAGGCTGCATCATCGAGACCAGTCGGCTGAAATGTCCCCATTCCAGATCGGCTGAACACCACGTCGTTCTTTTTGTAATTCGCGCATAGACAGATAGATACGTATACTTGCGGCCCAAATGATGGACGGAGGAATGCACACCATGTCCCCATGATGTCCCCATTCCAGCTTGCCGTTTTTATGGTCTTCATGTCCCCATGATGTCCTTTTTGCTCCGCAATACATAGTGAACACCGGGGCCACGGACGCCTACTTGGCGAAAGATATGTTCTTTCAGGTTGGTTAAATCCCGGGTAGCCGTCTTCTTCGTGCAGTCAGTCAGTTTTTGATATTCAGGGTTCGATATCTTCCCTGTGGACTTCACATACGCCACACCCTTTTTCTGCCGCTCGTTCAGGCCCAGCTGATCCATGACTGCATCGGTCAGCCAATCGCGCCAAATTGTGGTGACGAAATGCGTGCCGTCCTGCGCAAAGGTTGGTTCGGGCAATCTGGCGGCCTGGCAGTCGGCGATCATATCCCGGATGCCGGTGCCCATGCGTTCGATGTACTTGGTCAGGTAAAGCGGCTCGGCCGGCAGGGCATCGCCCTCAATGTGCCGCTTCAGCGCTCGCCGTTCTTTGGCAAATTCCTTCTGAACCGAACTGACAAAAACACGAATCAAGACGAAGCCCCCTCTTTAACGATCCATGACGAGAGGATGACTTCGCGCGGGCTGAGTGAATGGTGCGTGAGTTGGGCGCGGGCGGATTGGAAGAACAGCGCGGAGATGTCCCGCCGCAGGATTCCGAGCACTTTCAGCGGTTCGACTTCGCGTTTGAGCGCTTCGGCAACCTTCTTGGTGGTTGGCTTGGGGAGGGAACCGTCTATCAAAAGCTGGATGACGTTGCGAATGTACTCTTCGTCATCATCCGTGAAGCCGTGGTAATGGCGGATTTCCCTCGCTTTGAGGCGTTTCAGGATGTAGGCGTCGTTCGCTCCGCCCTTGTGGCGCGGAATGGCGTCGTCATTCTCCGGGCTGGTGGCCGCGGCAAACGCATCCTTGTTTCGATCCAGCAGGCCGTAGAAGTCGGGCGGGATGGTCTGTCGCTTTTCGGCAGGGTCAGCCGGCTTCAACACTTTGACGGTGGTCAGGAAGTCGAGTTCAACCGCGCCGGCGGAGTCTTGGGCGGCAAGATAGAACTTGTCCAGGTTGCCCTGTCGGAAATAGGTCAGCAAGGATGGGAAACGCAGCGCAACGGCGTCCTGCACGGCGAGCCCGGTGCGCGTGGAGCGGGCCTTCTTCGGAAGTCGCTTGATCCGGGCGAACAGCTCGGGTTGTTGGTCGCGCACGGTGCGGATTTCCGCCAGGTATTCGAGTTCGCTTTCTTCGTCCTCGTCCTCGCCGGTGATGATTTTCTTGCTGGTGAGCTTGGCGAAAAGGTCGTGCGATTTGACCTCTTCGCCTTCCGTCAGCAGGCGGGCGTCCGCGCCCAGCATCTCAATGAAGGCGTGAATCCTGGCTTCCGCGGACTCGCGCAACTTGATGGCGTCGTTGCCCTCTTCCGTGGGGAAGAAGTTATAGGTGTAGATGGCGTCGAAGTGGGTGTCCACGCGATTGACGCGCCCGACGCGCTGAATCAGACGGGTGGGATTCCAGGGGATGTCGTAGTTGATGACCACGTTTGACCGGTGCAGGTTTACGCCCTCGGAAAGAACTTCCGTGCTGACCAGTATCCGGTAGTCATTGGATGGCTGGAAGGCGTTGCCATCGAAGTTGTCTATGACGGCTCGGTGATCGGCCTCGCTGGAGTTGCCGCAGAACATCAGCGTCTTCGGCTCGACTTCGGCGCGGATGCAATCGGTCAGGTATCCGGCGGTTTCCTGCGACTCGGTGAAGATGATGAGTTTGCCCTTCTTCAGGTGTCGCTCGGTTTTCAGGACATCACGGAAGGCAATCCATTTGGGGTCGCGCCTGATGTTGGCCCACATCTCCTTGATGCGGCGCAAGGTGCGGTAGTCCGCCTTGAGGTGGTTGATGAAGTCGGCGGAGAATTCCTTTGCGTCCAGTCGTTCGGCCTTGTCCTGCTCCAGCAGGCGCTCAATCCCTTCCGAATCGTCCTGTTCGAGAAGATCGAAGATTTTCCCGATGTGCTTCTTGCTGATGTAGACGTTGCCCTTCTTGAACTCGGTGATGACGCGGGCGTATGAATGCGTGAACCGGTCCAAGGTCAGGCGGAACGCGTGAAAACTGCTTTCGAGGCGCTTGACCATCAGGATTTTCATGAACTTGGCGAGGTTTCGTTGGCCCTGCCGTTCGCGCTCATCCATTTTGCCTTCGTAGTAGAGCAGCGGCGTATATCGGGCGTAGGTGAAGTCGGAGGTAAGCAGCTTCAACGTCTCGTTGAAGATTTCATTTTCCTGCTTGCTGAACTTGTAGAACAGCGGGGCCGGGTCCTCGACCTCGGGAAAGGTCAAGCCCTGCTGTTTCATGTCCTCGCCGTAGTATTTTTCAATCTCGGTTCGGGTGCGCCGCACCATCAGGAATTTCAGGACCTTCTCGCGGGTTTCCTTGGCGTTCGCTTGAACCGTGGCGAAATAGAGTTCCCGGTCGGTCTGCCGATCCAGTCCCTTCAGTTTGGCTTGAAGGCCCGCGAAGAATGCTTCGAGATTGCGAAGGTTCGGTATGTTGCTGGCCTTGCCCGCCTGAAACAGTTTGACCTGGCTGAGAATATCCAGCGGCGTGTTGTTCAATGGCGTGGCGGAAACAAGGATGACCCTCTTGCCCCGGCAGATTTGGGCAAGCATGTCGTAGCTTTGGGTTGTCTCCGTCCGGAACCGATGGGACTCATCAATGAATATGTTGGTATATTTCGAAATGTCGCGTTTCAGGAGGTCGTCCAGCTTGCCGATGGACTCAAAATCCGTCTGCCGGACTTGAAAATCGCTGAAGACATTCGGCCAGGAACCGCGCTTGTCTTTATCGAGCAGATGCGGCGGCGCGATAACGAGGTGCCGACCGTCCAGTTGCTGGGCCAGCAGGGCGGCCATGTAGGTTTTTCCGAGTCCCACGACATCGGAAAGGAATACGCCGCCGTACTCGTCCAGCACCTTGCGCGCATTCAACACCGCCTCTTCCTGATACCTCAGCTTCTTGAAGCCCGCGGGGACATACATGTCCTCAAGTTCTGAAGGGCGGTTCAGTTCGCTTCTGAAGTACTCGTAGAGGAACTTCAGATAAAGCTCGTAGGGCGTGAAGCTGGCGAAGGGGGATTTGTTTTCGACCGTGTCTTCGTATGGCTGCGATACATCTACGGCCGTTGCCCACAGCTCGTTGAACTTGGCGATGGCGAAGTCGTAGTCGGCGCGATTCTTCAACTCGACATTGAACTCAAGATTGTCCTGAAGTCCGGCTTGAGTGAGGTTGCTTGAACCGGTGATGACGCGCCCTTTGTCCCGGTCGCCTTCCGAGAAGGTCATAATGTAGACCTTGGNGTGCAGATTCGCGCTCGGGTGGGCTTTAATCTCCAGCTTGCCGGACCGAATCCACTCAACGAATTTGTGAACGCCGGTTTCAATCTCAAGGCTGTCAGCCGATGTCTCCAACTCGTTGAGTACGTCCTTGGCGACTTGCTCCTTGGATGTCGCGTGCGACTGAAGATCGAGTTCTCCCTGTTCCTTGGCCCGCTGGAGCAGGTCGCAAGCGGTTCGGTCGGTCTGAAGTCCTACGAGAATCCGAATCTTCTCAACGTTCTCCAGGGACGGGTAAATCCGATAGAAGCCGCTGATGAAGAAGTAACCGACAAGGCAGTCGAAGAAGCGCGTGTCTTTGTGGAGCAGCGTGGCAAAACGATCGCGCAGCGACTGGCCCGCCTCGTTCGTAATGAACGTCAGGTCCGACGAAGGCGGCCTCATGTGTGAACCATTTGTCATCCGATTTGCGTCTCCGCTGCTTTGCCTTCTCTCCCCCGCTCGTCCGCCCCGGTTGCTTTGAACTCCCATAGGCGGCCGACCTTGCGGGCAGGAAGCTTCTTCCGCTCGATCCACTTGCAACCCGTGTCCGGGTTCACGCCCGGACGCGCAGCGATTTCTTCAACCGACAGCCACCGCTCGTGTTGCATTGTCATTTCAACTCGTCATTTTGCGCCGGAATCGCCCGGCACATGTCCTGCAAACGCGTGCGACCATAGCAGAGTGTGTCCACACAAGCCAGCGGAAACCGGACAGAACCTGAAAAAGGGCGGGTACATCGTGAACCCTTTGGGGCGGTAAAAGTGAAGATGACGGGGCCGGAGGATCGGCGCGATTCTTGCATGCGCTCCTCGCGGCGCGCCAGCGCCGCAGGGTATCCCGCGACCGCGACACGGACGGCCTATCGCTGGCAGCACTTTCGAGCGGCGTCCGGAAAGGACGACCACCCTCCCGTTGCCCCACCTTCCGCAAGCCGCACCCACGCTCGCGGACACCCACCCTGATCCTGTTGGGTCAGGTTCTGGTGGCGGAGCGCCAGATGATGCGCAGCGGGCGGAGGGGCCAGTAGAGCCAGCGGAGGGCGGGGGAGAGGGCTATCCAGCGGAAGTCGCCGTCGCCGGGAATCAGCGCGCGCCGCAAGCGGTAGGTGATGATTTCGCGGCAGGTCATCAGCGATTCNTGGAGGGCGCGCAATTGGCGGCTGCGCAAGGGGCGGGCGGTTCCGTTCAANAAGTCCGTGACTTGCGCGAGGATTGGGGCGGGAACGGGGGGGCGCGTCCGCGAGGCTGGCGTTCAGGCCAAAGAAGTGGATGGCCATTCCGCAGGATGTGTCCAGCGCGCGCCGCGCAAAGGGGTGGCGTCGGGTCAGCGCTTGAGCTTCTTGATAGACGCCTGGCTGGCGCACCAGCAGCCCGCCGATGTCCACCAGCCAGGCCATTCGCTCCCATCCGTGCCAGGCNGCNTGCAGGCTGCACAACAGCAAATGAAGCGCGGGGGTGGGNGNGCGAACTTCCGCGCCGTCCAGGGTCAGCTCCGTAAATAAGCGGTCTTGCGTCAGTGTCAAATGTTTGGGCCACGGATAATGCGGGGGGAAGAAGCGGGATTTGACTTCAACGAGCAGATGATTTTCGGCGCGGAAGGGAACTCCCCAGCCAAAATGCCACAAATTGCGGGCG
>JGI24711J26586_10002913_pt1 | contig 11842 bp, 11 predicted proteins | sample BioPla3DNA1_FD_26586 | JGI IMG/M metagenome (IMG submission 26586)
ACTTTTCTCGCTTTTTGTCATTCTGAGTGTAGCGAAGAATCTCGTTTTTAGGCCATTTGAGATCCTTCGCTTCGCTCAGGATGACATTTTTCACACAGTCTAACGCCCCGCGCATGTTATAAAACAACATGTGTGTTACTATGTATCAATTTGCCGTTCAATCATATTCCTTACTTCCTGTGGTGTTAAACCGTCCGCATCTATTATTGATGCATTGGCCTTTACATTGTCATACCCGAACATATTTGTGTTGAGACCTGATACAACAATAGCATCAAAATTTTTCAGTGACGATAGATTTTCATCCATGGAACCGCTTAATTGTTTCACAGAATAACCTTCATCCGTTAAAAAATCAGCTACATTTGTTAGGCCCTCTTCTATTCCAATTTTTTTCATGATTTCATCACCTCAGGATTATTTTGTGTAAATAATCTTTAATCTATGCAATGAACACAGACAAGAAATTTAGCTGGGATAAGGGGCGGGGTTTTCAGGACCTTTCACCGAACTCCCCCGGGATACCATCGGCAGCCAACTGAATATCAAGAGTGCCGCTGTCGGCAGCAGAAGTGTTTTGACACACCTGGCCAGTGGCGCTGATATATCGATAGAATGTCTTGCACGTATGCTATACAATCATGGGACAATGGCGATAATTAACCAAAAATCTTGAGTGTTGGGTCAAGATGACATTTTTCACACAGCCTGACAGCCCCCCAGCCAACATAGGGGGACTGTTTCTACGTGTTATTACTGTTGCCTTCTAAGGGTATCCATTTGTCGGATTGCCAAAGCAGGCTTCCATCGGGGGAATAAATTTGCTCATCGCCAAACCATGGTTCTCTCTGATGATTAGAACCTGCGTCCCACCTGTCTCCGGTATAATGATGCTCAAAGCCAATACTATCTGTGGCAACAATTTTCATTATACAAGTTTGCCCATTATTCAAAGGTATTTTTTCATCTATTTCATATCCATCACGGAAAAATGTTTCCTTCGGTATGGTTTTGTCAGCAAACACCTTATCGTCTACCTCGATAACAAGTCGTATCTCCCTGAATTCTATTTCCGAAGATATTTCTTTAATATCTGCACTGAGATTTCCCTTTCTGCTGTAGGTCTTGCCGTCAAATTTTGCTTCTCCCGCGAGTCTTGGAAACATTATCGGAAAAACTTTCTCTTTAATACTTGGAATATTGATTTGATCATCATGTGTTGTTTTCTTTACACCGTTTTCATCTATCACAATCTTAGGCATTGCATCGCCGAAAATATTACGTGAAACAGTTGCAACGAAAGTTGTGTCGTTTTTATCCATGGGAAACAGTTCACCATCAAAATCGAGACTGACAGCAGTATTCTCGCTAACTTCCTTCGGGGTAAGGGTAAATGTAATAGGCACTGTAAATTCATCTGTATCAACCTTCCCGATTTTCGCGGCGGCACTTTCAATAATACTTGCTTTTTGTCTCAACATTTCATTGACATTTGAATAAATGGCGTTCATATCGTTTCCTATACGGTTGCTCAAATTATTCATTCCTATATTGGTTCCTTCTACCTGTCTTTGTAAATTACTAATTTTTGAAATTAATATCACCTGAGATATGATAAGTATTATAATCAAAATATGTGATCTATTTTTGTCCATTTTGTCCCCCTTCCACGTTATGAAAAATGCCATGGACTGTACACAGTCAGATAATCCCCTAACCTTCAGCTATATCCGGTTCCTCAACCTCCGGACATTCATTATATAAAGTAATGGGATCTATATCTAAACATTCGGTAGCATCATAATCTCCCTTTAGATCCCATGCTAACGTATCGTTAAGAACAGTACATGTGCTAATAAATGTATCCATATCTTGCAATTGTTTAAAAACCCCTTTTTGAACTAACTCCTTAGCATCAAAAAGTTTAATTTTTCCATCAGCAAAGTAAACATATACCTCAAAGTCCCTTGTTGGGACAACCTGAATAACTTTATAATTCATAAAGGTTTCACCCCGTTACCCTTATTCCATAAAAAGATGACATTTCCGGCAAGAAAATTTCCCCCTTTGTGATACCACATTTCATTTACGTACCATACTACTGTATATTGTACCACAGATTTAAAAATAGCCACATTTAAAATAGCCTAAAATAATTGACAAATACTTAGAAAACGAATATAATGTTAAAAAAGTTTATAAAAACAGATACAATGATTGAGGAAAGTATCCACTAGGAAAATTTACAGAGAATCGGAACAGGTGGAAACCGATAATTGGAATTTTGGTGAAGTTCCCTCATAAGTAATCGGCTGAAATATATAGTAGGTCTGATCGTTATTCTTACGTTAGTAGAAAGGAATATTAAAACAATAAGTTGCGTATTCTTAATTGAGCGGACTGTATAAATATCAGTCAATCAAGGTGGTACCGCGGGTTAGCCCCTCGTCCTTTAACGGATAGGGGCTTTTTATATGCTCAATTTTAATCAATTGAGGATGTGCCGGACAATGGAATTGGTGGACTTATTGATCGAAAATAGGAGGAATTAAAATGGTTTTAAAAACCAAGCAAAAAATGTATTGGAACGAAACGAAGGAATGTATGAAAAGGGAGGAACTCAGAGAACTCCAATTGGAGAATTTGAAACATCTGGTTTCAAGGCTTTACCACGATGTGCCCTTCTATAGGAATGAATTCCAAAAAATTGGAATAATGCCCGAGGATATAAATTCCTTGGACGATTTGGCAAATCTCCCCTTTACAACAAAACAGGACTTGAGGGACAATTATCCCTATGGATTGTTCGCAAAGCCCATGTCACAGATAGTGAGGGTTCATGCTTCCAGCGGGACAACAGGAAAACCGACGGTGGTGGGTTATTCAAGAAATGATATAGCAATTTGGTCTGAAATTGTGGCACGTTCGATGGTGTGTGCAGGTGCCGACAGCGATTCTATCGTTCAAGTATCCTATGGTTACGGACTTTTTACCGGAGGGTTAGGACTTCATTATGGGTCGGAAAGATTGGGAGCTTCAGTAATCCCTATGTCAGGTGGAAACACTGAAAAACAAATAATGCTTATGAAGGATTTCGGGGCAACGGTACTATGCTGTACACCCTCCTATGCAATCCATCTGGCAGAAGCAATTGAAGATATGGGAGTAGATCTTTCCGATATATCCCTGAAAGCCGGCATATTCGGAGCAGAACCCTGGTCAGAAAGTATGAGAGCAACAATAGAAGAAAAATTAAATATTAAAGCCTATGATATATATGGTTTATCGGAGATAATGGGACCGGGAGTTGCCATAGAATGCGAATGTCAAAACGGTCTGCACATATGGGAAGAACACTTCATACCTGAAATAGTTGACCCTGTTACCCTAAAGCCTCTTCCCTATGGTGAAGAAGGTGAACTTGTATTCACAACAATAACGAAGGAGGGGTTACCCCTTTTGAGGTACAGAACAAAAGATATTACAAGACTGATTGAAGAGCAATGTGAGTGTGGGAGAACCCATGTCCGTATGGAAAAAATTTCGGGCAGGACAGACGACATGCTCATAATAAGAGGGGTTAATGTATTTCCATCCCAAGTGGAAAGTGTGCTTTTGGAAATCGGAGAAGTGGAACCTCATTATCAATTGATTGTTACGCGGGACGGAAGCCTGGATGTGCTGGAAATATTGGTGGAATTGTCGGAAAAATCATTTTCTGATAAAATAAGTATGCTAGAGGCATTGGAAAGAAGAATCAAAGGTAAAATACATTCGGTCTTGGGCATATCAGCTAAAATTAGGTTTGTCGAGCCAAAAGTAATTCCGAGAAGTGAAGGTAAGGCCATAAGAGTCATAGATAAGAGGCAATTATAATGGCTTGTTCGTTGTTACAAGCACAAACAGAATAACAAACTATGTGAAAATTGTCACTCTGAGTGTCGGCAAAAGTCCCAATTGGCCTAAAATATGGATCCTTCGCAGGCCAAACTTATACTGTCCGTCTCAGGATGACAAAATTGTAGAACCTTCATAGTAATGATATAGGTATCAAAATAAGAGTTAGGGGTGATCCTATCAAAAAGCAAATATCGATTTTTTTAGAAAATAAACAGGGCCGTCTGAGGGATGTTCTAAAACTTCTGGCAGATAACAACATAGATATCAGAGCATTAACCATAGCGGAAACTACGGATTATGGAGTTTTGAGGCTAATTGTTGATGATACCGATAAAACTGTCAAAGCCCTCAGGGAAAATAATTTCAGAATAAATATAACAGATGTGATAGTTGTAGAAATTCAGGACGTCAGCGGTTCTATATACAGCTTTGTGGATATGCTTTATCAACACGGTATAAATGTGGAGTATGCACATACATATACTCCGACTAATTGCGGTAAAACCGCATTTGTGATAAGGGTAAATGAAGACAAAATGGGGGAAACACTGGAAATAATTAAAAATTGTGATGATGTGAAGGTATTGCAGTAAATTTAAATAGGGATGGTTTTGTTACCGACAGATCGGATTTTTGTCCGGTCTGTTGGTTTTTGTGGGTGGGTTTGATGGTGAACATTAGTCTGATACAGTTGGCCGGTTGGTCAGGGGTCAGTTGGTCAGGCCTGTGACAAAGGGGCGTGACAAAAGGGGACGTCAGACTGTGTGAAAAATGTCATCCTGAGCGAAGCGAAGGATCTCAAATGGCCTAAAAATGAGATTCTTCGCTACACTCAGAATGACAAAAAGCGGGAAAAGTGCTTTTTCACACAGTCTGACTGTCCCCTTGTGTCCCAAGACGTAAATGATATAGGAATTTGTAACAAAAAGAAAGGCACGGGACAAGGGGACGGGAGTTTTTTCCCATCACACCATTCTCTGCCTATAGATAAAATGGAATTTGATGGGACAAGAACTCCCGTCCCCTAGTCCCTAAGCATGTTCTGGAAATGTGCATTGATAGAGGATGGGCAGGGTCGTCCACCCCTACAAAAATACGAAAACATTCTTTGACGGTTCCGTAGGGGCAGACGACTCTGTCTGCCCTCTTAAACACGAAAACATCCCTTGACAATGCTATAGGGGCAGACGACCCTGTCTGCCCTCTTATGCCGCAAGCGGGTGATCAAAGACCGCCCTACTACCTTTTAAATATTTATGTATTACAATGGGAACCGCTTTTGAAATTTTGCCATGGTTCCCAACGACCTGCCTGTCCGGCATAGCCGGGAAAACAAAAAACTGTTAACGAATTTTCGCAGTCTCGAAACACAAATTTGTTCATTCCCTCTGGTCATGCAAATTTGGTTCTCGTTGCGTTTGACCTACCATCAATTTGCCCTGCAAATTGGGTTAGGTCATAAAGGTTTTTTCTTTCCAGGGAGTTGTTGGAACCATCAAAATTTCAAACCGCGGTGAGAATTGTAATATATAAATATTTTAAGCAAGTTAACGACGCATTATCAGACTATTGCGCAGAATATGTACCCAATATCTTTAAAAAAACCGTCATATCTTTAATTTCACATAACGCCTCATCTACAATACTATCCTTAGGTGTTCCCATAAAATCAATATAAAAAATATATTTACCGATCACTGTTTTGGCCGGTCTCGATTCGATTCTTGTTAAGTTTATATCCCTATCAGCAAATTCCTTTAACACCCTATGCAGGGCTCCGGGTTTATCGTCCGGGAAGGTAAACGCAATAGATGTCTTGCAACAGAGACATTCCAAAGATGACTCCCTGCTTATAATAATAAATCGGGTTTGATTGAGAAAATTATCTTGAATGTTATACTGCAATACATTTAAATCATAAATCAGGGCAGCTTCCACATTTGCAATGGCAGCAAAATTTCTGCCCTTTCTTTTGGCTTTGGCACATGCTAAAGAAGTGCTTTCACAAGGGATCAACAGAGCCTCGGGAATATATCTTCTAAAATATTCCCTGCATTGTTCAATTGCCTGGGGATGGGAATATATACAATCAATTTCTTCAATACTATCATTTAGGCTGACAAGATTATGATAAACAGGTAATATTAGTTCCCCCACAATTTTAGCTTTCTCGGTTTTTAAAAGTCCATCCATCACAAAGGTTACCGCACCTTCAGTAGAATTTTCAATTGGAAGTATTCCCCCATCGATCTCCCCTTCTTCCACAGCTTGTATTATTTCATAAAAACTCGCCATAGGAATAAGCACGGCCATAGGAGCATAAATTTTAGCAGCCTCATGGCTGTGGGACCCCTGCGGGCCCAAATATCCCAATTCCATATCCATCTCTCCCTTGCCTTTTAATTACCAATCGCTATACAAGTTATATACACCCTATATCCATCATATCTAGGCCACCCCCACCCTGCCAAGAGCCGGCAAACGATATGTCGATGCACAAAATTTTTGAATCATATTATAGACAATGTATATTATAAAATCCGTTTTGTTTGAGAATTTCCAAAACCGAATTTTGATCCTTTTCACTCTCGAAAGCCAGACGGAGTGCCCCTCCCTTATTTTGCCTTGAATGAAGTATTTCTATTTGCTTAATGTTAATATTGTTGGAGCTGATTAATTGTGTAAGCTCTGCGATAGTACCCGGTTTGTCTTCGATAGATACCGTGATTTCATAGAGCGGAGACATATAATCCCGTCCATGATGAGGAACGCCGTCCCGAATTGATTTTGCATTCCTAAGAAATTGAATAATGTTTTCATCCTTATCATGTTCTAGGCAGTATTTGAACTCATCCAGAAGTAATTGAAAGGATTCTATGCTTTTTATTATTTCTCCCTTATTGGTAAATAGAATGTCCTTCCATATGTTCGGGTCTCCGGATGCAATCCTTGTTGTATCCCTGAAACCGCCTCCCACGAATGGCAAATGGGATATTCCCATGTTTTTGTCGATAAAATTCACCAGGGTTATGGCCAATATATGGGGTAAATGGCTTATCCGGGAGACAATCAAATCGTGTTGGCTTGGTGAAAGACACACTGTATACGCTCCTAGATTTTTTACCATGCTTTCTATGGTTTTTATTGCGTCAGCGGGCGTGTCATCCTCAGGGGTTAAAAAATAATACGCATTTTCGTACAGGAAGGGATCCGCCGCTTCAAACCCACCTCTCTCAGATCCTGTCATCGGGTGTCCGCCTATAAAATGTATATATTTTGGCAACAATCTGTCTGCCATTTCAAGCGCCTGCATCTTTACACTGCCTAAATCCGTAACTATGCAATTCGAAGATAAATATTTACCTGTTTCCCCCAGCACAGTTTCATATTTACCTAAGGGAACCGCTATTACTACAACTTCCGCATCGATAACTGCATCCCTTAGGTTCTCTGCCGCCACATCTATCGCTTGTGACCTTAATGCCTTCTTCACACAATTTTTAGATATATCATAACCCGTTATTGTTCCCTTAAAACCTTTGTTTTTTAATGCTAGTGCGAAGGAGCCGCCCATTAAACCGAGACCAATAATGCTTATCTTCCCAACGTCCTTCATTTGTTTCACCCCGATTCCCTGTAAAACTATGTGCTATAATATATACAACTTTCTAAAAACTGTCAAGTAACCAAATAAATAAAATTTATAAAAATAGTCAAAAATAGTTGTTGACATAGTTGATTTTATAGAATATACTGTAATACAATTTAAAACATGTTCCAATGTTTAGAAAATATTTAAAATTAAGGTTGATCAAAATGGTATGTCCAAAATCTCATGAACGTAAATTCAATATCTATTACTTTAACTTTTGCCGAGGCTTTTTTAGCGCCGGCTATTTTGCATACAAAAAAATAGATATGGATTTACCAAATCGAGGGTGGCTACCTAACTACCAAATTTTATAGCAAAATTGGAAAAAATATATACACAATTTCTCTAAATAAAGAGACCCTTCGTTGGGTCTCTTTATTTTTTATGACCTAACCCAATCCGACACTCAGCTAACAATAGGCAAAATATCTTCTGTTCAGTAAAGATATTAACAAATAGTAGGTGTTATCTTTGAAAAAATCTGAGTGTCGGATTGATGGTAGGTCAAACGCAATGAGAACCAAATTTGCACCACGGGCACCACTGTTTATATTCCTACGGAGTAAATTAAGGTTGCACGACCAGGGGGAGTGAACAAATTTGCGTTTCGAGACTGCGGAGAATGACCTAACCCATATGGGAGGTGGGAAATGAGAAGCGGGAGATGAGAAGCGGGAAGTGAGAAATGAGAAGTGGGAAATGAAAAGTGGGAAATGAGAAGTGGGAAGTGAGAAGTGGGAAGAATAAATGGATAGCCGGCATTAGTATTTAATAAAAAATTAAAGGAGGCATGTGAAATGGTGGTTGTTATGAAAGCAGGCACACCAACAGAAGAGATTGAAAAAATGGCAAAAAAGTTGGAAGGAATGGGTTGTATCCCGCATAGGTCCCAGGGTGAAAACTATTTTGTGTTCGGATTAGTCGGCGATACAACAAAAATCGACATGAGGCAGATAGAGGCAAATCAAAATGTAGAAAGGGTGCTCAAGGTACAGCATCCGTTCAAACTGGCCAACAGGTTATTTCACCCCGAAGATACCGTTATAGATATTGGCGGTGTAAAAATCGGCGGAGGAAATATTGCAATTATTGCAGGGCCCTGCTCCGTGGAGAGTGAAGAACAACTTATGTGCATAGCCGGGGATGTCAAGGCGCTTGGCGCTCACATTTTGAGGGGAGGTGCATTTAAACCCAGAACATCCCCCTACAGTTTCCAGGGGTTGGGAGAAGAAGGTCTAAAGATACTAAAAAAGGCCAAAGAAGAAACAGGTATGCCTATTGTTACGGAGGTCATGTGTACGGAGATTTTCGATATCGTGGAGACCTACACAGATATACTTCAAATCGGTGCAAGAAATATGCAGAATTTCCCCCTTTTAAAAAGGGCGGGAAAATCTAATAAACCCGTATTGTTAAAAAGAGGAATGTCCGCGACTGTTGAAGAACTACTTATGTCAGCAGAATATATAATGTCGGGGGGAAACACAAAGGTTATATTATGTGAAAGGGGCATAAGAACATTCGAAACATATACGAGGAATACCCTGGACATAAGTGTTGTTCCCGCAATTAAGGAACTCAGCCATTTGCCCATAATAGTAGACCCCAGCCATGCATCAGGCAGATGGGCTATGATTAAACCCCTGTCCAGAGCTGCTATTGCGGTAGGTGCCGACGGCCTCATGATTGAAGTCCATAATGATCCTGAAAATGCGCTTTCCGATGGTGCCCAATCCTTGAAACCGGAAAAATTTGGGCAGTTGATGGAGGAAATAAACCGTATTGTTACAATTCACTAGAAGTGGAGGACTGTTTAAATGTTAAGATACCTTACAGCAGGAGAGTCCCACGGGAAATATCTATCAGGAATTATAGAAGGCTTTCCATCCAATGTGCCCATTGACGTTGACAAAATAAACGCTGATTTAAAAAGACGTCAGATGGGATATGGCAGAGGCGATAGGATGAAAATAGAACAGGACAGAATAGAGATTCTATCAGGGGTCAGAAATAGCAAAACATTGGGCAGCCCTATCGCCTTTTTGATACAAAACCGTGATTATAAAAATTGGGAAAAATATATGGATCCTATCAAGATTGAAGACAACAGTAGAAAGGTAACCAGACCCAGGCCGGGCCATGCCGATTTATGTGGAGCCGTCAAATATAACTTTGCCGACATCAGAAATGTACTGGAAAGAAGCAGTGCAAGGGAAACAGCAGTACGGGTGGCAATAGGAAGTATTGTAAAACAGCTGACGGATTACTTCTACATAGACGTTATGAGCCATGTCACGGCCATAGGCAATGTTTCATTGGAGAAAAATATATGGGATGTAGAGAAAATTAAAGATGCAGATAAATCACCTGTGAGATGTATAAATAAAAACACTGAAGATAAAATGATAAATGAAATCGAAAAAGCAAAAAAGGCAGGCGATTCCCTGGGAGGTGCCTTTGAAATCCATATAACTGGTGTACCTATTGGACTGGGCAGCTATGTCCATTGGGATAGGAAATTGGATGCCAAATTGGCATACAGTTTGATGAGTATACAGGGAATCAAGGCGGTGGAAATTGGTGAGGGATTCGGCAGTTCAAGACTAAAGGGCTCTGAAATGCATGATGAAATCTTCTATAATCCCAAAAAGGGTTATCACAGAGAAACAAACAGGGCCGGCGGCATAGAAGGTGGAATGTCCAACGGTGAAAACATTGTGATTCGTTGCTATATGAAACCCATACCCACTCTTCACAAACCCCTACAGAGTATTGACATAGAAACTAAAGAAAGTTTTATTGCAACCGTGGAGAGAAGTGATACCTGTGCAGTACCTTCGGCATCCGTTGTGGGCGAAATGGTGGCCATAACCGTTATTGCGGATGAATTCCTAAGAAAATATGGTGGGGATTCCCTGGAGGAGATTACAAAACGATGGAAAGAGTAAAAATAGATTTAGGAAAAAATAGTTATGATATTTTGATTGGAAAAAACCTTTTAAAAGACCTAAAAACCCTATTGGATGGTAACCTAGAACAATACTTCATTATAACGGATAAAAATGTAGATGCCCTATATGGGGATTACCTGAATATGTTGGACGATTATGAAAAAATTATTATAGAACCCGGGGAGCAGAGCAAATCCATAGACGTGATGACAGATGTTTTAAAACAGATGCTCGAAAAAGGAGCAACAAGAAGATCAGGGGTTGTTTCCTTCGGTGGAGGTGTAGTGGGGGATTTGGCGGGATTTTGCAGTGCTATATACATGCGGGGAATACCTTTTGTCCAAATACCCACCACACTGCTGGCTCAGGTGGACAGTAGTGTAGGCGGTAAAACGGCTATCAACCTGTTGCATTATAAAAACAATGTGGGTGCTTTTCACCAACCTGCCAAGGTTATAATAGATACTGTTTTTCTTGAAACATTACCTCATAGGGAACTGCTGAGCGGAATAGGAGAAATTGTTAAATACGGAATTATATATGATTATGATTTTTTTAAATATGTAGTTGAAAACATAGAACAAATAAAAGAGCGCAATAGTGATGTAATGATATATATAATCAAACGCTGCTGTGAAATCAAAGCCGAAATAGTATCCCAGGATGAAAAAGAGGAAGGTTTAAGAAAAATATTGAATTTTGGGCATACCATTGGTCATACCCTGGAGGGAATGTCTAGTTTTTCTAAATATGCCCACGGCGAAGCAGTAATAATTGGGATGTATTACGAAACAATTATGGCAAAAAGGCTAGGGATCGTTAATGATAAGTATGCTGAGAGAATATTGGGTTTTTTGAGCGGTCTGGGAGTAGATTTGAATATAGATAGTTATCCCGTTTCAGGACTTGTTGATTGGATGTTAAAGGATAAGAAGAACGTTGGTGGAAAAATATCTTTTATCCTGCCTGTTGAGGAAGGCAAGGTAAAAGAACTGTTGCTGGAAAAAAACGAGGTTCTTAAACATATGTCATTCTGGGACGGACAGCACAGATAAAGCCTACGGAGAATCCCACCCTAGATCCTTCGCGGGTCAAACTTCTCCTGCGTGTCTCAGGATGACAAAAATGTAGGGTATGTCGTTCCGAGACGGACAGTATAAATAAATCTTGCGAGGAATCCCGTTTTTAGATCCTTCGCGGGCCAAACTCATCCGGCACGTCTTAGGATGACAAAAATGTAGGGTATGTCATTCCGAGACGGACAGTATAAATAAATCTTGCGAGGAATCCCGTTTTTAGATCCTTCGCGGGCCAAACTCATCCGGCACGTCNTAGGATG
>JGI24711J26586_10002917_pt1 | contig 11828 bp, 7 predicted proteins | sample BioPla3DNA1_FD_26586 | JGI IMG/M metagenome (IMG submission 26586)
AGTTTATATCACATAGGGTATGAGCTTCCGTTCCTTCAGCGGCATAAGAACTTGTTGTATCTTCATATTGCTGGCCAAGTCTTAAAGACGGAGGGCAGTTTAACCAGCGATGACTTGAAGAAGGGGAGAGGAGGGCATGTTTACTCATTTCCTAATACCTTCACTTCTTCTAGTAGTTTCTTATACTTTTTAGGATCGATTTCACTTAATTTGCTTGCACCATGCTTTTCCAGTAAAGCTTTGATTTCATCCGTATAACCACTACGAGACTTTTTTGCTAGAACAGCTCTAACCATTTCTAAAGTAAGTTTTTCTTTATTAACTGCAGGTTGCTTTTTTGGTTCGATAGTTTCATTTGAAACTTCACCACTTCCAGAGAATAAGTCTAGAAGTGAGTCAGCTACAGATAAAAGCATATTAGCAGCAGTTTTTAATTCATCTACGGTTTGAGATAGTTCGTTCATTTTACTCATATAGATTTGCTCCTTTCATAATTTTTTTGCCCTTCAATATCTAAAGGACACCGAAGGGCAAAATCCGTAGTAAAACTTTCTATTTTTCTAAAACATCTTTTAAGTTTTTATGTGAAAGGAGTTTTTTACGAAGCTGAAGTTCTCTGTATCTAACTCCATCAACGGTAATATTTAATTTTTCTGCTATTACTTTTTTCTTTTCTTTATTTATTAGGAAGTTAAAAAGTAATTTATCCTCAGAAGATAAGCCATCATAGGCTACAAGGAGAGCTGCCATTAATTTTTTATCCTCTATAATTTTTAAAACATTTTGGGATTTATCAATAGGGGTGAAGGAACTTTCTATTTCATCATCATTACCTGTCCAAGTTTTATCCAACTCAATAGTTCTACTTTTGTTTTTCCTATTACATTGGTCACAGTTTTGGTCACAGTTTTTGGTTTTTTCCCATATACAAGAGAATTTTCTATATTCATATCTTTCTTCTCTTTTTAAAGAAGTGCTATTAAAACGATGAATGTCTTCATTGGTTTGATTTCTAATAAGTCTTACAGCATATCCAGCTTCTTCATCATAGAACCAGCGTTGCTTATAAGGGTTTTCTTTGGTTGGCGGTTCAGCAGGGGCAAAACAAACTTTTCTGTCTACCTTTACATATTCGCCTTTTTCATTTTGTGCATAGTAGTCCTTGTAATAAATGCTTTGATAGTTTTTCATTTTATTTCCTCCTTAGGTTTTCAAATTTTTTAGGCTCGTGTAGCTACTGCTTTCGTGATGTTAGGTGTTCATAGGTGGGGGCCTAGTAAGATTCTGAGATTTCAGAAAAATCACCATTTTTGTTCTCCTTCCATTGATTGACAGCGCCATGTGCTTGTGTTAAGATGAATTAATAGGAATTAGTAGGAACTGTTTTTATTTCATAATTAATAAAGCCGATACCAGAACTTCTGATATCAGCTTACTTTCAAAGGGATTTGCTTCGAAATTGAGTAGAATATACTTCTCATTTGCAGTGAGTTGCGTTTCACTTGCTTATGAGTTACAAAGGGGTAAAACTATGACAAGACTGTGTTTTGGGACATTTGCACAGGTTCTACGATTGTGCAAATTAGAAGAAGGCGTAAATGATCGTGATATAGTGGGTAAGATGACGCGAACTGTAGATCCAACTTGCCAATACATACACAAAGATAATGCAACAGCAGTTTCGCGACTGTTTAGTTGTACTGGGAACCTTTCAAAAGGGAATATTAAGGATAGTGGAAGTGCTGCAGTAAAGAAACCTGGGAAAAGTCTCAGTGATGTTATCAATGCTTCTCAGAGAGCCAATAAAGAAGAAGTTGTAGAGAAATTTCGAAAAAATGTGATTCCTTTATTGGATGAAGATAAAAAAGAACGAGTAGTTCTTGCATTACTTGATATTATTGAAAAAGACGAGATACTCGATGGCGACAAGAAATTAAGTTTTGAAAAGTATATAGGACAAACGAAAAATGCTCTTCTTTCACAGAGTAAATTTGCGCTAGATGAATTTTTAACTGGTATTTTTCTTTACACTACTGCTGCAGGTGTTAAGAATACTGTAGGAAAGGAAACATTTAAAAGATTGACACCGCAATATATAAATGAATTAAAGAATACAAGAGAGATTAATGTAGTAGATTCTGCTAATAGAGAAATTGAAGTTCCTTCAAGAAGAACAGTGATTGGAGAAACTAATGTAGAATTACCTAATGACGAAATTGAGATAGTACAAGATATTTTTTTGGGGGCAAGAGAAGAAACATCAGCAACAGAAATGGAATTTGATTTTAGTGAGTATCTAGAAAATATCAAAAATAGATATTCTAGGATAAAGACATTGCTTTATGATAAAACGCCTAAGGAGTTTTATAGTTTCTACGTTTGTAATGACTTAAAACATGATGATAAAATTATTGATAGCATAGATGTCGAAAAGTTATGCCTGTATTCACATTACACTATCATTTCTGGAATTGGTGGTCTTGGAAAGTCCATGATGATGCGTCATTTGTTGCTTAATGCTATAGATAATTCTGATACATTAAAGCTTTTACCTGTTTTTATTGCACTTAAGGACTATGGGGAAACAGGAGAAAACTTATTCGATTATGTGTTTTCAGTAGCACAGCAATTTGAGGAGAGTATAACACGAGATCAGTTTGCAGCTGTTCTGAAGAACGGTTCAGGTCTATTAATTTTTGATGGTTTAGATGAGGTTAAGACAATATATTTTTCACAGCTTATTCATGAGGTAGAGCATCTTACAAATAGCTACCCACAGAGTTACTTCGTTATTTCATCCAGACCATCTACACAGCTTGTTTCATTGAACAAGTTTTATGAATTAGAACTCCAGCCGTTCAATAAGTTGCAAGCATTGAATATGATAGATAATTTTGAATTCAGTATAGGGGAGCAGAAGATAAAGGAGAAGTTCTATACTTGTTTAGATAGAGAACTTTGGTTTAGCCACAAAGAGTTTGCTGAGAATCCTTTATTATTAACAATTATGCTGATGACATTTGAAGAGTATGCTGAAGTTCCAGCTAAAATCCATAAATTCTATGAGATGGCATTTGAAACACTTGCTAAAAAACATGATGATACAAAATTGTTAGAACGTGAATTTAAATCTAAGCTATCTAAGGATGAGATTGCTCTTTACTTTTCAAAGATTTGTTTCTTATCCTATAAGGATGAAAAATTTGAAATGACTAAAACTGAGTTCAAGAATTATCTCGAACATTGCCTGAAAAAATCCTCGAAAGAAATCAATGGTAATGATTTGCTATATGATTTAAGTAATAATCTTTGCCTATTGTTAAAAGAGGGAGAGAAATATCATTTTATTCATCGTTCATTTCAAGAGTATTTCTGTGCTATAAATTTTAAAAATGGATTCGAAAAGGTGTCTGCTGATAGGAAAGAAAAAATGTCGGAGGGACTTATAAAGTTTTTTGAAGGACCTCGTGATAACCAAAGTGAAAGTGTGCTAGAAATGCTCTATGATATGGTACCAGAGAAGGTAGAGGAGTATATTATTATTCCAAAATTAGAACAAATACTTGGGGATGATAATGTATGTGATAATAACGGATACTTGAATGTTCTTGAAAGGGCATTCCCTAATTTAAGATGTTGGTATGAGTACCATGAATATATTGAGTATGATGATGAAATAGATGAAGAACTAGATGAGTCTTATTATGACTTTTCCATTGATACTAACGGGTATATAGAGTCAAAAATACTTCAATTCATCATGATTGACCTTCTAGAGCTTGATGAGAACGATGTTTTTGATGGAACATATTATGATAATGAAGAAATAATGGATAAAGTACCTCTAATTGCTATGGAATTCGAGTGTATTATAAAGGATGAGGCTGACTCTTGTAAGATAATTGATGAGCTAGAAAGTGGAGAAAGGGTTATTGAGTATTCTACATTTGCTGAACTTGAAAAATACCAAAAGTGGTGGCTTGATGGGAAAAACCCAAAATTAGAAGAACTTGAATGCTGGATATCGATTGATAATATTCGTAAGAATAGTGAAAAACATCCTAATTTACTGTCTGTCATTGAAAGCGAGCATTTTCATCTTAGGAAGGTTTGCTTAGTCATTCGAGAATATTTAAATGTTCTAAGATTAAGACAGAAGGCAACCGATGAAGAGTGGACAGATGATTTTATCTAATGGGCCTGAAATAGTAATAGTTCCTGAAATATAACAAGTACTGAAGAACATTAGATATCAAAATCACTGTAGTCTCATATAAGTGATTTTCTAATATGTAATTTGCAATCGGTAATTTATTAAGGAGGGAAATGAATGTCTATGGAACCTGAAAAATGGTCTAATCTTGAAGAAATAGCCGACCATCTCGGTGTTAGTAAGGATACAATTCGTAATTGGATTAAGAAAGAGGCAATCCCATATTATAGGGTAGGCAAGCAGTATAAGTTTAAAATTTCTGAAGTAGATGAATGGGTAGAAAGTGGGAAGAGTGCTGAGATTGATTAAATTAACGAGGGGTTATAACTTGGGATAAGGAAAAGTGGTATAGAACTGATATATTTAAAATAGGGAGGTCAATATGATTACATCAGAAGAAATTAAAAGACGATTATGGGATGGAGCCAATGAACTTAGAGGTTCTATGGATGCCAGTAGGTATAAAGACTATATGCTAGGTTTAATGTTTTATAAGTTTTTAAGTGATAAAACCTTAGATGCATTTAGGACTTCTGCACGTTTAGGCAAAGTAACAGAAGGAGAGTTGGTAGAAGAATATAAAAAAGCTAGAGAAAAATATGGTGAACTCTTAGATAAAACTATACAAAGTGTATTAGGATATTATGTGCTTCCAGAGTATTTGTATCAAACCTGGATAATGGATATTAACACGGGTGATTTTGAAGTACAGAAGGTAACAGATAGCTTACATAATTTTGAACGTTCTGTAGCTATTGAATCTGGTAATGATGATTTTAAAGGTTTATTTTCAAGCTCTACAATAGACTTAACTGATACTGCTTTAGGAAGTAATCTAAATGAACGTAGTAAAAATATACAAGCATTAATTATGCTTTTTGCAGATTTGAACATGGTTGCTCTTCAAAAGGGAGACATTCTAGGAGATGCCTATGAATATTTAATTGGACAATTTGCTATGGAATCTGGAAAGAAGGCTGGTGAATTCTACACTCCACACCAAGTGAGTGAGGTAATGGCACAAATTGTTGCAAAATCATCTAATATTGAATCAATCTATGACCCTACAGTAGGGTCTGGATCTTTATTATTGACAGTAGGTAAGCATTTGGACCCTGATGCTCAAAAAAACCTTAACTATTATGGACAAGAAAAAAACACTGCAACATATAACCTAACTCGTATGAATTTATTATTACATGGGGTGAGACCAGAAAAAATGACTATAAGAAATGGTGATACTCTTTCTTATGACTGGCCTGAAGATCCTGAGAAACCAAATGAAGGAGTACAATTCGATGCAGTAGTTATGAATCCACCATATTCTGTAAAAAACTGGAACCGATCAGGGTTAAAGGTAAGTGATCCACGATTTGAAATTGCTGGAACACTACCACCAGATTCAAAGGGTGACTTTGCTTTTCTTTTACATGGATTATTTCATCTTAGACAAAGTGGAACTATGGCCATTGTTCTGCCCCATGGAATATTATTCCGTGGTGGAGCAGAGGGAGAAATTCGTAAGAGATTGATTGAGAAAAATCGTATTGATACTATCATAGGATTACCAAGCAACTTGTTTACAAATACAGGGATACCTGTAGTGGTACTTATATTAAAGAAAAATAGAAAACTAGATGAGCCAATACTTGTTATTGATGCATCCCGGGAATTTATAAAGGTGGGTAAACAAAATGTATTACAAGAAAAACATATTGCTAAAATTGTAGATACTTTTGTAGAAAGAAGAAGAGAGGAAGGATATAGTTCATTAGTTTATCGTGAAGATATTTTAGAAAATGATTATAATATGAACATTCCAAGGTATGTTATAGCAAAAAGTGACGAAATTAGCCATGATGTTGACGCACATTTACTAGGTGGAATTCCAGAAAAAGATATTAAAAATTTAAAAATACTAAATACTATTGTACAAGATACCTTGGCTAATGCCTTACAGCCTCTACGCACAGGATATTTTGAACTTGCTAAGGAAATTAGTGAATTGACTGATGAAATAATGCAAAGTCAACAGGTAAGTGCTAAGTCAGAAGAAATGAAAAAAAGAATAAATGAGTATATAGACAAATATTGGAGTGTTTTAATAAAAGTGGACAAACAATCAAATATTAATGGAATCATGGAAGATATGTTATTGGATATCAAGGAGATTTTATCCTCTTTTGAATTTATAAGTGTTTATGACGGATATCAAAATATTGCTGATATTTGGAAAGATTCTTTAACAAAAGACTTGGAACTTATATCTTTGAGTGACTTTTATACAGCAGCACGTACAAGAGAACCTAATATGATTGTTAAAGGCTCAGGTAATAGTAGAAGGGAAGAACAGGACGGTTGGATAAGTAGCCTTATTCCAAATGAACTTATTGTTAAACAACTATATAACGTAGAATCATCAAATATTGAAAAACTAAAACAAGAAGTATCAGAAATTGAAATGGAATTAGAAGAATTAGTTGAAGCTGCTAAAATTGAAGGTTCTGATGAAAATGAAATATTATATGAATGTTTAACAAAAAATAAAGAAGGGGAAGCAGGAAATTCCTTTACTGCCAAAGCTATTAAAGATGAACTTAAAGAATATAAAAAAGGCACAGATGAATTTAAATTATTAAAAAATATAGAAACATTAATGAATAATAGATTAAAAATCAATAAAGAAATACGGGAGAAAGAAATAGAACTTAAAGAATTGGTAGAGGAACGTATTTTAATATTAACGGAGGAAGAAATAGATTCTTTGGTTTTTGAAAAGTGGTTTGGTAACTTGATAGAAGAAATGATTAGTTTAATTGAAAAACCATTAAAGGATGAATTGGAAATATTAAAATTATTAGATGATAGATATAAATCTACTTTAAATGATCTAGATGAAGAATATAGTGAACTGGAAACTAGTTTTGAAAGTTTATTATCTGAGTTGGTGAGAATATGAAAAAGGACAAATTAATACCTAAAAGACGATTTAAAGAGTTTGAAAATGATGAAGCTTGGGAACAGCGTAAGCTGGGGGATATAGGAGATACATTTACAGGTTTGTCAGGAAAAACAAAAGATGATTTTGGAAAAGGTGAAGCAGAATTTGTAACTTATTTGAATGTATTTAATAATGCTATCTCAAATACTGATGTAACTGAAAAGGTAGGGCTGGATAATAGACAAAATGAAGTGAAATATGGCGATATATTTTTTACAACATCATCTGAAACGCCAGAAGAAGTTGGTATGTCCTCAGTTTGGCTAGGTAATAGAGAGAATGTTTATCTCAATAGTTTTTGTTTTGGCTATAGGCTAAAAATTGAAATGGATCCCTTTTATATAGCATATTCTTTAAGAGCTAATCCAATAAGGGAGCAATTTATTCTATTGGCACAGGGTATATCTCGTTATAATATTTCAAAAACAAAAGCTATGAATATTAAGATTTCGTTACCAAAACTAGAGGAACAAGTTAGGATAGGTAGGTTCTTTAAAGAACTGGACAACCTTATCACCCTTCATCAGCGTAAGCTTAAAAAGCTTAAAGAATTAAAATTAGCTTATCTTTCAGAAATGTTTCCTGAAGAAGGAGAAAAATATCCAAAACGAAGATTTGCTGGCTTTACTGAACCTTGGGAACAGCGTAAGTTGGGGGATATACTAAAGTATGAGCAACCAACAAAATATATTGTCGAAAATACAAATTATGATGATAGTTTTCCAACGCCAGTTTTAACAGCAGGACAAAGTTTTATTTTGGGATATACAAGTGAAACTGATGGCATAAAAAATGCAGATAAAAATAACCCTGTTATTATATTTGATGATTTTACAACATCATCACATTATGTTGATTTTCCTTTTAAAGTCAAGAGCTCAGCGATGAAATTACTTTCATTAAGAGAAGAGGATTATAATTTTTATTTTATTTATAATGCGCTAAAGAATATAAATTATATGCCAGAAAATCATGAGAGGCATTGGATTTCAAAGTTTGCTGACTTCGTAGTTTTATTACCTAAATACGAAGAACAAATTAAAATTGGTTTCTTTTTTAAACAATTGGACAACCTTATCACCCTTCATCAGCGTAAATTAGAAAAATTAGAAAATATGAAAAAAGCCTATTTAAATGAAATGTTTGTGTAGAAAGAATGGGGGTATTCTGTGGAGAATTATAAAAAAACTGCAACTGAACGAAACTTTCAAGAAAGATTTGTTAGAGAATTAGAAAAATATAGATGGGTAGCTCCAGATGAATTAGACGGAAATAAGCAGAAGGTTACAGTAAATGATTTAATAAATCATTGGAGATCCGAGCTTAATCGTATCAATGCTGATCAACTGGAAGGGGTAGAACTGACTGATGGTGAATTTAGTCAAGTAATGGCTAAGGTAAGTCAAATAGATAATAGTTTTGAAGCTGCAAAGATACTAGCTATGGAAGGTTCTATTGGTAAAATAGATGGGATATACAGGGATGATAATCCCAAAATTACAAGAAAACAAATAACCCTTACTATCTTTAAAAAGGCTGAAGTAAGTGGTGGAGATTCTAGTTATAAAATAGCTAGGGAAGTAACCACATCAAATGAAAATAGATTTGATATTGTGCTATTAATTAATGGTCTGCCACTTATTAATATTGAGCAGAAACGTACAGATAAAACACTAGATGAAGCATTTGGACAATTTAAAAGATACTATAGGGATGGGGAATATGTAAATAATTTTATGGCATTTTCTCAAATGATGGTCATTACTTCTGAAGTAGCAACAAGATATTTTGCAACTCCAAAATCCATCAACGATTTCAATTTAAGTTTTGTATTTGGATGGGCAGATAGGGACAATAATCCTATTAATAATTGGCAAGATATTGTAGCATATTTTTTAATGATACCTATGGCCCATCAGCTAGTAGGGGATTATTTAATCATAGACGAGGCAGAAGAAGAGGAAAATAGAAGGCATATGATTATGCGACCATATCAAGTTTATGCATTACAAGCTGTAGAGGGTGCCGCTTTTGGGTGGGATAATGAAGATAAAATACCACATGGTGGATATGTTTGGCATACCACTGGTTCAGGAAAAACTATTACAAGTTTTAAAACTGCTTTATTTTTATCTACCCGTGGGGGATTTGATAAGGTTGTTTTTTTAGTAGATAGAAAAGAATTAGATAAGAAAACTAGCGAAAATTTTAAGGCCTATGCATCATATGAGCCTGTATCAGTAGATGATACAAAACATACTTATCAATTAAGAAAACAGCTACTATCACCTAAAAAAGGTATAGTAGTAACTACTACCTTTAAGTTAAATTCTTTGGTAAAAGATTTAGTGGAAAACAAAGATTTTGGACTCTCAAAGAAGAAGATAGTTTTTATAATAGATGAAGCTCATAGAACAACTATGGGAGAAATGATGGTAAATATTAAGACCTATTTTAAGAAAAATAGTTTGTTTTATGGCTATACTGGGACTCCTTTATTTGATGAAAATGAAATTACAGGAATGGTAAATGAAAAATCTGAGGTTATAGACACAACGGAAAAATTATTCGGACCAGAACTTCATACATATACAATAGATCAAGCAATAGCAGATGGAAATGTATTAGGTTTCCATGTTGATTATATTAATACGGGAGAATTTTTAAGTTATGAGGATTTAAGAGACCAAATAAAAGAACAAATAGAAGAAGAAAAACCAGAAATGGCGAGCCGTGAGGTAGAACGTTTGGTACAGGGGTGGAGTGATCTTGAGGTTGAGAAGGAAGCTAAGAAGAGAAATATTCTTGTTTATCAAGATGAAACACATATACCAAGAGTTGTAGAAGAAATTCTATCTAATTGGGAAGAACAATCTCAAGAAAGACATTTTAATGCAATCTTAACAGTTGCTTATAAAGATCGTGTCATTGCATATTATAATGAGTTTAAAAAACAATTAAAGGGACAAGAAGATAAAATAAATATTGCTATGACATTTTCCTTTGGAAATGAAAATGACACAGATAATGTCCCACCTGAAATAATTGAAGAAATGTTTAAAGACTATGCTAGTTTTACTGGGATTGAGTTTATTAGTGGTGATAGGAAAAGAGGAGAAGAGGCTTATTTTGAAGATATAGTGGCAAGGGGAACTCGTGGTGGAAGTGGTCGCAATCCAAAAAATATTGACCTTATAATTGTAGCAGACCAATTGTTAACAGGATATGATTCTAAATATTTAAATACATTATATGTAGATAGATCCTTAAAACTTCAAAATTTAATCCAGGCCTATTCACGTACTAATCGCATATATGGAAAGAATAAAGAATTTGGGTCTATTATTAACTTTCAATACCCTAAAATAACGGAAGAACGAGTGAATATTGCATTGGAGCTATACGGAAGTGGGGGGACAAGTAGTAGAGTTATAGTAGAAGATTACGAAACAGCAGTAGAAAAATTCTCTCTAAAAGTAAAGGAATTGATAAAGACTTTACCAGACCCAACAAAGTGGCAAGAATTAAAAACAAATGCTAAAGCGGAAGAATTATTTATTTTATCCTATAGAGATGCAAATGACCAATTAAGATTAGTTATACAATACTATGAATATAAATGGAATGATGAATCATTTGGAATAAATGAACATACATGGCTAAAATATGTAGGGGCATATAAGAATTTAATATTTACAATAGTGGATCCACCAGAAGATGAACCTGTAATTCCTTTAGTAGGAAAAACAAAATTATCAGGAACACAAGTAATAGATGCAAACCATATTCTAGGTTTAATTGGATCCAAAGTAAAAAATGATAAAGGAATTCAAACAGTAGATACAGAAACTTTAAGGATAATATATGAAGAAATCCAAGAGTTAAGTGATATGGGGGAAGATGAACAGGCAAAGTTATTAAGAGAATTTGTAGAAACAGAATTAGTTCCAGGTAATTTATCAAGTGATTTAAGTTTTGACGAATCATTTGATAATTGGAAAGAAAGGAAAGTTGGGGAAGAGGTGAAGAATTTCGCTAAAGCCTGGGGAATAGATGAGTCGCTTTTATTTAAATCACTAAACCATTTTTCTATGGCAAAGAGGGAAGTTATACCTTATATTGATGAGTTGCAGAAAAGCTCTGATTTCAGTGTAGCGACAAATCAAAAGGCGGGAAATCAATTAGAACATACGATGACTTTAATAAATAAAGCCCTGCCTGATTGGCTTGTAGAAATTAAGCAAAAATATAAATAGATGTTGGGAATAGAACCTTTTAATTTTTCCTATACTTTTTAATTATGTATATGACCAGTACCCTAGGGGTGTGCAATAAGAGTTACAACAGAATAAACTTATTAGAAATTGTTCGAATTTTAATAGAATATTTAAGTAAGCATAATCTTTAAAATAAAATCAAACCTTATAAAGCCCTTGATATAAGGGCTTTCTTGCTAAATTAAATCAGCTAAAACGTAAATATTAGTTTCTTAAATTGTATCAAAGACGGTAAGAAGATAGACCCTTGTTGTGGTAGTGGAGCGTTTCTTGTTAGGGCCATGACATTGGCTATGGATGATTGTGACACAGAAAAAGAGCGTGAAGAAGTAAAGAG
>JGI24711J26586_10002922_pt1 | contig 11804 bp, 8 predicted proteins | sample BioPla3DNA1_FD_26586 | JGI IMG/M metagenome (IMG submission 26586)
TGCCAAGGTCGCTTCCATTTCCTTTTGGGGCAAGGTCGTGCTCTACCAACTGAGCTACGTCCGCGATTATTTCAAAACACCTTGCCAAGGTCGCTTCCATTGCCTTTTGGGGCAAGGTCGTGCTCTACCAACTGAGCTACGTCCGCAGCGAGGCTTTTTATTTCGCGATTGCAAATGTAGACATGTTTCGCCGCTTTTCAAAGGAATCGATGAAGTTTTTTCAAAAAAACCAGTAGATGGGGAATGCTAGTTCACCACACGATACACACCGGGTGCGGTTGAAGTTATGCGATAATACCGTAACGGTTGGGTGGAAGGTCCTTTCTCAGGGGTACCCAATCCATAGAGGGTTACGTAAACGGTGCCACAAGTAGAACAAGTAGCCGTACCGTTATCCTCGGGAACGACCCGAACCTCCCTTTTATTCTCGTGAGGACAGCAAAGATCATACGCGTACAAGATAGTTCCGTCAGCGTTGGAAGTAACCAGCACCCCGCTATACCCGAAACGTTCATCGTCGGTCCGTCTATCCTTTTCGGTAAAAACTTTGTAGGCGAGGGGATTCCTTAATGTGTGATCCAAACCATTCAGGTCGATATGAATATTGACAGGCGCATAAGGGATTGTCTGTCGAGTCACTTGGTCCGCACAACCGGTAAACAAAAGTAAACCAAGCCACAAAAGGGAGACCTTGAAAAAGAGGCTCTCTTTCAAGCTGCTTGATTTTCTTTTTGTCTGCTCCCACTTTGCCATTTCAGGGGTCATTGAAAAATATTTTAAACTGTCTTTGAACAACTTAGAGTTGGGAAAAACATTTTCGCGTGCTTTATGAACCTTTAGTGAAGCATTTAAGAATGCTGAAAGGATTTAACTCATTTTTCGCTCGATCTCTTTGTCAGACACAACGCAAACCACCACACGACCATCGGGGGTGTAGTTGGGTGTTTTGCACGCGAACAGTTGACTCACCATCAGCAACATCTCTTCCGAGGTAAGGATCCTGCCGCGGGGGATAGCCGTCATGTTGGCCAGCGACAGGGCAATCGATTCCTGGATGACCGTTTTTACATCGCTACCGGTCTCTATGCTATTGTGAATCATTCCCTTGATCATTTCCGTAAAGTCGCCATTAGCAATCTCAGAAGGTACCCCCTGAATGGCGTAACTTCGGTTACCCATTTCGCTCAACTCAAAGCCAAGTGCCTCCAAATCGTCCTTCACGGCAGGGAAAGCACCCTCCTCCGCCGCGGAAAGCTCCAATACCTCGGGAAAGAGCACGCGTTGTGACACCCCTCTCCTGCTCTGGATCTGCTCAAGGTAACGATCAAAAAGGATACGGACATGCGCCCTATGCTGATCAATGATCATCAGCCCCGATTTCACAGAGGTGAGGATATACTTTTGCTTGTACTGGTAATGTTCCGGGAAAAACTCCGTTTCCGGCACCTCTTGTGAAGCGCCACCCTCAACATCCATTTCTCCACTTGAAAAACCAAGGGATGCTCCTTCCCGCTCGAACCCATCATAGAGCCTCTCCCAATCCAACGATTTAGGTGTAAAAGGGTGGTCACCGGGAAAACGGTGCCCGGAAGGGTGGCCAGCGGGAAATTGATCACTAAAGGGATGGTCGGAAGCTTGGTACCCAAATGGCCGACCACTACGGGAATGATCACCGGAAACGGGATCTCGAAACGGGTTGTAATCGGGATTCACGTTCACCTTGGGCATCGAGGTGGGACGAGAGGGATCAAAGATGGGGATATCGGGTGCGTCGTCAGTATCGAAATCGATACTCGGAACCGCGTTGAATCGTCCCAGGGCCTCCTTCACGGTAACCATCAGTATTTGCCACAGGGCCTGCTCGTTCTCAAACTTGACCTCGGTTTTAGTGGGATGGATGTTCACGTCAATCGCATCGGGATCCACCTGAAAGTAGATAAAATAGGTAGGTTTCTCGTTTGCGGCGATCAGGTTCTCAAACGCCACCAACACCGCCTTGTGGAAGTAAGGGTGCCGGATAAAACGATTGTTGACGAAGAAGAATTGACTCGCCCTCGTTTTTTTAGCGAACTCGGGACTTGAAACATAACCATGAATTTTCCCCAACGTGGTCTCCTCTTCGATCTCAATCAACTGCTGGTTAACATGTTTCCCCTCCATCTGCACGATCCGTTGCCTTAACCCTGTCTTGGGTAAGAATAGTGTTTCCAGGTCGTTCTCCACCAGGGTGAACTCGATGTCGGGGTGGACCAGCGCCACGCGCTCTACCTCAGTGAAGATATGACGCCGCTCGGTCTCGTTCGACTTCAAGAACTTCCGGCGTGCCGGCACGTTGTAAAAGATATTCTTCACCGATATGGAGGTACCCACCGCGCAGGCGACCACCTCCTGCTTCTCCACTTTGGAGCCTGATATTACCAGCAGGGTACCCAGCTCATCCTCTGCCCTCCGGCTCTTCACCTCCACCTGCGCAATAGCCGCGATGGAAGGTAACGCCTCACCCCGGAACCCCATGGTGGTAAGCGAAAAGAGGTCCGCCGCCTCCCGTATCTTTGAAGTGGCGTGCCGCTCGAACGCCATGCGGGCATCGGTGGGCGACATGCCCTTGCCATCGTCGATTACTTGAATCAAGGTACGCCCAGCCCCCTTGATATGCACCGTAACACGAGTAGCACCGGCGTCCAGCGCATTCTCCACCAGCTCCTTCACCACCGAGGCGGGACGTTGAATCACCTCACCGGCCGCAATTTGATTTGCAATAGAATCGGGTAAAAGATGAATGATATCTGGCATAGATCCTGTTTACAAGTTGTTAATCGATGATACAGACAAGCAAAAATGAACGAAATTTGGCATAAGACCCTCCGTTACAACGTTATATCTTCTCGTTGGAATCGCTTGGGGGGCTCCACGATATCGGAACCGTGACGCCGGTTATCACGGAATATATCATCTGGCCCCATCGGTCGCAGGTAATCCAGCCAGGCAAACCCCTTAAGCGTGAGCTCTTCCGGAGTCAACAGGGAGAGGGGGGTAGTCGTCCCCTTCACCGTGGGCCACCCTTTTAGCTTGGTGATCTGCTCATTTTCAATATCGATGGTAAAATAGGGACTCTCCATTCGATTCAGCCCGATCATGGTGCTATCTTGTTCCACAACGTAGTAGAGCGATTCAACGCTCCCCTCCACCAATACGTGGTAAATAGCCCCATCCCTGAAAAAAGCCGTCATGTCCTTGCCGGTCAACTGGTTGTATTGCTTCTCCTCTCTCCTATCCTGAATGGCCAACGCGTAATCCCGAACATGCGCTTTCTCCACGGTAGAGTCGTTTAGGTATATATCAATCATTTCACCCAAGACCTGGTTGTTCTCGTTCCACAAAACGGGGTCACCCCGCATGTAAATCATGGAATCGCGAGAGGAGTAGTGCACCGAGTCACTAATCGCCTGAAGGTCGGAACGATATATACGAACCCCGTAAAAAGCCTTTATATCCCGGTAGATCGAATCGGTACTCATCATCAACGTATCCCCATGCAGGAAGAGACTATCCTGTTGGGAAAAATCAACAGCGTACGCGGAATCGGTAGCAAGACCGAACTCGGTCTTCTCGTTGTAAAAACCGTAATTACCCCTGAGTATAGCCTTTCGTTCCTGATCTTCGAGGTACATGGCCCCAAACACCTCCCCGTCTCCCGTTAACCGGTTGTAGTAAATCGTGTCGCCAATCAAGATCTTGGTGCCGTCATTGCTGTAAACCCTCGAGCGGTCGAGCAGTCTAGAATCCTCGGTAACCGTGTTATACCAGCCGCGATTGGTGTGTATGTACCCGCTATCAGACACGATGCGGGAGGGACCCAGGATATCGGCGATTTTCGTCTCGGTATTGTACTTCAGCGTGTCGGAGTAGATGGTATAATCCTCGTTCACCAGCTTCACGCTATCGCTAAAGAGCGCCTCTTTGGTATCTGGCGCATACTGGCCCCAGTAGGAGGTGAGCTCGTTCTCCTCGTCAACGATCATACCACCATCAAAATAGTATCCCAGATTCGATACCCTATCATAATCCAAGCTATCGGTGAAAAGCGTCATCGTTTGGTCCTCCATGCGGATGTTGTCGCGCAGGCGAGCAAGCTTGGTGTTACCATCGTAGTGCAGGTAATCGCCATAGACAAAGATGGTGTCGCCCTGCTCCATCATCACGTTGCTGAACGCCTCAAACGAGTTGGTCTCCTGGTAGAGGTAGGCGCTATCGCAATACATGTAAGCACCATCGTGATAGAATATAACGTCGCCCGAAAAAATCATGGCATCGAAGCCCTCCCGTTTGAAGCCAAGGTGGGCCTCCTTCATCTCGACGATCCGTACCACGCCCTCGGGCGTGTTATCGGGAGGTTGTTGCGCCTTGACGGTAGCCATAATAACAAAAAGCACACCTAACAACAGCGTGCTTTCTTGTAACAAATATGAAGCCCCCCTTCTCATCGTACCCAACCGTCGTATTGAAATTCACAACTCCTCCAATCGGGGTCAATGCGCACGTAGGTCTGTTCAATTTTCTTTTTGAGCCACTCGTCCACCATCTGTTGTTGCCGCTTGGCCTCCGCCATCTGCTTGATGATCTGGTAGTCGTTGTTGATGTTTGCCCGGTGACCTTCGTTTCTCTCCGAGACCTTCACCATGGCCGCTACCTGCCTTCCCTTGTCGTTGATCATAATGAATGGTTGTGATATCTCACCAGCCTTCATCTCGCCGGCCACCTTGGCTATATCCTGGTTCAACTCGTTCAGCGCGAAACGGGAAGTTCCGGCGTTGCTACTCCGCGGCACGTTGTTCACCATGATCCCCTTGTTGTTGCGGGTATCCTTATCGGCCGAAAGGTAGGTGGCCGCATCATCGAACGTGATTTTTTTATCAACGATGGCGACTCGGATAGAGTCCAAGCGGATAATCGCGGTGTCAAGCGACTCCTGGGGGATTTTCGGTTTCAGCAGGATGTGGCGTAGGTTAGCCATCTCACCCCTTCGCTCGATAAGCTGAATGATGTGAAAGCCGTACTCTGTCTCCACCACGTTAGATACCTTCTTCGGATCATTCAGCGCAAACGCCACGCTAGCAAACTCCGGCACGTAGTTGGTCCGCGGGGCGAACCCCAACTCCCCTCCCTGCACGGCCGATGGGTCCTCGGAGTGGATCAATGCCAAGGTCGAAAACTCACGCTCACCACTATTAACCTGTTCCGTGAATTCCCTCAACCGCGCCTTCACCTTATCGGTTTCCGACAACGGTATCTCTGGCTCCACGGTGATAATCTGCACCTGCATCGTGGTAGGGATAAAGGGAAGACTATCCATGGGGATACTGTTGTAAAACTTCCGTATCTCGGAAGGAGTCAACTGAACGTTACCAAAATGTTTTTGCTGTACCCCCTCGATAAGCATCTGCTCACGCATCTGCTCACGCATATCTTCGCGTATGGCCGCGAGACTCTTTCCAAAGTACTCCTCTAGCCGCTCAACCGATCCTATGCTCGATATGTAATTGTTTATCTGAAACTCCATTTCACGATTCACCATGACATCCTGCACTTCGATACTGTCTAACTTAGCCTGGTCTAAGAACAGCTTCCGGATGGCCAGCTGCTCGGGTATGAAACAGTAGGGATCCCCTTCGAGACGTTGGTTTTGCATAAGAATATCTTTCCTATACTCTTCCACTTCCGACTTGAGGATGGCCTCATCACCTACCACCCAGGCGATCTCGTCGATCACGTTGTTTTGCGCCATCATGTATGGCGCAGATAATAGCAGGAGGAAGGCGAAAGAGATAAGGCGTGTGAACAGGGAACGGGTAGAGCCGAAACGGGCGGACCTGGAACGAACCGAAGCGGAACGTTCAAACTGGGAGCGACTATCCACGACACGAACAATAACGGGACGACCTGACACGGAGCGCCTGCTCACGGGACTAACAAAGACAGAACTCGTCGACAGGGGATCCACATAAGGTGACGGTGATAATATAGCGGGACGATTCATACGATGATTCATAGACTCTTTTTTGATGCGTTCAAAACGTAAAAGTAGTGATATTCCCCTTAACAGCCAAACGGGTGGGGGGTTAAAAGTAGTTATAACCTGCGAAGCCAGCACCATAAGCTTCACGAAGAAATCAAGCCAGCAGGGTTAATAATAGCTATAACCAACGAAGGCACCCCCGCGGGAGGTGCCTTCGCTCGTGAATAAATGATCAGGAAAAGTTATCCTTCAATGACCGCCTGCGCTGCCGCCAACCGGGCAATGGGTACCCGGTAGGGAGAACAGGAGACGTAGTCGAGACCCACCCTGTGACAGAACTTAACCGACGTGGGGTCTCCACCGTGCTCGCCACAGATGCCGCACTTGAGTGACGGCTTCGCTGCACGTCCTTTCTCGACGGCCATGTCCACCAGCGGGCCAACACCCACCTCGTCGATCACCGCGAACGGGTCGTGCTTCAAGAAGCCCTTGTCGATGTACATCGGCAGGAACTTGGCCACGTCGTCACGACTATACCCGAAGGTCATCTGGGTGAGGTCATTCGTGCCAAACGAGAAGAAATCTGCCTCTTTCGCGATGTTGTCAGCCGTGAGGCAAGCACGCGGAATCTCTATCATGGTACCGATCTGGTACTCGATAGTGTCGTTCTTCTCGGCAAACACCTTCTGGATGGTCTGCTTGATGATCTCTTTTTGTGCCTTAAACTCGTCCACGATACCGGTGAGCGGTACCATGATCTCAGGCATCGCCTTCACCCCCTCGGCCTTCAGCTCAAGGGCTGCTTCGATGATGGCGCGGGTCTGCATCTCGGTTATCTCGGGATAGAGGTTACCCAGTCGGCATCCGCGAAGTCCCAGCATCGGGTTCGACTCCATGAGTCCTTCTACCCGCTCGTGAACCTCCTTGAACGAGATACCCATCACCTCTGCCATCTCCTTCTGTCCCTTCTCATCGTGGGGAACGAACTCGTGCAGGGGTGGGTCGAGGAGACGTACCGTTACGGGCAGGCCATCCATCGCCCTGAAAATACCAACGAAGTCTTTCTTCTGAAGCGGGAGCAACTTAGCCAATGCTACGCGTCTACCCTCCTCATCCTTGGCAAGGATCATCTCCCGCATGGGAAGGATCTTATCGTCCTCAAAAAACATATGTTCCGTACGGCACAGCCCGATACCAGTGGCACCGAAATCGCGGGCCACCTTGGCCTCTCTCGGCGTATCGGCGTTGGTACGCACGTTCATGCGGGTATACTTGTCCGCGAGCTTCATCAGCTCGGTAAAATCAGCATCCAGCTCAGCATCCTGCGTGGGGAGCGATCCCGCGTAAACACTTCCCGTTGAACCGTCAAGAGAGATCCAATCGCCTTGCTTGATCAGCTTCCCGTTCACGGTCATACAACGATCACGATAATCAATCACAACGTTGTTGGCAGCCGAAACGCAGCACTTGCCCATACCCCGAGCTACAACCGCCGCGTGCGATGTCATACCTCCGCGGGCAGTTAGGATACCCTCGGCAGAAGCCATACCCCTTAGGTCCTCGGGCGAGGTTTCGATACGGCAGAGGATTACCTTCTTGCCCTCGTTGAACCACTGCTCCGCCTCATCGGCATGGAAAACCGCCTGTCCCGAAGCCGCACCGGGCGATGCCGGCAAACCAGTAGTGATAGGTGTTACCTTGGCAAGCGCCTCCTTATCGAATATGGGGTGCAGTAGCTCATCCAGTTTCTCAGCCTCGCACCGCATCAGAGCAGTTTTCTCGTCGATAAGCCCTTCGTGCAGCATGTCCATGGCGATCTTAACCATCGCGGCACCCGTGCGCTTGCCGCCACGGGTTTGCAGTATCCACAGCTTACCGTCCTGTATGGTGAACTCGAGATCCTGCATATCTTTGAAGTAGTTCTCCAGGTTCTGTTGTATCTCGATGAGCTCTTTCGCGCACTCGGGCATCACCTCTTCTAGCGACGGGTACTTCTCAACCCGTTCCTCTTCCGATACACCCTGCAACTTGGCCCAACGGCGCGCCCCCTCGGTCGTGATCTGCTGGGGAGTCCGCACGCCGGCTACCACGTCTTCGCCTTGCGCGTTGACCAGGTACTCACCGTTAAATATATCTTCGCCCGTGGCGGAGTCGCGCGTGAACGCCACTCCGGTAGCGGAAGTTTCGCCCATGTTCCCGTAGACCATGGCCTGGACGTTTACCGCGGTACCCCACTCCTCGGGGAAATCGTTCATCTTCCGGTATAAAACGGCGCGCTCGTTCATCCAACTGTCGAACACCGCGCAGATAGATCCCCAGAGCTGTTCCCACGGGTCGACCGGGAACTCGTGTCCCGTCTTCTCCTTAACGGCGACCTTGAAGCGCTTCACCAGCTCTTTCAAGTCGTCGGTAGTCAAGTCAGTATCCGACTCCACCCCTTTGGCCTCTTTCATCTCGTCCATGATCTCCTCGAACGGATCGATATCCTCCTTGCTATGCGGTTTCATTCCCAGCACCACGTCACCGTACATCTGCACGAAACGGCGGTAGGAGTCCCACGCGAAGCGCTCGTTACCCGACTTCTTGGCAATACCTTCCACGGCGCCATCGTTCAATCCCAGGTTCAGCACGGTGTCCATCATACCGGGCATCGACACCCGTGCACCGGAACGAACCGAGACCAGACATGGATTTTCGTTGTCACCGAACTTAGTACCGGTAAGCTCCTCGATCAAATTGATCGCCTTCTCCACCTCGTCCTTTAGCACGCTGACCACATACTCTTTTCCCTGTTCGTTGTACTCCGAGCACACCTCTGTGGTGATCGTGAACCCGGGAGGCACGGGTACCCCGATATGGTTCATTTCAGCGAGGTTCGCACCCTTTCCGCCAAGTAGATTCCTCATGTCGGCCCGCCCTTCGGCAGCACCGTTTCCAAACGTGTAAACTCTTTTCTTCATCTGATGTTAAATAATGATATATTAATGATTACTTATTGATTATTCCTTGGATTGTTTCTACCCTATTCTTAACCCTTCGCGAATATAACAATTTATCTTGACATAAAGTGCGTTATCGCTTACAAAACCGCATCGGATTGAATGACTTCGGGCTAAAGAGCATCGGAATTCAAAGGGGTAATCGCCATCGTATCAGCGGTAGTGATTTCGGCTGGGTCACGATGAAGCGATCCCTCTTCTAAATCAATTGACACGGAATCAATTATCAGAGAATCAGATAATATAATGTCGGTTACCAGAGAATCGGTAATCAGGGAGTCGATTTTCAAGGAGCCGACAACCAGGGAATCGACTACTAAGGAATCGACCAGCGCAGTATCATCCTCGGGGCGCAAGTTCCCGAGGTAAATGTCATGTAATTGAATGTGCGGGATCATTCCCGCGGGGGTTTGCAGGTTAACGAAACCGCTAATCTGCTTAATCGTATCGTTATCAATTTGCTTTGAGGCATCAACACGGTAGCTCCTGTTCTCTGTTAACCGCAAGGAGTGGTAAAGCGTGGTATCGCCGTAAGTCAAAGTGAGGGTAGCCATTGGCGGCTCAGGGTATGCCGGGGGTATCCCGATGACGTGAAAGGTGAACAGGAACGTGTCTTCGGGGATTGTTGAAGCAATTTCGGTCGAATCTAAGCGAAAACGAAACCCGCTTCGTATACCGTGCGAAGTGAAAGAGTAGTGGAGGGGAATATAGGACTCGGAGTAGAGTGATGGGTCGTGAAAAGTAGGTCGCTGGGATTCTAACGCCATCAGCGCATCGATCTCCCCTTGGGCTCGCTTTAACCGCGCCTTCACGGAATCGTTCATCCTCAGGTAAAGATCAATTCGGTCGGAATACCATGCCAATGAGGAGTCCCATCTCGCTTGCGATACGTTGTGTTGCTCGAAAACCCGATTGATATAAGCCTCTTTTTTCTCGGGCGTGTCAAACCCCTGGTAATCATTCTCTATGGTGGCCTCGGCGATGTAGACATCGTACATCAACCGTTCCATCTTTTTCCTGCTCAACACCTCCTTGGGCCTGAAGCAAGAGGTGATCAGCAGGCTCGCGGCGAGGAGCAGCAACGGGTATACCAATTTACTCTTCACTCGCTTTTACATTAGCGTTAGCGTTTCTGTTTTCATTTACCTGCCCATCGGCTTTGGTGTTGGTATTGGCCTTGACGTTTGCCTTGACATCAACACTAGCCTTGGTAGTTATCTTGGTGTCAGCGTCTGTCTTGGCTATCTGCTCTCTGTCATGTTTTTCACGCTCCTTCTTGGATAACAGCGAGTAGGACAACGTCTTGCGATAGAAAAGCAGCAACAGGATTACCCCCACGGTAATGCAGGAGTCGGCCACGTTAAAGATAAACCGAAAAAAGTGAAACTCCTGTCCGCCCACGAAGGGTAGCCACTCGGGGTAAGTTCCGCTAAACAGCGGGAAGTAAAGCATATCCACCACCTTACCGTGTAACAGGGAAGAGTAACCCTCACCCCAAGGCACCAGTGAAGCAACATGACCCGGGTAGCTGGCCTCGAATATCACACCGTAAAACACGCTGTCGATGATGTTGCCAAACGCACCCGCCAAGATAAGCGAAACACATGCTATAAAGCCGGTCTTAAAGTTCTCCTTTACCAACTTATGGATATAGTACGCGATGAAAACGACGGCCACGATACGAAACAGCGACAAGAAGAGCTTGCCCCCCGCTTCAATGCCGAAGGCCATCCCGTTATTCTCCACGAAGTAGATCTTGAACCAGTTGGTGATATGGATTACCTCCCCAAGTTCCATGTGGGTTTTTACCCATATCTTAGAGAGCTGGTCAACGATCAGCACGAGGAAGACAACCGCGAGAGCAACTAACGACTTGCTTTTTCTGCTTTTCATCGGTTTATCACCTCTTCTTCTTCCTCGTTTTGGCCTCAATGCTGAGGGTCGCATGCGGCACAGCACGGAGCCGCTCCTTGGGAATCAGCTTACCGGTTTCGCGGCATATGCCGTAGGTACCGTTCTCGATACGCACCAGCGCGGCCTGCAGGTTCTGGATAAACTTCATCTGCCGTTGTGCCAGCCTTCCAGCCTCCTCTTTCGAGAGCGTGGAAGCACCCTCTTCCAGCACCTTATATGTGGGTGATGTATCGACAATGTCGTTCCCGTCGGTATTGGTCACGGCGGCACGGTAATTCTCGTACTCCTGTCGGGCTATCCGCAGTTTCTCGTGTATGATGGCACGGAACTCTTCCAATTCCTCCTCTGAATACCTTGTTTTCTCTCTCATAGCAACCATTTTTGTCAACTTTCGTGGTTTACCCCCTGTTTTTTCATATTCTTTCACTTTGAAAGTAGAAATCGCCGTAAGGCAACCCGCGAAAGTGAAATTATTTTCCTGCAAAGATAGGTATAAAACGAATACTTCTCAACTGTTTTTTCGAATGGTGAGCCCAAGAGACAGTTCCTCGATCTCAACCCGGTCTTCAAACGGTTCATCTCCCGCCTTACATGAAGTTACACCCGACATCTCACCCAACACTTCACCTGACGTTGCATCCGATACAGTTAACGTTCCATCCAACGTCTCGCTCACGATACGTATCTCGTCAGCCAGTACTTGGCTTTGGATATACTCGGCGTTCTCCTTGACCGCCTCATCGAGGGTTGGGGTGGCACTCAGCCATACGGTGATCCGATCGGTAATCTCGAACCCCTTCGTCTTCCGTAAATTTTGAATCCGGTTGACCAGCTCGCGGGCGAGCCCCTCTTTTTGGAGCTCGTCGGTGAGGGTG
>JGI24711J26586_10002928_pt1 | contig 11800 bp, 13 predicted proteins | sample BioPla3DNA1_FD_26586 | JGI IMG/M metagenome (IMG submission 26586)
AGGTTAATTTAAATAGTAATGTGACTAATAATATTAGATTAATATTTAATTTTTTAAAGAATCCTTTTATGATTGTCCTTTTATTTTTCTTTATTAAAATTATATACATGATTGCTCCAGATCGAAAGCTTTCTTCAAAATATACTAATTATGGAGCTTTATTTACTACTATATCATGGACTTTAATAACAATTATGTATTCATATTATATAAACAATATAGCAGATTATTCTGCACTTTATGGTGGTCTTACAAGCATTTGTATCTTAATGATATGGTTTTATCTTCTTTCATATATTTTTGTAATAGGAATCTCTTTAAATTATGAAAAAGAAAGAGAAGATTTATCTAATAATATATGAAAAACTAAAAGAATTATATAGCTTTCTTAATTATATTTTTATCATTATTAGTAAATATCAAGTTAATTTGTGAAATAAACTTTTTATTATATTCTTTAGCTTTATTACATAGTTCATCTTCTAGAACTTCTTTTTTAGCATCATATGAAAAATCAATATTACAAGTATTTCTTTTATCATCCTTATATGTTCCAACTATAATCACATTTAAAGTTGTATAAGTAAATCTTATTTTATATGTAATTTCATTAGTAATAAAATTATATTTAGAATTATAAATAGTTTCTACTTCATCTTTATAATGAGAGTGTAGTTTTTCAGCTGTATAATTTTCTAAAGAAAAAGTAATTTGTTCATAATCATCTTCCTTTTTGGATTTAACATTGTTATTATATACTTCAAGTGTGCTTTTTGATAAAGTTTTTTTATAATAATTATCTTTATCAATCGCAATAAAGTTATTAGTTTTTAAATTATCAATAATCTTTTTATCATTAGTATTAACAAAGGATAATAAAAGTACTCCTAGTATGATAATTATTGTAAATATAATTAATATTTTTCTCATAAAAACTCCTAATTTTGACTATTTTTATAGCGACGATAATCTCCAATATAATATCCAAAAGGATCACTTTTGGGGGTTGGAAATGAATAAAAAATCCATCTTGATTTACCATCTCCATATCTACTATAAATATATGTTTTATCTTTTTTATATAAATTATCATTCATAATATCTTTGATAGTTTCATATTTTTTCCCCTCTAAAACTAATTTACAAATATCACCTTTAATACCATTAAAACAAATGCCATAACAATTACGACAATCATGATTTGTTACATATGGTGGTAGGGTTCTATTACCTCCAACTAAGACATCTTTTACTACATCAATTGATCTTTTCTTTAATTTACCATAATTATTTAAGTATTTTTTAGTATTAGAAAACCAGCCACTATTTAATACATAATTATATAATCCTTGTCCCCCAGAACCATATTTTGCTTTATTTTTTTCTGGTTTTCTTTCAAAAAGGTTAGCCATTAAAGATGCTTCAGCTTTTGTTCCTTCTAGTGACCCTTGTTCTTTTTGAGCAATCATAGCTAAGAATTTAAGTTGGGCTGTCGTTAAATGATATTTTTGGCCAATAACAGTTCCATTAGGCAAATCACCTGCCTCGCCATATGTAGTAACTCTATTATTAGGATCATCGGAAGTAGTTGGTAAAGTGGTTATTTCATTAACACTTTCTCCAGCTTCCTGCAATTTTTCTTCCTGTTTTTTCCTGGCGCTTTCTTTAATAATATCGATATAATCTTTTTTATTTAAAAGATTTGTTTCTTCTAAACTTTTTAAACTTGTAACCATTGTTTGGCAATCATTGGGTGCTTCAAGACATTTAATGCAGTTACTTTTTAAGTTAGCTTTTGTTTGATTATTAATAAATACAAAAGAAGCTTTTATTAAAGAAGGAATAAAAAAGATTAACAGACCAATCGTTATTTTAATTAATAAATCAGAAAAAGTATTAAGCGTTATTTCATCTTTATTAAATAATACTTTTACTAAAGAGATAGTGCTAATAAGTATTAAAAATATTGGTATTAATATTTTAAAAACATTTATAATAAAACCTATTATCATAAAAACATTTAAAATTCTAGGTTCTTCACAAACGGTATTAGTAGATAAAAACAAATTTATATTAATTATTTTACTCATAACAACATTATATTAAAATTATTGATAAATCGCAATGTTTATAAATTAACTTAATATAATTTATATTGACATTATAGATGCAGACATAAATTGTCTTTAAAACAAATTAGACACATAAATATTTTTAAAAGTCAAAGTTTAACAAAACATTATACACTTACTTGACAAAATAAATAATATATGCTATACTTATGGTGTTTTAAGGGGGTAGAGGGAATGAAAGGTTTTGTCCTTGACTACATTAATGAAAACGAATATAGAAAGTTAGAAAGGTCTTTAAAGAAGTATAATAAGATAGCTTTTAAGAAATTAAACTTTGATTATTACAAAGACTTAAGAAGAGGAAACTTTGTTGGTGAAATGGTATCTTCAGATAAAAAGAATGATACTGAGACTTATGAGTTAAAACTTCCTTCAGATAGGATATTTACTCAAATACACGGTGAAGTTAAGTTGATATATACTGTTCACCTAAAAGAGAATATAGTTATTCTTGAAACAATTACTCCAGAAAGTATCTTACTTGAAGGCCACAGAAGCGAACTTACAACATATAAAGGAATAATAATTTCAAAAGAAAATGCTTCAAAAGATATGTTTAAAATTGATTTATTAAATATGCTTAAACATAAAGAATAAAAACTTGAAAGCGATTTCAAGTTTTTTGTTGTTTTAATTTGTCCTTGCTCTTTTGAAAGCTTCTTCTAAACTAGGTAATTCAAAACTCATAAGATTATTTTCTTTTAATATTGTTTTTTTATCTTTAAAAGTTGTTGTTCTTAAAAATTTTTTAGCAATTTCTAAAATTGTAGAAAAATCATCATATTGCCAAATTAATTCATTAGAAAGTAGCATGCCCAAAAAATAATATAAACTAGATTTTTCAAAAGATTCTGCTTTTTTTGCTATTTCAGGATAATTACTTTCAAAATGTTTATTAGTTTCTTTAACTAAGGTATCTATCGTATCATTAACAAGGGTATTACGATTTATTATTATTTCGTAAATAATGTTAATTTGAAGGGAAAGGTAAAAAAATCTTCCTAATTCCTCATCTTTTAATTCTTTAGCATCATTAGGGAAATGATTTTCTAAAAACTTTATAAACATCGCACTAAATAATTCGCTAGGAAACTCCCTAAATAAGTCACCTATATAAAAAGAAAAAACATCTTTATTTCTGATTTTTGAATCCCATGCGTGTCCTAATTCATGAGAAAGAATAAGAAAATTTACCGAAGGAGATAGCCTTTTTCTTAACAAAATAACCTTTTTATTATTAACAAAAGTTTTTATATGTTTTCCACCAGAGATTGTTTTAATATATTGGATATGGTTGTTTTTTAACAAATCATAATATAAATCAGAGATCTCTTTGCCAAGACTTTCTATAAATTCATAAAATAATTGTTCGTAAGAATTATAATCACCTTTACATTTTAGGTTATCAAAATAATCAATGTTTATATTACCGTTAGCTTCATTTGCAAAAGTTATTATCTTATTAGCGTAAATATTTGAAACGCAAACCATCATTATCCACATTATATCAAATTTGTAAAAGTCTTCTTTTAAACAATTTAAAATATTTGTAATTGTTTCCTCATCAATAGGAGATGATAAGTTAAGTTTAATTCCTAAAAAGTTCAATAAATATAATAATCGTTGATGATCATAATCAACCGAAAAAATTTGTTCGGGACTTTCGATATTGTTTAATCTTCTTAGTTCATATAAATCTTTTAATAATTCTTGAATTAATTTTATCTTTGATAATAATTTTTTCATAGTTATTACATCTCCTTTAAGTAGTAGGCTTTATTTAAAATAGTTGCTATCTATACTAGCATTTAACATGTTAATAGTCAAACGAAAATGCTTAAAAATAGGGCATAATTATGTATTAATTTCTTGCATATACACTAATTTTTTGTTAAAATATATTTGTGAATGCTAGGAGGATAATATGGGTTTTAGTATTAAAGGGTTTTTTGGTGGCAAAGATAAAACTGATAATCTAGATGAAATTGAAGAGGATTTTTACTCAATTAGTAAAGATGAATATGAAAAAGATACCGATAAAAAAGGAAGCAAAATGATTCTTCTTGAACCAAGAGCCTATTCTGAATCGCAGCAAATTGCTGATCATTTAAAAAGTCGTAATGGGGTTGTTGTTAATTTAAAGAGAGTAACTTCTGAACAAGCTAAAAGAATTATTGATTTTTTAAGTGGATGTGTTTATTCAATCGGAGGAGAGATGCAAAAAATTGGGGTTGGTATTTATTTATGTACTCCGAAAAACTTTAATGTTCAAGGCAAAATATCAGAAGACACAGATAGTATTTCAAATAAAGAAAGTGATGATGAATTAGAATTGTAGGAGGCTAATGAAAAAGTTTCGAACTAGTTTTTCAGGCTATAATAAAAAGGATGTAAATGATTTTGTCGCCCTTGTAATAAAGGAGTATGATGAGATTTTACAGAAATTAAAATATAGTACCAAAGAAGCAGAATATCTAAAAAATGATCTTTTAAAATATAAGAATTTAGAAAAATCATTAAATGATACTCTTTTAGTTGCTCAAGAAGCTACTGCTAATGCTCAAAGAGCTGCGATTAACGAAGGAAAACTAATTATCGAAGAAGCTAAAAGAAATGCCTCAAAAATACTTAATAATTCATTAGTTAAAGCTGGAAACATTGAAAGTGAAGCAGAGGATTTAAAAAGAAAGGTTGCTAGTTATAAAAGAAGATTTATTGCATTAGTTGAATCTCACGTAGATGATGTCAACAACTTTGATGATAAATTATGAAGAGGTAAAAATGAAAATTAGAGTAATAAGTGCATTTGTTGTAATCGCAATATTAATTCCGTTTATATATTTTGGAGGAGCAATATATGCTTTTATTATAGGTATTATTGCTATATTAGGTTTTAAAGAGATAATTGATTTAAAAAAACATCATCAGATGCTTCCATTTATTCCATGTCTTTTTTCAATGACAGGATTACTTTTTATAACATATAATAACTTTAATAGTGATTATATATATGGTCTTACAAGCATTATTTTAATAGGCTTATTTTTATCTTTATTTATTCCTACGATAGTGTATAAAAATGATGTTTATAAAACTTCAGATGCTATGTATTTATATGGCGCAACAATTTTTTTAGGTATGGGTTTTAATTCTTTAATTTTTGCAAGAAATATTAGTTTAGGGATTTTTATCTTTTTAATATTAATTCCCATCATTACAGATACAGCAGCAATGATTACTGGTAAATATTTTGGAAAAAACAAATTGTGTCCTAAAATAAGTCCTCGTAAAACCTTTGAAGGAGCAATTGGAGGAACTATATTTGGAGTGATTATACCCCTTTTGTTTTATAAAGTAGTAGTTGGTAATGTTTCATTAAAACTTGTTATTGCGACAATTATTCTTTCGGTTATAGGTCAAATAGGAGATTTAATTTTTAGTAAGATGAAACGTGAAAATGATATTAAAGATTTTTCAAATATTATGCCTGGCCATGGTGGCGTTTTAGACCGAATAGATAGTGTTCTTTTCGTTTCAATTATGTATGTTGTATTAAAATTAATATTCTTATAAAGGAGGAAACATGTTGTTACATTTATTATTAACAAGTTCATTTGCAAATGTTGGAACTTTTTTACTTAAATTTATTATATTGACTTTTGTTTTGGGAGTTATTATTTTAGTTCATGAACTTGGCCATTTTTTATGGGCTAAGAAATTTAATGTATATATATATGAATTTTCTATTGGTATGGGTCCAATTATTTATACTCGTAAAGGTAAAGATGGAATAACTTATAATATTAGAGTTATACCAATTGGTGGATTTGTTTCTATGGCTGGTGAAGTGTATGACGATGATAAAAAAGTTCCTAAAGAAAGACTTATGTGTAATCGACCTTGGTGGCAAAGAATTATTATTTTGGCATCGGGAGTTATTAATAACTTTATACTTGCTATTATAATAATAAGTTTTCTTGCAAATATTTCACCTGGAACTGCTATTAAGCCTGTAGTTGAAGAAGTCTTAGAAGGATCACCTGCTGCTAAAGCTAATATTAAGAAAGGTGATTTAATAAAAGAAATTAATGGTTATAAGGTTAGTAATTGGGATAAAGCTCAGATAATTTTGTATTATAAAAACAAAAAAAATTATCATACTTTTAAGGTAGAACATTCAGATGAAACTGTGGATATTTATAAAATTAAACCGGAAAAAATTAAAGATGAAAATGGAATAGAAAGGAAAATAATTGGTATAAGTATTAAACCAAGTGATACTAAGGGCTTTTTAAAATCAATTAAGTATGGTTTTCAAAAATTTGGGGCTTTAATCGATTCAATGTGTTATACAATTTGGGGATTAATATCAGGAAAAGTATCTATTTCAGCTTTATCAGGTCCCATTGGTATTTTTGAAGTAGTAGGACAAACTGTTAAATATTCTTTTGTAGAAGGTATAAAGTATGTTTTATATCTTATAGCCTTCTTATCAATTAATGTTGGTTTTATTAATATATTACCATTTCCAGCATTTGATGGTGGACATATTTTATTTTTAATTATTGAAAAAATAATAGGAAAACCTTTAGATTCTAGGATAGAAAGCATGGCACATATAATTGGTTTTGCATTAATAATGTTATTAATGGCTGTTGTTACTATCAGTGATATAATTAAATTGTTTTAATTATCTTTTTGTCCTTGTAGCTCAGCTGGATAGAGCGTTTGCCTCCGGTGCAAAAGGCCAGGGGTTCGAATCCCTTCAAGGACACCAAAAGAAATAAATTACTGTAAATAGTTAAATCTTATTTAAAGGAGGATTAATATGGAGGGTAATTATAGTTATACAATTTCTGATGATGAATATGAAGTTATAAAAAAATTTTTAAATTATTATAAAGAATCAGAAAGAATTGTTGCTGATGGGTACACTCAAAACTTTATTAAGACAGAAACAGAAACTATTATAAGAGAAGAGGAGATAAATTTTTACAGAAAAATACTTCATAATGGTGGGATGTATGTGGTGGAATTAAAATTTTGTCAATCTTTGGCAAATGAAAAGCTAAAGTTAAAGTGCCTTAGAGTTATTGCCGATGATATCATCCATCAAATAGATTTAACGACACCAGATAAAAATGCTAAAAAAATAAGGGAAGGCTTTGATATTAATAGTATTTTTGCAAAAGAAAAAATTATTTTTCCTGAAGAAGCATATCAAAATGAAATGCATAATAATGAAGAATTGCAACAACTTATATTGGAACATAATTGGCAAGAAATTGATGAAAAAATTAATCAAAAACAATTTTCTGCCGAAAGTCTATATAGCTTTAAAAAAAGACCGACAGAACATTTAGGATATTTATATAGTTCGTGGGGAACGATTTTATATCAATTAATTTTTATCAGAATGTATCAAGGAAGTAAGTTTAGTCAAGAAAGCTTAAATGAATTAGAAAAATTAATAATAAAATTAAGTTCTTCAAGATTAATAAACATTGATATTACTGAGATTCCTTTTGGTTCATTACTGGGAGAAAATAATTCAACGAAAGGATCTTCACAGCACACTACTAATAATTCTAAATTAGAAAAAGAAATGCTTTTTTTAGAAGAACTTAAAAATTCATATGAATTAGATAACTTAGCAACTAAAACTAAATAAAGAGTTAGAAAGGTTTTGCTTCTAACTCTTTTTTATATGAAGTATCATTTGTTAATAAATCATATATAATTGCCGCTCTTAGTTCTAAATGGTATAAAGGATCATTTTTAATAACTTTTAGTTTTAGATTAATATTCTTTTTAGCTTCATTTAAATGTTTTTGACCCTTATCATTAAATCCCAGAATTTTAATATAATTTGGTTTTAATTTTGTATCACTTTTTTTAATATTAAGAAGAATGTGAACTAACATTCGATTAATCTTATTATAGGTATATCTTTTAGTTTTAACTCTTTGAATAAAATCATCAATGTTATTTGCTTTAACAACTTCCTTTTTAAGAAGTTTTTCTATTCCTTCATCAACATCTAAAATATCATGAAGATTATTGTTGGTAATAATAATTGTCTTTAAGATATCAAAGTATAAATCATAATCAATATTTTTAATTGCCTTTAACGATGATTTTGGTAAATACGTATTAATATCAATATTATTTTTAAGTTTTTCTCTAATATTTGAAGCACTAATTATCTTATCATCACTTAATGTATCTAGATAATCACTAGTTCTTTTGATACTTATTACTTCAATTTTATTATTAATTTTATTAATAGCTTTAATATACGATATACCTAAAATATCATTTGGGCCATAAATAATATTTTGACCTAATGCTTTACTAAGTGAAGCTGGATAACTATATCCTTTTTTTAAATAGGATTTTATTTTATTTTTATATTTACTTTTTTCTACTTCGGCAGCTATTATTTTTAAATTATTAACATCATTTGTTTCACTACCAAACACTAGTTTATCAATTTTAAGTTCATTTAATATAAATATACTATAATAAGCAAAATTATCAGCACTTTGGGTTCCATAAAGTACTGGAAGTTCAACAACAAGATCAACCTTATTTTGTAAAGCTATTTTAGTTTTATCTTCTTTATTTAAAATGGATATTTCTCCTCTTTGTAAAAAATAACCATTTAAAATCAAAATGATTATATCGTTTGGATACATTTTTTTAATCATTTTAATATGATGTAAATGTCCATTATGAAAAGGATTATATTCACAAATAATACCTATTTTTTCCATAAAATTAATATACCAAAAAATAAAGTTGTTTGTCAAACGGATATATATTATAATAAAAAAGGAAATGAAGTGATTAAATGATAATATGTGTTGTGGGTCCTACTGGTGTTGGTAAAAGTGATTTAAGTATTAGGCTTGCAAAAAAGTTTAATGCTTTTATTATAAATGCTGATGCAACTCAAATTTATAAAGAATTAAATATTGGAAGTGCTAAAATAACTAAAAAGCAGATGCAAGAAATAAAGCATCATATGATAAATATAAAATCTCCCGATGAAGAATATAGTGTTATGGACTATCAATTAGAAGCAAGAAAAATTTTAAATAATAACAAAGATAAAAATATAATTGTATGCGGGGGAACCGGTCTTTATATTAAGGCTTTATTTTATGAATATGAATTCCCTAAAATAAGTACTTTTGAAATATTTCAAAATCTTACAAATAAAGAATTATATGATTTAGCTTTAAAAAAGGATCCTAATATGGATATTAATTTAAATAATAGGGTAAGACTAATTAATTTTTTAAATAGGCCATATCAACCTATTAAAGCAGAGAATTTATTATATGATGTAATCTTTATTGGTCTAAAAATGGACCGAGAACAATTATATGATAAATGTAATCAACGGGTAGATAAAATGTTTAAAGAAGGTTTACTCGAAGAAGTAAAAGCGCTATATAAAAAATATCCTACTAGTAAGATATTAAGAAGAGCAATTGGTTATAAAGAGTTAATTATGTATTTAGAAAAAGAAATCTCTTTAGAAGAAGCTAAAGAGTTAATTAAAAAGCATACGCGCAACTATGTAAAAAGACAATATACATGGTTTAATAATCAAATGAATATTAAATGGTTTGATGTATCTAAAAATTTATATCAAGATGTAATTGAATATGTAAGTTCATTAAATTCTAAATAAATATTTTTTAAAAAATTATGTTCTTCAATTTTAACATCGCCACTATCCGAAGAAAGAAGGCCTTTATTATCAACTAAAAAATATTCATGTAGTAAGTATTCTTGGCCATCATCTCCAACTGGATCATCCCAAGTCAAATCAATATGGTACCATTTATCATTAACAGATACTGCGTTCCAAACATGGCCTGAAGACTTATAAGTTATTTCTTTTGGGGTTGTGGCAATTTTATAGTTGATATAACCCATTTTATCTAAAAATATAGCCATGGTATCGGTATAACCATTACAAGTAGCTAAATTATTAAATAATACTCCATAAGCAATATTGGAATGATTATATATTTTACCATCTTCTTTAGCAGATTCATCATATTTTGTTGTATTGATAATATAATCATGAATTTTTTTAATTTTATCATAATCAGATAAAGCTTCATTTATTTGTTCTTTAATAATTTTATTAACTTTTTTATTAATAGCATTTATTTGTTTTTTATTATATAAATGTTCTATCTTAATAACAACTTCTCCAGTTTCATATATTGTTGTATTAAAAGATGAAAAACTATTATATGGATGAACAAAATTATTTATATGAGTAAGAATGATATCATCATTACTAATTTTTTCTAAATCATTAATACAATCTTTATATTCTGAAGGACAATAAAAGGTAAACTTTTTGGTACCAGAGTTAATAATTGAAAATAAAACGGATAATAAATCATTATATGAATATGGAATGATGTCGTTACTTATTGGAACATATAAAAATCCTTCTTTTTTAGAATATATATTATTTTTTAAAGTAACAATTTGGTGACTAACAATCTGTTTTGTTATATAGTCAGTAATTGCATTAAAATTAATAGATATAATTAGTAAAAAACAAGAACACATAAAAGGTATAATTAACTTTTTAACCATAAGAGCTATCCTTTCTATTATCATTTTATCATATTTTATATATTAGTAAATTATAAAAATTTTTGTTATAGTAAAGTTGGTGATAGTATATAATGAAAAGATTTAAAATGATTGATGAAGATTTTATATGCGATGTATGTTTTAAAGAGGTTGAGTCACTTAAATATACTGCAAGGGATCATTGTCCTTATTGTCTTTGTGGTAAACATGTTGATAATAATCCTGGAGATAGGCAAAATAATTGTAATGGCATATTAAAACCAATAAATATTGATAAACACAAAAATAGTTATAAAATAGTTTATAAATGTGTTAAATGTGGGGAAATCAAAAGAAATATTATGGCAAATGATGATGATTTTGATATTCTTTTAAATATAATTTCAAATCAAGACAAATAGTTTCCATAGTATTCATCAAAAGTAATTTTTAAATCATATATTTTTTTAGCATCCTTTATACCTACATATCGATAGTGCCATGATTCAAAGACATACCCAGTTATGTTTTCTTTTTCTTCAGGATATCTTAAAATATAGCCATATTTATAACTATTATTCTTAAGCCATAGATAAGTTTCTGAAGTAGCAAATTTTCCTGTTGTAGTATCTTTAGTAGAAAAAACATCAATCGCAAGACCTGTCTGATGTTCTGATGAACCAGGTCTAGCTGCTAATTTATCAGCGTCTTCTTCATTATACTTATTTTTAAAATGATTATAAACTTTTTCTTGGTCATTATAAGATCTATAAGCAGAATTAATCATTAAATAAATACCATCTTCTTTAGCATTAGTATGCATAATTTTAAAGTTTTCAAATGCTTCTTTATCTAATTGATTATTAGTACCCCAACTATAATCAGATGATACATTAACAAGGTTTTCAGGTATATAATCACTATTTAATATATAATATTTATTAACAATCATTAACTTTTTTTTATTGATATCGGTATTAATATTTAAGCTATAAAAAGGATAATCTAAATTAATATTTACTTCATTTATTGCTTTATCAGTATCATATTTATGTTTA
>JGI24711J26586_10002946_pt1 | contig 11727 bp, 8 predicted proteins | sample BioPla3DNA1_FD_26586 | JGI IMG/M metagenome (IMG submission 26586)
TTCATTCCAAAAAAACGAGACCTTTGATTCGTGGTTTATCGGATCAGGAATTGATGCAGTTTGTTGAAAATGAACTGCTAAAGCGGGAACAATTTTATCTGCAAGCACACCATGTTGTGAAAGGGGAGAACATCAAGATAGAGCCATTGATTAAAATTCTGGAAGAGAATGATTAATTGACCGATTTTTTATATTTTTGAAGATTGAAAAAGAGTGTTATGGAAAAGTATTACCACGTTGAAGTAGATATCTATCAAACTTTTCACCATGGGGAAAGAATTTGTGGTGATGTTTTTATCTCTAAGCGAATTCCTGAAGAGAACAGAGTGTTGGCTGTCCTGTCGGATGGAATGGGTTCAGGAGTAAAAGCGAATGTGTTGGCTACTCTAACGGCTACTATTTCCCTTAATTTATCCCAGGAGCATAAAGATCCCAAAACGATTGCGGAAATTATCATGAAGGCATTGCCTGTATGTAGTGAAAGAAATACAAGCTATGCCACCTATACCATTGTGGATATTTCCATTGACACCAATTCAGTCAATATTCTGGAGTATGATAATCCTCAAACGATTATCATGCGCGGGAAAAGAGTTTTTGAGCCCAACTGGGAGCCGATCGATGTGGATGCGGAATCGGATAAGCGATGGTTGGATCTGAAAACAACCTCTTTTGAACCTCAATATGTGGATGCGGAATCGGATAAGCGATGGTTGGATCTGAAAACAACCTCTTTTGAACCTCAATTGGAAGATCGGATTATCTTTTACTCCGATGGAATAACCCAGTCGGGACTCGGAATGGGAATGCCCACCGGGTGGGGAAGAAATGATTTGAGAGAAGAGATCAGGATCCTGATTAGCAATAACAAGACCATATCGGCAAAAGAGTTATCTGAAAAGATTGTAAAACGAGCGATGGCGAATGACCTGCATGTTCCGAAAGATGACCTCTCTTGTGCGGTGGTTTATTTCAGAGAACCTCGAAAGATGATGCTCTGTACCGGTCCCCCTATGGAACCGGAAAAAGATTCCGAATTTGCACAAAAATTACTCACATTTTCCGGGAAAAAGGTGATATCAGGAGCAACCACGACTGAGATTATTGCGAGAGAGTCGGGAAGAACTGTCGTGGATGAGCCCATNATGGACCATACGCTGCCTCCAACCTCCAAAATGATAGGAATCGATTTGATTACAGAAGGAGTTCTCACTTTGAGTAAGGTGGTTTATCTGTTATCNAATCAATACAAACCCGGTTACCGNTTTGGAAAAGGACCCGCCGACCGATTGGCNGAACTGCTACTGGAAAGNGATGAAATCCACATTCTGGTAGGAACNAAAATCAACGAATACAATATAGACTACTCCCAACCCGTAGAGTTTGAGATCCGCAAAAACCTTATCCAAAGACTCACCAAAGTCCTAATGGATCAATACATGAAAGTGGTGTATATGGAATTTATGTAGGATTTCGGACGATATCAATTACGAATTACGAATTACGAATTACGTTTCCTAATTTAGAATTTAGAATTTAGATTTTAGAATTAATTGAGTATCAGCTATTTACATTTTTTAATAGATCTATTTCATATTTCTAATTTATACTTCATACTTCAAAAACTTTCGCCTTCCGACTTTCGCCTTCCGACTTTCGATTTTCGCCTTTTTTATCTATCTTTGCACAATCAATCCAATGATTATGAAAACATTATAACTGAATAAAAAAGATTTTCTTATGAAAAGAATAACCATTTTATTTTTATTGTTGTTCTCGGCAACTATAGCTTTTTCACAACAAAAGCATAATAAGGTTAATAATCACATTATTATCAGATATGCGCCCAACTATATTGACTATCCTATTGCAATAACTGGTTATACATTTTTAAAGGTTGGTAAACATAATGAGTTTATAGTTTGGGATTCTCTTTCTTATAGTTATGTACGGCAAAGAGTTGATTCATTAGTACCTTGTTATGATAACGATCGACCCTGTCGATTTCCTAATGTGGTACAACAAATAGTAATTGTAAATGGAAATGAATATGATATCCTTTCCTCAAACGGTACAACTGCAATGGAAAAAAATGGGAGAAGTGTTGTTTTTGATAAAGAACTACAGGATGCTATAAACAGAGCTATTGAAAAATATGATAAACAGCTTCCACCCGAAGAACGTTTTATACTAAAATGGGATGATCTCCTCCCAGATCAAAGAAAAAAATGATTTAAAATTTTTATGGGATTTTGTTGTTATGTATGGCTGTAGAGACGCAATGCGTTGCGTCTCTACGGTTGTGTGCATTGGTTTATTTATTTCCCTGATAATCAGGGTTTTCAGCACACGATTTATCTAAAATGCGTGGCATTCCAGAGTGGGGAAATGAATTTGCAAAAAGGGAAGTCTTTTCTGCCCCCCCTTTATTTGAAGGCAGAAATAAGAAGGTAGAAGGTAGAATTAAAGGCGGAAATCGGAAGGCGGAAGGCGGAATTTTTTAAGTAAGAAGTATGAGATTAGAAATATGAAATAGATCTATTGAAAAAATACAAATACCTGATATTCAAATAATTCTAAACTCTAAATTTATTCATTCTACCTTCTACCTTCTACCTTGTAAACCGTAATTCGTAATTGGACTACGTCAAAGGCTCAGACCCAACGATGGCTTCCACTTCTGCGATTGATTTGGGAATCGGTTTGCCTAATACGCGGTGTCCGGTTTCGGTGATCAATACATCATCCTCAACACGAATGCCGCCGAAGCCGACATATTCGTCAATCTTGTCGTAATTCAAAAATTGAGAGAATTTATTTTCTCTTTTCCAAATCTCGATTAAATGAGGAACGAAGTAGATTCCGGGCTCCACAGTAACCACATGACCGGGACGCAATTCTTTCGCCATTCTCAAAGAACCCCATCCAAAAATCGGACTTCTGCTGATGGTTTCGTCGTAACCAACATTATCCTCGCCAAAATCTTCCATGTCGTGAACGTCAAGTCCCATCTGGTGACCCAAACCATGAGGCATAAAAAGAGCGTGCGCACCCGCTTTAACAGACTCGGCAACATCACCCTTCATCAAACCCAATTCCTGGAGTCCTTTAGTGATTATTGTTACCGCAATTTCATGCACATCCCTAAAATAGATGCCCGGTTTGCAAGCGGCAATACCCACCATGTTGGCGTCATATACTATTTGATAGATGGCTGCCTGCTTTGGAGTGAATTTGCCCGAAACCGGAATGGTACGGGTATTGTCGGAACAGTAGTTCATGCCGTTTTCAGCACCCATATCCATCAACAACAATCTGCCTTCCTCTAAAGTAAGATGGTGGTTGTGATTGTGTAATGTTTCGCCGTGTTGAGAAAGAATAACCGGGAAAGAAACGCCGTTGCCTCCGCTTAAAGCGATTCCTTCAACAATCCCTGCCAATTCAGCTTCCGTTCCGCCAACACGNGTTTTTTTCATCGCGGTGGTGAACATGTCATAACCGATAGCGCAAGCATCTTCAATTTCNACAATCTCTTCAGCACTTTTGATCTCTCTNAGCGCAACCACTTCCTTAATTAANGCTTGNGAAGCTTTGCCGACAACCTCTTTCACATGACAATCTAAAAGCTGTGCCAATTTGATTATTTTTTCACCACGATAGGGGGGAAGGTAGTGGATTGTGCGGTCNCGATTTTGCTCAATATAGGTTGCCATAGCACTGTAAGGCATCACTTTGGTAATTCCTATCAAAGCCGCCAANTCAGTCATCTTGGGCTGATCACCCATCCAGATAATATCGTCAATTTCAAAGTCATCCCCAAATAAAATGCACTCTTTGCGGTCAAAATCAATAATAGCAGCAATATTGGGAATCGATAGTCCAAAGAAATAGAGGAATGANCTATCCTGACGGTATTTGTANGTATTCGACGGATAATTCATGGATGCTTCATCNTTACTGAGGAATAAAGCAAACCCTTTGAGTTGNGTATGAAGGAGTTGTTCTCTGCGTTTNATGTAAGTTTCAGGTGAAAATAATCTATTCATGGCTATTCTTTATTTAAATAAAATTTATTAAAAAATGGTCGATAATAAGATCTTTGGTCAACTTTATTGTAATAGGTAGTATAGTTGGTTGCCGACATGCAGTAAACTTGTATCGACTCTTGTTTCAAATAATCTTTAAAGATTTCGGAGGAGAGTAAGGTTTGATAATACTCTAGCGAAAGTTCTCCATTTTTAAACCGGGAGACCGTAACCATCTGCTCTTCTTGATTGATATAGAAACTGTTGATATTGAACTTTTGAAGAGCATAGAAATCTCTATTGAAATTGGTTAAATCATTTTTAATATCCGCTATTGAAAGTTGCGTAGCGTTGGCAATAACTACAACGTAGTGTTGTTCATTAGGTAGGTAAGAGAAGGGAGAATTTATAGAAAGGAGGTTGGCATCGCCTTGAGAGGAATCAGTAGCAGCACCGGGGAGTTGAACATCTCCGAAAGTGGAAAGCAAGATGGTTGCAATACCGGCAATTTCTGTTTTGGGATATTTATCAATAATATATCTTAAGCCGGTTTTCAAGGTGTCTTCGTTATGAAGTTGTCCTCTGGCAATCACTCTGAGATACTCCATTTTTGACTTCAATTCTACATTGGGCTCACACAGAGGTATTGCTCTTTCAACAATTTGAATGGTTTGCTCCCACTCTTTATTGAGCAGTTTATTGTATGCTGATTCATATTCGTTTTCCAGCTCATTCAGTTTTTCCTGGAGCTTCTTATAATAATCAGGATCCCGGATCAATTTTGCGTAGTCGGAGTCGGGATAATCGGTTAAGATTCTGTTTTTATACACCTCATTTTTAGGATTATTGACCTTTTTGTAGTTGGTGTACATCAGGAATAGTGAAGGAGCAACCAAATCACTTTCCGGGAATCTCTTGATCAGCTGTTCAAACATTTCATTGGAGCGTTCCACATCCCTGAGCAGGTCATGGTAGATAATCGCAGCGTTATACATCGCGTCTTTGATCAATGCATCAGACACGGCGAGTGCAGAATCGGTTAAAGGTAGATCTTGGGTGTAATAAGCATCCTTTTTTGGATCCGTTTCCCTTTTAACAATCAAATTGCCATCTTCATCGTATTCTTCCACATCACCGAGATCACCGGTATTCAGATTGCTCATATCCTCGAATGAGAGTTGTTGTTTGTTGCTAATGAGCCAGTTGTCCTCCAGTTTTCTATTTCCAAATCTCCTGTAGAACTCGGTTGCACCGGCAGAAACGGAACCGGGATTGTAAAAGTACCATTTGGAACTTCCACTGGTGTTCACATTCACATTGGCAAAACTTTGCGTGGTTTGAAGGAGCATCATTCTTTCCGCTTCTTCTCTCTCCAAACGTCTCTCTTCTTCGGTGTATTTATCAATCATTCTTTTAACCCACGCCTTACGTTCACCTTCACTCATTTTGGCAATTCTTTGCAAGCTGTCTTGTAAGGTGATTTCATTGAGATTATCCACAAGTTCTTTAAGGAAGGAGGCTTTTTTGATAATCTCTTCACGATTTGTATAATCGGAGGGAAGGGTTAAAAGCGCTGTATCATAATAAGATTGTGCCTGAATATACTGGTCTCTTTCAAAAAGAAGGTCTGCCAGAGTAACAGATGATAATGTTCTTTGGTACTGATTATCAACAAATGCCGAAACCGATTGGGCAAGATATTTCTCTCTTTCCTCTTTATTGTCGTCAATCCGTTCAAGTTCTGAAAATGCGTAGTAGATTTGATCTTTAAAATCCTCATTTTTCATCTCATTGAGCATCTTGTTAAGTTCTTTGACAATCAATGCTCTTGATGCGGCACTTCCGTCATAATTGGAAGCCAGTTTCATTCGCGCATTAAACTCCATTTCGTAGGGAGGAGTACTTCGAATAACCGCTAAAAAGTGTTTTTGTGCCTCTTTGGTATATCCCTCTTGTTCATAAAGTTGTCCCAGGATAAAATTGATTCTCAATCTCATATCCTTTTTAGGTTTCAACTTTAACATTTCAATGAGAGCAGAAATAGCATCTTCCGGTTCACCTGCAGGATCGGTCAAATTCAGCTCTGCAACTGCCCCATAATATTGAAGATTTAACTTTTTGCTCTTTTTAGGATAAATCATCACCTCTGCTTCTTCCAATAACTGCTGAGCACGGGTATATTGTCCCTGGCGAATCGCTGTTCTGACATTGAGAATCTGGGCCTCTTCCGCCAATCCCCAGTTTGGATACTGTTTGGTGATATAAGTAAAAATCCGGGTTGCTTGTTGGAATTCCTGCTTGTGGAAATAGGCTTTACCCATCATCATGTATGCATCATCCATTGTTTTAACGTACTCTTTACCACGAATGAGCATGGAGTGTTTGTAAATCGACTTAGAACCTTTTTCAATCACCCGATCCATCTTTGGATTGATCGCTCCCAAGTCTTCTTTTGGAGGATAATAGTAGAGAGGAAGAACAGCAGTGTAGTTATCTTTTCTCTTTTTGGCAATTTCTCGTTCCCCCTCTTTTAATGCTTCTTTCCCATTGAAATTAACATTGTACATTGAGGTAACAGTGTGGTAAGCCCGATTTTCAAAGCTGTTCTTGTTTGTTGCACAAGAGAAGAAAAGGAGCATTAAAACTACACCCGGGAATATGTATTTAAAAAAGTATGCTTTAATTTTCAATCTATTTGGGTTTTAAAGGGATCCAACTTGGTTGAAACGTAAAAAAACTATTTTTATTTTTGTTGACTTTCAAAATATTGCTCCATGAGTCGCTGAACATATTTTCCCAATACGTCAAATTCAATATTGACAATGCTCCCCGGCTTGAAGTTATGAAAGTTGGTAACTTGATAAGTGTAGGGAATAATGGCAACGGAAAAGCGTCCCTTTTCAGAATCTACAACAGTTAAACTGACTCCATTCACGGTGATAGAACCTTTGGGAACGGTAAAATTATTCTGTTCAGCATCATAAGTGAAGTAAAAACGCCAGCTGCCATCTTCATCCACCACTTTTTCGCAAACGGCTGTCTGATCTACGTGACCCTGAACGATATGTCCGTCAAAACGGCCATCCAACTTCATGCTTCTCTCTAAGTTCACTTCGTAACCTACATGCCACGATTTGAGATTAGTTTTGAGCATCGTTTCATCCATCGCGGTGACAACATATTGCTGTTTCTCCACATCCACTTTCACAATGGTTAAACAACAACCATCATGCGCCATACTTTGATCTATCTTGAGTTCATGGGCAAAATCAACCTCAATGGTGAAGTGAAAGTTAGTATTTTCTTGTTCTATCTGAACTATTTTTCCTGTTTTTTCTACAATTCCTGTAAACATAGTATTTTCTTTTTTATAGTGATTTTAATGCTTTTTCAATTTCCGGAACCAAAACGCCGATATCTCCGGCACCCATAGTTATGAGAACTTTAGGTTTACGGTTAACCAGATAAGGAACTAATTCCTGTTTTGAAAGTTTAATTTTATTGGGATTTTCAACAAGTTGAAGCAGATAATCTGATGTAATTCCTTCAATCGGCAGTTCCCGTGCCGGATAGATGTCGAGTAAAATGACTTCATCCAACAATGCCAATGCCTCTGCAAATTCATGGAGAAAATCCCGGGTTCGGGTATATAAGTGGGGCTGAAATACGCCAACTACTTTTTCTGAAGAGTATATTTTTTTCACCGCATTGATGATCGCTTCCAACTCCTGAGGCTGGTGGGCGTAGTCGTCAATATAAACCAGGTTGTCGCTCTTAATCCGATATTCAAAACGACGCTTAACCCCTTGCCAGGTTTCAAAAGAATCGAAAATGGCCTGAAAGTCAGCTCTGTTTTCAGAATCCATCTTTAGTCCAAGCAGCTCTTTGACAGCTAAAAATGCAGCCAATCCATTTAAAAGATTGTGAAATCCGGTACTTTTCATTTTCAAATTGTGAAAACAAACAGGATCTCCATCTTCCATTTTCTTGCATATCGAAAATTGAGTCTCAACCGGTGTTTCATGATCTATTTGAAAATAGAAATCGGCATCTTCCGTATCTCCGTAAGTGATTTTGTTAGGATGTTCAATGAGATGAGCAACCGATTGATGGATAACCAAAGCTCCCGTGCGGTCAATCTGGTTGGTAAACTCCTGAAAAGCAGCAATCATGTGTGAAAGATCACCATACACATCCAGATGGTCTGCGTCCATCGACGTAATAACTCCTATTCGGGGATATAACGTGAGAAAAGAACGGTCAAACTCATCGGCTTCTACGACAATAGTTTGATAATCAGCATCATACAGCAAATTACTTCCTAGATTTTGGGAGATACCCCCGATAAAAGCGAGTGTAGGGTGTGAAATGGAGTGCAAGAGGTGAGTGGTCATCGAGGTTGTGGTTGTTTTACCGTGTGATCCTGATACTGCAACCACCGGAAATCCTTTACAAATAATGCCCAACAGTTCCGATCTCTTAACGATAGGAATGCGATTCTCCTGAAAGTAAATCAGTTCCTTATGCGATTTTGGGATGGCAGGTGTAAGAACTACCAGATCAATACCGGCAGGAATCGCTTCAATATCCTCAGTATAGTGAATCACAGCTCCCTGATCAGATAAAGATTGAGTAACAGTGGAAGGAGTAAGATCATAGCCAAACACCTGTTTCCCCTGTTTAAGGAGAAACAGTGCCAATCCACTCATCCCAATCCCTCCAATGCCTAAAAAATAGACTTTCTTTATTTGCCCAATCTCTAACATAATCTTTTTATGCTTATGAATTAGTATTCTTCAGGAACAACCACTTTGGCGTTCTTGACAAATTCTTGAGATGCATGAATCAACTTGTACATCAATTGGTCATCTTCTACAAAAGGAACCACTTTGCGGTAACTCTCCACAAACTCTTCAATAAATGGTGAAGATTTCAGCGGTCTGCGGAACTCTAACGCCTGAGCCGCATTGAGTAACTCAATCGCCAATACTTTTTCCGTATTGTTGATGATGGTATATGCTTTGGTCGCAGCATTGGCACCCATACTCACGTGGTCTTCTTGTCCTTGTGAAGATTCAATGGAATCGGCAGAAGAAGGCATACAAAGCGTTTTACTTTGACTAACAATCGATGCAGCAGTATATTGTGGAATCATAAATCCTGAATTGAGTCCCGGATTTTTAACCAGGAAGGATGGCAACTCACGTTTTCCTGCAATCAGTTGATAGATACGACGTTCAGAAACATTAGCCAACTCAGACATAGCCAAAGAAAGGAAATCCAATACCAGTGCCAAAGGTTGTCCGTGGAAATTTCCTGCGGAAATGATTAAATCCTCTTCCGGAAATACGGTAGGATTGTCTGTTACAGAGTTGATTTCGGTTTCAATAACGCTTCCAATATAGGTAAGCGAATCCTTGGTTGCTCCGTGAATTTGTGGAATACAACGGAATGAGTAAGGATCCTGAACATGCTGTTTGGGACGATTGATAATCTCTGAACCTTCCAAAAGCTGGCTAATGTGTGAAGAGGTTACAATCTGTCCGATATGTGGTCGAACAATATGAACGGAAATATGGAACGGCTCAATTCGTCCATCATAAGCATCCAAAGAAACAGCGGCAATAATATCGGCTAACCAGGATAATTTCTCTGCTTTAATCACTAACCAGGTTGCATAAGCACTCATAAATTGAGTTCCGTTGAGCAGCGCCAATCCCTCTTTCGACTGCAATGTAATCGGTTCCCAGCCAAATTTGGCATTGATCTCTTCGGCGCAATATTTTTTGTTTCTGTAATACACCTCACCCATGTTCAATAAGGGTAATGAAAGGTGAGCCAAAGGAGCTAAATCGCCGGAAGCACCCAATGAACCTTGCTGATACACAACAGGATACACACCTTTGTTGTAAAAATCGATCAGCCGTTGAATGGTCGCAACCTGAACTCCCGAATGGCCATAAGAAAGCGATTGGATTTTCAATAACAACATCAATTTGACAATCTCCTGTGGCACTTCGTCACCCATTCCGCAAGCATGAGAAATAACCAGATTTTTTTGCAATAATGAAAGGTCTTCTTTCGAAATGGAGCGGTTATACAACGATCCAAATCCGGTGTTGATGCCGTAAATCGGGGTACTGCTCGCAGCCATTTTTTCGTCAATATAAGTGCGGCAAGCCTGAACCGCTTCTATGGCTTCCTCTGATAAAACTAATTTCGTTTTGGATTCGATGATCTCTTGTACTTTTTCTAAACTTAGAAATTCTGAAGAAATAGAGTGTGATTTCATTAGAAATATATTTTTGTTAAATATTAAATTTTAAAGTTATATGTTCTTGATACTCAATGTTCTATAAAAAACAAAGCAATCCTGCAAACATACTGAAAAATTTGGAATTAGAACTCCCCCTTTTTCTTTATCTTTGCATCAACAAAATTTTGAGATTATGTGGATTAAAAATATACGTTTAGTAGATTCTGTTCTTGATTTTTTTGGAGAAATAAAAATAGGGGGGAGCCAAATCATCGCCCTTGGAGAACAACTAAGCAGTGACTCGGACGCGCTCTCCTTCGAGGGGAATGGGTTGGCGCTCTTACCCGCATTCACCGACCTGCATGTCCATTTTCGGGACCCGGGTCTGACTCACAAAGAGGATCTCCAAACCGGAAGTATGGCGGCACTCCACGGGGGTTACACTGCCGTTAACCTCATGCCCAATACCAGACCGATTATCAGTAGTATGGAATTGGTTGAGGATGTACACCAAAGAGCCAAAGCGTTGGATCTGGTGACAATGAACCAAACTTTGAGCATGACCAAAAACCTGCATGGTATCGATTATCAACATCTGGAACAACTGGAACCCAATCAGGTGCTGTTTGTTACGGATGATGGCAGCGGCGTGAATAATGATGAGGTGATGGAGCAGATTTTTAAGATTTGCAAAGAGAAAAATATCACGATCATGTCTCACGCTGAAGATGCTCGATACAGCAAAATCGATATGAGAATCGCAGAGAACAACATGACATTCAGGGATATAGAGCTATTGAAAAAAATCGGTGGACATCTTCATTTTTGTCACGTCAGCACCAAAGAGGCTATCGAAGCAATTCGCGCAGCCCAAAAAGAGGGGCACAACGTAACTTGCGAAGTAACTCCACACCATATTTTTGCGACCGGAGAAGAGGTAAATCACTACAGAGTTAATCCTCCTTTCAGAGAAAAAGAGGATATCGATGCGCTCATCGCTGCCATTCAGGATGGTACGGTAGCCGCGATTGCTACAGATCATGCGCCGCATACTGCCGAAGAGAAACAGGCGGGAGCACCCGGGATGATGGGACTGGAGCTGGCTTTCTCTATCTGCTACACCGCTTTGGTAAAACCGGGACATATCACATTGAACCGTTTGGTTGAATTGCTATCCACAACCCCTTCCCAAATGATGAAACTCAATAAAGGCTCTTTGGAAGTGGGAAAAGATGCAGATCTTGTGATTGTGGACCTGGACAAAAAATGGACGGTGGACCCCAAACAATTTCTTTCAAAATCTCAAAATTCTCCCTTTATCGGCAGAGAGTTGGATGGCAAAATAGTGGCTACAATCCGTAAAGGAAAACTCTATAGATGGAACTAACAGAAACACTCAAAAACTAATTGAAAAACAACGCGAAACTTATAATGAGAGACCGGTTT
>JGI24711J26586_10002957_pt1 | contig 11699 bp, 9 predicted proteins | sample BioPla3DNA1_FD_26586 | JGI IMG/M metagenome (IMG submission 26586)
GACAGTTTAAGAAAAAAAAGGATAACTTTGTCAAATTGATAGTTTAACAAGTGGGTGCATTTAACCGGAATCAATGGGTGCATATCACCGGAATATCCAGATGGCAACTATGAAGATATTGCCGGCTTTTGCGCTTCTGCTCCAATAAGCAAAGTAGCAGAATTAGACTATGTGCTTACTCCTGGACGTTATGTCGGCCTGCCCGAAGAAGAGGACGACTTCAACTTTGAGGAACGTTTTACGGCCCTGAAAGCAGAGTTTGAAGAACAGCTAAAAGAAGAAGCACGCCTAAATCGTGTTATAGTTGAGAATTTGAAAAAAATCAAAATGTAATAAAGTTGGAGGATATAAAATACATAAATACTACTAAAGAAAAATTTCTAAGTAAGAAATTACTTTTCAAGTATATGCCTTTAGAATTTGCACTAGGTACAATTAAGGAAAAATACCTTTGGTTTTGCAATCCTGTTATTTGGAAAGATCCATTTGAAAAAAGGTTTATCGAAGCAAAGTATCAAGTTGGTAATAAGGAGGTCGGTTTTCCTTTAAAAGGTCGGTTATTTTGTTCATGTATGACTCAAACCCCAACGAGTGAAGCGCATTGGAATAATTATTCTAAAGGCCAAATAGGTATTTCTTTAAAAATTAATAGAGAATCATTGGTTAATGTCTTGAAAAAATACACTAATGATTACAATGTTTATATCGGTAAAGTAAACTACATAAAAACGAATGATTTAAAAAAGAAAATTTCTGAAATTCCTGGTATTGGAACTATAAAGCCATTAACAACACTATCCAATCATGAATTATTGATTAAACTGCTCTTACTTAAAAGGATTGCTTTCAAATATGAAGATGAAATTCGGATTATAATTGTAAAAAAGTATAAGACAAAAGAAAACGGTATAAAACTAGATTACACAATCAAACCATATGATTTGATTGATACTATCACGATAGATCCCAATGTTGGTCAAAATATTGAAGCTATGTTAAAAGACCTATTTGAAAAACAATATGGATTTAAGAAAGTATGTAAGTCGCAGTTGTATTCCATGTCAAATAATATTAAAATTGAATTATGAGTGAGTGGAAAGAATGCAAATTAGGGGAAATTGCTGAAATAATTTCAGAAAGAGTTAGCATTTCAAATGCGACAGAAGACAATTATATATCTACTGAAAACATGATCAATGATTTTGGTGGTGTTGTAAAAGCAAAGAAATTGCCTGTTGTTTCTTCTATAAATAGTTTTTTTCAAAACGATATTTTATTCTCAAATATCCGTACTTACTTTAGAAAGGTTTGGCTATCAAAATTTAATGGTACAGTATCTCCCGATGTACTTGTATTTAGAGCAATAGAAAAAAAGTGTATCAGTAAATACCTTTACTATTCGCTTTTCAATCCGGATTTTACAGAGTATTCAGTTTTAACCTCTAAGGGTGCAAAGATGCCAAGAGGAGACAAGGATGCACTTCTAAACTATATTATACAACTTCCTCCTCTCTCTGAACAAAAATCCATCGCCTCCGTTCTTTCCAGTCTTGATGATAAAATAGACCTGCTCCACCGCCAAAACGCTACATTAGAAAAAATGGCGGAAACGTTGTTTAAACAGTGGTTTGTGGAGGAGGCTGACGATGAATGGGAAGAAATCACTTTTGGTGATTTTGTTATTCCTAAAAAAGGAAAGAACATAACTAAATCGGAAGCTGTTGCTGGAAATTATCCTGTTGTTGCTGGAGGTTTGGAGCCTTCATGTTATCATAATGAGGCAAACACAAAGTCACCTGTAATAACTATCAGTGCTTCTGGTGCTAATGCAGGGTATGTTAAACTCTATACTATACCTGTGTGGTCGTCGGACTCATCATATATTGATGAAACGATTACACCTTATGTGTATTTCAGTTACATCTTTTTAAGAATAAATCAATCACAACTATCAGATAAGCAAGAAGGAAGTGCCCAACCGCATATATATCCAAGACATATAATGGAATTGGACACATTAGATTATCCCGAAAATCTAATATGTTCATTTGAAGAGTCTGTCAAACCTTTTTTTCTTAAAATAAAATCTAACCAATCCCAAATCCAAACTCTTACAGCCTTGCGTGATACTTTATTGCCAAAGTTGATGAGTGGAGAGGTGAGGGTGGAAAAGTAACAATATGATTATGAGTTTTTACGAAAACCAAAAAAATATCCAAATTGAGTGGTGGAAAAAGTATACCTCTCAACCCAATTGGAAAAAAGAAGAAGAAAAGTGGGGTAAGCATGGAGGCAAAAGCTATCCACATATCACACAGGCCGCTTGGCAACAATTATTATGGAAAGAAATAGCGGGTGAGTTGCCAAAATACCTAAAAGACAACAATATAACAGCACATACGGCTACTAAAAACTTGCTCAGTTCCTGGGTTGCCTCTGCTAATTTGTATTTTCCGAGCCGTTCTAATCTGAACTTTAAACAATTACTTATAAATTTTTTACAGTCAAAAATTTCAACTGATATTATTGATGTGGAAAATATAGAACTTGAATTTGCATTAGCTGGTGATTTGAACCCTGAAAAATTATTGGGTGAGTTGGATGGTAATAGAGGAACAGGACAAACTTCTCCGGATGTCGCATTTATTGTCAAAACAAAACAAGGTAAAGGATTAATTCTTACTGAATGTAAATATACCGAACATAGCTTTTACCCGTGTTCAGCTCGCAGAACTACTGATAGAGGTGATAAACCCGGTAATCCTCAACCTAAAAAATGTTTACAATCGGCAGATTTGTGCAATTATGAAACAATACCATGTCATCAAAAAGTTTGGGGAAGAAAATATTTAGACAATTTCAAGTTATCCGCTTACGGTAAGTCTATTCTAAAAAGGTGTCCTGCTGCAACAGCAGGTTATCAATTACTGCGTCAACAAGCACTTGCAAACGGAATTAAGGAAAGTGGCGAATATGATTTGGTTGTCTCTGCTGTATCATTCGATGCAAGAAATAGTGCATTAATAGGTTGTTTACAGAGAACCGGAATCCCAGATTTTCAAACAGGATGGAGAAATATTTATCAACATGGTGCAGAGTTTATTACTTGGCATCATCAGGAGTGGGTAGAGCATGTACGCAATCATAATCACACGAAGAATGATGAAGTTAATGATTGGTTGAGTTATATGGAAGAACGATATGGATATTGATAGGGAATTAATTATTAACTAAAATATTATGACAAAAGCACTTAAACTTGCTATTACTAATATTGGGGATCTACTTATCGGCAATAAAATTAGTCGTGATGGAGAAGGTAAACCGATAGAAGAAATTAATCTGATAATTCCTCCTTATCAGCGCCCTTATAAATGGACTGCAAAAAATGTAATTCAACTACTTGATGACATTATTGAGGCTAAAAACGAAAACAAAGAGACCTACCGAATCGGTACTCTTATTCTTCATTCTGAAAATAATTCAAGTTATAATATCGTTGATGGACAACAACGAATAATTAGCCTATCATTGTTACTTTTGGCTCTTGATGCCGACAATGATAATAAAATTAGTTTTTTTAGACAGAAACTAACTGACAATACACATAATTCCAGAAATATTCCCAACAACTTTCGAGTACTAAAAAGGCGAGTACGTAGTATCACAGATGATAGGGAAAAGAAAGATCTTTATGAGTATGTAAAACAACAGTGCGAACTTATAGTTGTTATAACAGATGATATTTCTGAAGCTTTTCAGTTTTTCGATTCTCAAAATGCCCGCGGAAAGAAGCTATATCCACATGATTTATTAAAAGCTTATCATCTTCGAGAAATGAATGACATTGATATTGCACGAACCGAAAAAATTGTAAAGAGGTGGGAAGATTTAGACCAAAAACAACTTTCACGTTTGTTTAGCGATTATCTCTATCGCCTAAAAGAGTGGATTAAAGGTAATCGAGCTTGGGAGCTTAACGAACAAAACATACATAAGTTTAAGGGTATAAACCGTAACGGCAATTACCCTTATGCTCAATTTTTTAAGGGTGCATATGCCTATGCTGATATGGTTAATAACTCTGCAATGCCTTTTGTTTCAGGTTTGCATAATCTTAAGCCATTTCAATTAGATGCACCGCTTATTGCAGGTAAAGCATTTTTTGATTATGCTCAGCACTATTTTGAGATCTTAAAAGATATTCAAAATAACAATAAGTATGAAGGATATTTCATCAACGACAACGAAATTGTAAAGACTCTAGACTTGAGAAAATACAAAAATGGTGTTGGCAATGGAATAACTCGTTTATTGTTTGATACTGCAATTTTACTTTATGTAGATAGATTCTGTCCTGCCGAACGACCTTCAAAAATAGATGTAGAAATGCTGGAAAACCAATTTGTGGTATTTGCTTTCATCTGGGCATATTCTCTCAGGGCACAATACTATAGTCTTGGTTGGCAATCAGCACAAAACTATATAATTGGAAATGAGCGAATTAATTCTTTCAATATATATAAAATGATAGCTGACTCAGATTCTCCGACTTCGCTTCTTAGTTCACTTTCCGATAAATTGAATCCATTACCCAAGAATAAGATTATACCCAAAATGGACAATTTAGATAAAGATGTTAATGGTGATGGAGTTTATCAAAACTATCTGTACTATTTCAAAAAATATAATTTTATTCAAGAATAGCTATGGCAACGAATATTCTACCACTCAAAGAGCAATCTATTGCCGATCTATATAACGGTGATAAAGCAACATACGAGGTGCCAATTTATCAAAGGAATTTTGCATGGGAAGAGGATGAAATAACTGCGCTTGTTCAGGATGTTTATGATGCTTACAAAAAAAACAAAAACGGAAACTTTAAAAATATTTATTTCATAGGAACATTAGTCTCTTATCATAAAGGCGACCAAGTGTATGAAATTATAGATGGACAACAACGACTAACCACAATTTATCTGGTGCTTTCTGCTCTAGATGTTTCAGTGCAAAACAGATTAACTTATCGGGCACGAAAAAAATCTAATGATACCATTAAAAGTGTCCCAAAATTTGAAGTTGATGAAAAAGATAATGGCATTATAAATGGTTATTTTATTGCAAAAAATGCCATAAATAAAATAGTTCCTGAGGGTAATAAAGATGATTTTAAAAAATATTTTTTGGACAGGGTCCACCTGGTTCATTACAATGTACCAAAGGATATTGACTTAAATCAATATTTCGAAATAATGAACTCCAGAGGCGAACAACTGGAAAAACATGAAATAATAAAAGCGCGCCTAATCGAGAAATTGAAAGATGAAGACAAAGAAAGGTTTAATCAATTATGGGAATATTGTAGTGAAATGAATGTTTACGTTCAGCAGAAATACAGACAAGAAGCAATTTTTGGTAAAGAACATTATGATTTTATTATTCCCAATTTCGATGAGCTACCGAAAGTAAAATCTAAGACTGGAAAAAAAACAATAGCAGACTTTATTGTTTGTAAAATATCAGATAGTTCAAAAGAGAGTGAGGACAAGTTAGATGTCTTCCAACCAATTATTGATTTTTCAAATTTCTTGTTAATTGTATTGAAACTCACAAGAATAAGAGAACAAAGTTTTGATCCGTCAAATTTTATTCTAGATGATAAAGAGTTGATTCGGGAATTTGATAGATTTGAAGATAATATTCAAGTTGATGAAAAAATCGTGAAGACATTCGGTTATAATTTACTGAAAGCGAAATATCTGTTGGATAACTATATTGTACACCATTCAAATGAAGATGACACCTTAGATAATAATCCATGGAAGTTGCAACGTTGGCATAAAGAAGGGAAAAATGAATATCTGAAAAATCTTGATCGCAAAAATGAATTTCAGAATCAATTAGTGCAATTGCTTTCAATGTTTGAAGTATCATTCACTGCAAGGCAAAGGAAAAACTACCTGTTTTACTGCTTGATGTACCTATTTGAGGAGGGTACTGATATTGGCAAGTATTACAAATTTGTAGATGGTTTAGCGGATAAATACTTTAAAGATGTGTATTTAGATAAGAGTAACTTAAATGCGATTAACACACCTAATCCGGGTAGTTTTGATAAAACTATTCTATGTGATAATAAACTTGATATAGAACTAAGGAATTCTAATATAAATTTCACCGAAATTTATGGAGATGGTATGGTAACATCAAATGGAGTCCCTTTGTTTGTGTTTAACTACTTAGATTATAAGTTATGGGATAAGTATTTTGATGAGTTACGTGGCGAAAAAACACAAGAAAGTAGCAGTGAAAGAAAAGAGTTTTTTGAGAATTTAGGTTGCACTGATTTTGGTTTAAGAGCATTCGAACAATTTTATTTTTCAAGAACGAGAAGAAGTTTGGAACACTTTTATCCACAGGCAAATGCCGATGGAAAAGAAAACAGACCCACACAAGAACAAATAAACTGTATGGGCAATTATGCAATGATTGGAAGCGAGGCAAATAGTTCTGGAAGTAATTGGAGTCCAATAACAAAACTTGAGCATTATTTAGATTCTTCCGGGAAAATTAGACAGATTAGTGTGGCTTCACTTAAATTCATGATTATGATGCAAAAATGTAAAGACAATGCTTTAGAATTGAGTCGAGAACCTGGTTTAGAGTGGAATTTTGAGGACATAAAAGAACATCAACGTAAAATGGAATACATTTTATTTCCTCAGTTAATTAGTGAAGAGATAAAGATAAAAACATAAACTATGAAGATAACTAACGAACAAGCCGAATATCTACTAAAGCTGCCCAAAAAGGTAGTTCAAAATGATATGCTTTTAGATAAGTTGATCATTAATCAAGAGTTCCCGTTTTTTGCCCGTTATGAATTAGTTTCGGAAAAGGATGATGAATATACTTTTTTATGGGTAATTCAGCAAAGTAAGAAAAACAGCATCCAGGTTAGTTTTCATCATCAGGAAAATGACAGCAAAACAGGTCTGCTTAGGGTTGATTATAACAGCGGACATACAAATCCTGAAATTATTTCGGAATATGTACCGGAGAAATTTCACCCATTCGCGGGTAAAATAATTTCCAATAAAGAGCACCATATTCATTATCATGTGCAGGGCTACAAATCGTTGGCGTGGGCAATTCCTTTATCAGAAGATGAATTTAAAATCAAGGAATTAAATGATGGTACCGATTTTAATAGTACCTTTACAAATATCTTAAAATTATTTGCAAAAACAGTCAATATTGAAACAGAAATCATTGTAAATGAATTGCTATTATGAACTGGATCGAAAACAGCATAAAAGACTATTACAATTGGTTGCGTGAAAAAACCTTTGTAACCAATGATGAACTAACCGGATGGAGTACAATCACAACACCTTTCCTTGGTTTGTTCAATGACAATATTGAGATATATGCAAAATTGGATAATGGAAAACTTATTTTATCTGACGATGGAATGACTTTATCCAACCTTGAACTTGCCGGTGCTTCTATTACCCGTTCTCCCAAACGCAAAGAATGGTTAGAAATGATTTTTCTGAATTATGGAATTACTCTTAATGATGACAATGAACTCCAGGCTATTGGTACAGAAAAAGATTTTAATCAGAAAAAACACAACCTGATTTGCGCAATTTCTGAAGTTTCCGATATGGCTATGATGGCTAAACACACCGTTTCCTCTCTATTTAAGGAAGATGTAAAAGCCTATTTAGATGAACAGAATATTATCTACACGCCTCAGTTTATAGCAAAAGGTTCTACGGGCATTGATTTTACTTTTGACTTTCAAATAGCAGGTCATCAAAAAGAATTGGTAATTAAATCCTTTAATTCTTTGAACAAAATTAATGTACCGAATTTCCTTTTTAGCTGGGAAGATATTAAGCCGGCACGTGAAAAAATTTCTGTTAAAGAGTTAAAAGGGCTGGCTATCGTAAATAACGTGGATAAAGAAATAAAACAAGAATATTTGGATGCTTTGGAAAGTAAAGGTGCTGAATATATTTTGTGGGGAGAACGCCATCAACCCGAAATGTTGAGAAAATTAATCGCATAAAATATACCAACCCTCACTGTCTTGGTGATACTTTTTTGCCGATTTTATTACCGTTTTTCATTTTGAGAGAAAATCGGCAATACCGATTAGTGTTAAAAGTGCCGAAAACTAAAATGACAAAAATAACCGAGTACGACATAGAATTTTTTGCAATCGGGTTGTTTGAAACGCTCGGTTACAAATACGTCTATGCGCCCGATATTGCACCGGATGGCAAGGCGCCCGAAAGGGAATCCTACGAGCAGGTTTTATTGCTTGATCGTCTTCAAAAAGCTGTAAAACGCATCAACATCTCCATTCCTGCCAATGCACAAGCCGAAGCAATAAAAGAGATTCAGCGTATTGCTTCGCCAGATTTGTTGACTAACAATGAGACTTTTCACAGGCTTTTAACCGAAGGGATTCCCGTTTCAAAACGGGTGGATGGCACAGAGCGTGGCGATCGTGTTTGGTTAATTGACTTTGAGAATCCTTACAATAACGATTTTTTGGTTGCCAATCAGTTTACGGTGGTTGAAAACAATCAAAACAAACGTCCCGATATTGTTCTGTTTGTCAATGGTATTCCGTTGGTTGTAATCGAATTAAAAAATGCGGTAGACGAAAACGCTACTATTCGTTCGGCATTCAAACAAATTGAAACCTATAAATCCATTATTCCAAGCCTTTTTACCTACAATGGTATTGTGGTTATTTCCGATGGCTTGGAAGCCAAAGCAGGCTCTATTTCGGCAGGTTATAGCCGCTATATGGCGTGGAAGTCTGCCGATGGAATAACCGTCGCATCGAATTTGGTAACTCAATTGGAGACTCTAATTTCGGGAATGCTCAATAAAGAGACGCTGATTGACTTAATCCGTCATTTTATTGTATTTGAAAAATCAAAACGTGAAGATCCTGAAACGAATATTATCACTATAAATACCGTTAAGATACTTGCCGCATACCATCAATATTATGCCGTGAACCGTGCTGTGGACTCCACATTACGGGCATCGGGCTTCAATCTTCCTTATAATAAAGAGGGACATTCAGTACATGCAACTCCTGAAAGCTATGGCTTGCCGGGAGTAAAAAAGCAACCTGTCGGCGACCGTAAGGGTGGGGTGGTCTGGCATACACAAGGGAGCGGCAAATCGCTTTCGATGGTCTTTTATACGGGTAAAATCGTCTTGATAATGGATAACCCTACCATTGTGGTGATAACTGACCGTAACGATTTGGATGACCAACTGTTTGATACATTCGCCGCTTCTAAGCAGTTGTTGCGTCAGGATCCGGTTCAAGCCGAAAATCGAAACCATTTAAAGGAGCTTCTGAAAGTTGCTTCGGGTGGTGTGGTATTTACAACCATTCAGAAATTCCAACCCGAGGAAGGCAATGTTTATGAGTTGCTTTCTGACCGAAAAAATATAGTTGTAATTGCCGATGAGGCACATCGTACCCAATATGGATTTAAAGCCAAAACTATTGACCACATAAATGAAGAGGGCGATGTTGTCGGTAAGAAAATCGTTTACGGTTTTGCAAAATATATGCGCGATGCCTTGCCAAATGCAACCTATCTTGGTTTTACAGGCACTCCCATTGAGAATATTGATGTAAATACCCCTGCTGTTTTCGGCAACTATGTGGATATTTACGACGTTGCACAAGCAGTTGAAGATGGGGCAACTGTTCCAATCTATTACGAAAGCCGTTTGGCTAAAGTAAATCTGAGCGATGAAGGCAAAAAGTTAGTTGAGGAATTAGACGAAGAACTCGATCAGGAAGATTTGACAGATACTCAGAAAGCGAAAGCCAAATGGACACAATTGGAGGCTTTGGTGGGTAGTGAAAACCGTATTAATCAGATTGCAAAAGATATTATTGAGCATTTTGAGCTGCGACAAACCGTTTTCGAAGGCAAAGGAATGATTGTTACCATGAGTCGCCGTATTGCCGCCGACTTGTACGAAGCCATCATTAAACTTAAACCTGAATGGCATTCCGATGAACTGCAGAAAGGCACAATCAAAGTTGTAATGACTTCGGCTTCGTCCGATGGTCCAAAGATTTCAAAACATCATACAACCAAAGAGCAACGCCGTATATTAGCCGAACGCATGAAAAACCCTGATGATGAATTAAAATTGGTTATAGTTCGGGATATGTGGCTGACAGGCTTTGACGCCCCGTGTTTGCACACCCTTTACATAGACAAACCTATGAAAGGGCATAACCTGATGCAGGCCATTGCAAGGGTAAACCGTGTTTACAAAGACAAGCCGGGCGGTCTGATAGTGGATTATTTAGGTATTGCCGCTGATTTAAAAAAGGCACTGTCGTTTTATTCCGATGCCGGAGGTAAAGGCGATCCAACTCTCTTACAGGAAGAGGCTGTCCAGTTGATGCTGGAAAAAATAGAGGTGGTGTCAAATATGTATCACGGTTTTGATTACGCAGACTATTTCGATGCCGATACTTCCACGAAGCTTTCAATTATTTTAGCTGCCGAAGAGCATATTTTGGGTTTGGAAGATGGCAAAAAACGGTACATAAATGAGGTTACGGCATTGTCGAAAGCATTTGCTATAGCTATACCGCATGAAGAGGCATTGGACGCCAAAGATGAAATCTCATTCTTCCAGGCAGTAAAAGCCCGTTTGGTAAAATTTGACAGCACAGACTCAGGCAGAACGGACGAGGAGCTTGAAACAATCATCCGTCAAGTAATAGACAAAGCATTGGTAACTGAAAAGGTAATTGATGTTTTCGATGCTGCAGGATTAAAGAAACCCGATATCTCAATACTTTCGGAGGAATTTCTTTTGGAACTGAGAGGGATGAAACACAAAAATATTGCCCTTGAAGTATTGAGAAAATTACTCAACGACGAAATAAAAGCAAGAGCAAAAAAGAACCTTGTAAAAAGCAAATCCTTAATGGAAATGCTGGAGATAGCCATAAAGAAATATCATAATAAAATCCTCACTGCAGCCGAAGTAATTGAAGAGCTGATCAAGTTAAGTAAGAACATTGTCGAGATGGACAATGAAGCTGAAGAAATGGGGTTGTCAGACTATGAATATGCTTTTTACACGGCCGTTGCAAACAACGATAGTGCGAAAGAGTTAATGGGAAAAGACAAACTTAGAGAGCTTGCAGTGGTTCTGACTGAATCAATCAGAAAGAATGCAACCATTGATTGGACAATCAAAGAGAGTGTAAAAGCAAAATTAAGAGTTGCTGTAAAAAGGCTTTTGAGAAAATACGGTTATCCGCCTGATATGCAAAAGCTCGCAACCGAAACTGTATTAAAGCAGGCTGAATTGATTGCAAACGAATTGACGAATAGCTAATTGATTCGTCTAAATTTACAGCCATACAAACAAAGAAATCAATGAAAGTTTTTTTATTTTTGTAAAGTCTTAACATAATACAAACAAAATATGCGCTTTATGAGAAAAATATTATTGATTGCGGCAATTGCCGCTTTGGCGGGCACTTCTGCTATGTCGCAGGAGTTGACCAATTTCAATTTCAGAGGTCGCCAGCAGGTGGTTTCACCCGAACTGGATGGCGAAAAAGTTACATTCAGACTGAATGCCAACTATGCAACTGTGGTAAATCTTATGGG
>JGI24711J26586_10002958_pt1 | contig 11695 bp, 8 predicted proteins | sample BioPla3DNA1_FD_26586 | JGI IMG/M metagenome (IMG submission 26586)
CCCGTGAAGGGTGTGACTCAATCTCTTTGATTTGTGCTGCTTGCATAAGATCATTTCAATCCACACACCCGTGAAGGGTGTGACCCTCATCAAGCGAGAGGTATCTCCGCTCCCACCCATTTCAATCCACACACCCGTGAAGGGTGTGACCTAAAGAGGTTCCAAAGTGGGCGAGCAAGGTAATATTTCAATCCACACACCCGTGAAGGGTGTGACGGGTTACGCGCCCGGACGGCCCAAATAGTAGGAAACATTTCAATCCACACACCCGTGAAGGGTGTGACAATGATCCGTATTATGCATATCCTAAAACCCTTATTTCAATCCACACACCCGTGAAGGGTGTGACAGGCAAACTGATAGGAAAATACCCTATGTGGATTATTTCAATCCACACACCCGTGAAGGGTGTGACTTTATGTATATGTAAACCAAATATAATATACAATATTTCAATCCACACACCCGTGAAGGGTGTGACGTTTTCAAAATTCAAATCAAGTTCTGTGGGTTTAATTTCAATCCACACACCCGTGAAGGGTGTGACGTTATCATTTGGATACTTATACTCATCTTTTCAAATTTCAATCCACACACCCGTGAAGGGTGTGACCTATAAAGTCAGTCTTTGCGATTGCCTTACGCTTATTTCAATCCACACACCCGTGAAGGGTGTGACGTCGCGCTCCACGCGGACGAGCCGCCCCGCCCGGACATTTCAATCCACACACCCGTGAAGGGTGTGACTTCAGCCCCGAGCTGATCGCGGACCTGCAGCACATTTCAATCCACACACCCGTGAAGGGTGTGACTATATCCGAAGCAGAGAAACAGCGTAAGGATAAGGAATTTCAATCCACACACCCGTGAAGGGTGTGACGAGGTCGGCGCGAAGCAGGGGCTCAAATCCCGGGAAATTTCAATCCACACACCCGTGAAGGGTGTGACCGCAACCGTAGAGGTGCAACTATGACGTTTGGACTATTTCAATCCACACACCCGTGAAGGGTGTGACGGTACCCGGCCCGGAGGATCATCTCCTCCCCGTGCTTATTTCAATCCACACACCCGTGAAGGGTGTGACACGAGCGCAACCCGCGCAAGAACGACAAAGCCGTCAAATTTCAATCCACACACCCGTGAAGGGTGTGACCCGCGAAGAGCTCCGTCCGCCGCATCCGCACCACCGAATTTCAATCCACACACCCGTGAAGGGTGTGACAAGCGCAACTATCCTGGGCTCTACGCTTACGTCCAATTTCAATCCACACACCCGTGAAGGGTGTGACGGGGAGACGATTCGCACCTCCTGGAGCGTCATCGAATTTCAATCCACACACCCGTGAAGGGTGTGACCGCGTTTCTCGATGGAATTGCGGGTTGTGAAGCGCAACATTTCAATCCACACACCCGTGAAGGGTGTGACATCACGGCCGCGTCACTGTCGTAGCCGGGATCGTGCATTTCAATCCACACACCCGTGAAGGGTGTGACTTACCGAATCATACGGCTTGGTGTAACCAAAGAAATTTCAATCCACACACCCGTGAAGGGTGTGACGAAGGATACTTTGGATTACCATCTTTATCTACAATGATTTCAATCCACACACCCGTGAAGGGTGTGACGTATTTATACCTATCGAAATGTCATTTGATAAATATTTCAATCCACACACCCGTGAAGGGTGTGACTCTTTACGGCATTATCATACTCATCACCCACAAAATTTCAATCCACACACCCGTGAAGGGTGTGACTGATTTGGGTTTTAATCCCTCTGATGAGTGGAAAATTTCAATCCACACACCCGTGAAGGGTGTGACGGTTTAAGTTTGATGATAAACCATACTATTGTTACCCTATTTCAATCCACACACCCGTGAAGGGTGTGACAAAACCCGCTCATCAAGCGGGCCGTAGCCATCCAATTTCAATCCACACACCCGTGAAGGGTGTGACGGGTCGGCGGGGTGCCGTGGTCGACAATCATCTGATTTCAATCCACACACCCGTGAAGGGTGTGACTCGATCCCGTCGTCGTCCTCAACCACGCCGGTCTATTTCAATCCACACACCCGTGAAGGGTGTGACTACATCTTTATCCCACAAAATACGGCCAAATCGTATTTCAATCCACACACCCGTGAAGGGTGTGACCGGAGCACGACCGACGGGAGGGAGGCTGCCCGATATTTCAATCCACACACCCGTGAAGGGTGTGACATCTGCTCGGGTGGTGATAGTCGGTGCCTCGGACATTTCAATCCACACACCCGTGAAGGGTGTGACTAGTATGGGGAGAAGGGAGATCGTCGATTTAAAATTTCAATCCACACACCCGTGAAGGGTGTGACGATGATGCTCCTGATGCACTCGAAGGACTTGTAAATTTCAATCCACACACCCGTGAAGGGTGTGACTGCGTAGACCTTGATCTTCTCGCGACACTCAGAACAGAATTTCAATCCACACACCCGTGAAGGGTGTGACCGTATCCGGATATGTCGCCTCGCCATAGGGCGTTATTTCAATCCACACACCCGTGAAGGGTGTGACGGGCGTACCGGGGGCACGGGCCATCTGAGGAGAGATTTCAATCCACACACCCGTGAAGGGTGTGACGGACGGGTACCGGTCCGTGGGGAGCGACCCGGATCGGATTTCAATCCACACACCCGTGAAGGGTGTGACGGGCGTGCAAAGGGCAAGGGCCATCAGAAGAGAGATTTCAATCCACACACCCGTGAAGGGTGTGACTGCAAAACCATCCGGATCACTGCTCCCTCCATCAAGTGGAGAACCGAATGAACCGAACCAATCAGTACTCAATCAGCAAGAAGATAAATCTTATTTTCGACAAAACTATCAAGTCGAATAAAATAATTCGTTAATTATACTATTTGACACATGTCACTTCCTGATGATTCCTATTCGGGGCAAACACTCGCCACGAAAACCAGGGGGACACAAGCCATAAAGACTATATAGCAATCCAAAAATTTTTCCGCGAACCCCCCTGGGAAACGCTGCTCACTATGGGTTCGCAGAGTCATGCGAGCAATAAACCCTCTGGATCATACCCTTCCTTGGCACCAAAGTGCTCCACTCGGTTTTTCCAGTTCTTTCCTAAGTAGTAGAACCGGAGACTATCTTTATTCTCGTCGATCATCCCACATAAAGAATGCTTTAACTTTGCAAACTGGGCAGGATCGACAAGACATTCAAAAACAGAGTTCTGCACCCGCTGTCCGTAATTTAAGCATTCCTTCGCCACCCTACGAAGCCGTCTCTTTCCTTCAGCAGTCTCTGTGTTGACATCATACGTGACCAGGACCATCATCTCGAACACCTCAATTCATAAAGAACGGTGGATAGCCATCGATATCCCCACGCAGGAAGCGAGCCATCAGCATTGCCTGCACATACGGTAACAGCCCAATGAGTATCTTCTCGTTCAGGTACGGGTGCGTAATCGTATCCTGCTTCCGCTTCTGCCAGGCTCCAATAACCTCTTTTCGTCCATTTTCAGTCAGGATAACCCCGCCGTTCTCTTTCTTGAAAAAATCGTCCCCACTGATCTGTCTCAGGTTAACGAGATTCAGCGCAAGGCGGTCGGCCATAAACGGCCGAAGTTCTTCCATCATATCAAGCGCCAGGCTCGCTCGCCCGGGCCGGTCAGTATGGAAGAACCCAACATAAGGATCAAGCCCCACCGTCTCCAGGGCAGATTCAACATCGTGAGCAAGGAGCGTATATAAGAAAGAGAGCAGTGCATTCATGTTATCCAGCGGCGGCCTCCGATTTCGTTCGTCTAGGTAGAAATCATCTTTTTGCTTGAGGATCAGCTCATCAAGAGTAACAAAATAGAACTTTGCACAGTTCCCTTCGATCCCGCGGAGCGTATCGGCAGTCTCACAATCCTCAATCTTCAGGAGGTTCTCGATCAGCAAAGCATCCACCGCTCGAACCTTATCACAATCGATGACTGCACCGTGATCGCGGATGCCCCGGCCGAGGACCGTTCGACAGTTCACGATCTTGCCGATGACGAACGACTTTGCAATCTCCAGCGACTCGTCACGGCTATCCGCCCTCCGGTACTGGATCCGCCGCAACAGGACATTGCCACGTACTCGCCCGTTAACCCGTGCCAAAAACTTTCCATGCGGGGTTAAAAACGACAGGCCGACGTTGTTGTCTGAGCAGAGCCGCATCAGCTGAGGGCTCGCTCCCATATACCCAAAACAGACGATCCCCTCGAGATTGTGGATGGGAATACGGAATTTCTCCTCATTATCAACCCTGACAATAACATTCTCCCTCTCGCGGGTGAGGTATGACTCCGGTGTGGTCACGTACAGAGTGTTCAGCAATTTTCTCATGTGTAATGTATTCCTGGTGGTTGAGCGGTCTCCGGTGGTACAGATTGCTAAAAACCCCTCAATACTCAAGTATCCTCTATACAGGCCTCTTTGATGTGCTTCTGCAGATACCTGCGGACGGAACGGCCCTTCTTTGTCAACTTCGGCATGCAGACATTCTGAAGAGAACAGAGGTTGCACTTTCTGGTGGAATCAGCAGAAGGAGTGATACCCTGCGCAAAGAAGCCATGCATCTCCTTCGATAAAGAGCAAACTCGACCTCTCAGTTCGTCAGAGAGCAGAAGCGGCACTCTCCGCCGGATCTCATTATAGTAAAAATCGCCACGATCTACACGGACGCCGAACATCTCTTCAAGGCACATCGCCTGTGCGCAGAGTTGAACCTCATCACGCTCGTCAATCTTCGGTTTTCCCCGCTTGTACTCCACCGGCCTCATCGTCCAGAGCCCTTCATGACCCGGAAGAGATACGCCGGTATCGGAGCGGATGTACTCAACCACATCAGCCACACCGTATAGACCGAGGGTATACGAGACAAGAGGAAACGCTCGTGAGAGTATGATATCGCCGCGGCTCTCGATGAAGAACGGATCATCCACCCGTTTGTGGATCAGGCGGCCTTCCGCAGTCCGCAGGTTCTCCTCCCACTGACGCTCGACGTGGATGAGTGCCCACTGGCGCCTGCAAAAAGAGAAATGCTGGATGCCTGACAGCGCCAACAGTTCTTCGTCGGTATACCGCACCTCGCTCATAGCTTTTCGATTACCTCAACACCGGCGGGCACATCCTTGGCAACCGCAACCTTGTAATCCCCAAATGAACGTGGTGGCAGATCTCCAGAGATGCGCTCGACCATGACTTTGTCGAACAGGAGATGGGACTGACAGGACCCCAGCGCTGTGTCGTGTTTGAAAACAACAAGTTTCCGGGCCGACATCTTACCCCTTGATGCCGAATGGTCATGTTCAAACATATTGACCAAGCCGTCCCAGAAGAGCTCCAGGTCGTCCTCGGAGAACCCTGTTGTCTTCTGGGCCAGGTGAGCGGAGATGTAGCCCTCGACGCGGTAGAGTGCGTAGGGGACAATCTGTTTCTTCCCCATCGTCTGCCCTTTTTCGATGTCTTTCTCATTTGTGACCGCAAGGCGGGTAACGGTGACCTCCTGCTGGAAGATCGGATCGATGCTGCGGGCGAAATTGAGCTGCACCGGCCCCCTGACCTGTCCGCAGTTCACTTCCGTGGTCATAACAGCACCAAACGTCCGGATGTCGAAGAAGTTCTCGCACATGAACCTGGTCAGTTCGTCATCCTTTGGCTTTTTGTTGCTGGGTTCGATGCCGAGATAGTCATACGCCTTCTTGTGCTGTTCGTTGAGAACCGCACCGGATTTGACGTAGATGTCATAACCGGGGACGTCACTCTTCACTAGATCAACGTAATCCCGGATTTTCCTCTTAAGACAGACATCGGTGACGATCCCGTGGCCAGTCTGTGGGTCGACCCGCGGCATGTTCCCCATATCCGGGTCGCCGTTCGGGTTTCCGTTCTCGACATCGAACAACAGTACAAACTCATACCGATTTTTGATTGGTTCGCTCATAATCACTCATCCTCGCTTGCAACTTCCTCTTTCTTCTCGAAAAATGCCCTTCGCTGGTGGTAATACCCCAGCATGAACATCCCCTGCTCTTCCAGACTCAGGTATGCCGGGAACTCGTCCACCCCTACCAACGTCTCTTCGATATCCTGCCTCACCTTGAATCCCCAGTCGGATTTGGCGATATGGTGCTGTGCAAGTTTCAGCAGAACTGGGAAGACCACAGCCGGCGTCGTCGACGCGCTGCCGAAGTACTTGCTGTTAATCGTGCTCTTCATCTCCCTGTTCGTATCAGTCTGAACCCTCTCGAGCACTGCAAACAGCCTCCCGAGGCGATACGGCACATTCGGGTTTTCTTTGTTTAAACTCACAGTAATCATATCCTTCTGTAAATTCGTCGAACCGGCTCTCACAAGCCGCAACAGGTAGGCTTTGATAAAGCCCGCCCTGACAGAGTTTATCGACCGCTCAACCTTTACCCGGCTGAGTATTGCGTTGTACATCTGAACTGGATACGGCGTGCCGTTCAGAATCGATCTCATAACAAGGTCGCCAAGGAGCGGCGAGATAGCCTTGTTGTCGGAATTCGGTGCAACGGTCTCTTTCAGCAGCCAAAACAGCGATACGTATCGCGGATCATAGTTCCCTCTGACAATCTCCATATCCAGATGATGGCATGCCGCTCTTGCGATGAAGTTACCAAAACTGTCTACGTGCCAGAACCGCACCACAAGCCTCGCATTGTTGGGAGCAAGCCCGAGCATATAGAAGTCCGTCTCGGGATCTGCCCCGATATCTGCCGTATGGATCTTCTGCCCCTTTCTGACCTTATCGAGAATATCTCCCATCAGTTCAATCATATGATGATCTTGCACTCTCGCCGGGTCGGGGGATTCCTCACTGCTATCGTTTTCAGCCTCCTCCCGGGGATCAAAGAAGAAGGTTGCAAGATCCTCACAGACAGTGCCACTCGTCTCCGCCCAGTAAACAATCGTTGTATCGGCAATTCTCTGCCAATACTCCCGGTGGCTAAGGAGGTAATTCAGGGCGGTGGTGTACTTGAACATCGATAATTCGCTGATGGGAGCATTGAAACTCTGCTTTTTTCCATAGGAACAGAATGAATCATCGTTGAAACTGACGAGCGAAGCACCCGCTGTGTGCGCACCGGCGACTCCAACAATCTTATTATGCACCCGTGCTACAGAAGCCATCTGCCCGCTCACGAGGCACTGGACAGTAAAGGGGTCACCGTCTCCATTGCTCGAACAATAGTGTTCCCAGACCTTCATCAAGGACGGTTTCCTGTGCAGAAATATCCCCTCATACTCAAAGATACAGTTCCCGCCTGCGAGAAGATCATCCATGTACTCCACAGTCTTCGGATGCTTGCCAAAGTCCTCGGGGTTCCAGGTATCCAGAAAAGCAAGAAGCGCCCGGGCACCAGGATCTTCGAGACCATCGAATATCTCGTGCTGACGAGCTCTGAACGCCTCAAAGCAGTCCCGAGAACGCTGATGGACCAAAGCGACCTCTTTTTCGCTCTCAGCCAGCATTGTGTAATCTGGAGCAGCATCCTTACCTGAAGGATTCAGGAATTTCTTTTCAAATACACTCCTTTTGAATTTCTCGACACCGAAGACGTACTTCGCATTATCGCAGAGAACGTAGGGTGCTATACCTGCCGCACGGGTCGCCTGCAGAGGCACATCCATAGCCCTGGGTCGCGGCTTCTTCTCGTCGCTCCTGAGATCGACAATATACGATAACTCCCCATCGGGACTGAGGACAAGCGCAAACGACACTTTTTCGCTGCTGTACCCCGGCCGGGAGATTGCTACATCCTCGTCCTCTGCCAGGATGTCATAGTAGCGGCAAAGAGCCCTGATAGTCATGATATTCCTCCGAAACCAAGGCACCTCTGCACATCGATGACTCCATCCACCATAACCGCCCGATAAAAGATGGCCTTCATGTCGTCGGAGAAATCAATATCATAGAGCATGAATCCGAGATCCCTCTCCCCCCCGTTCTCCCCGGTGTAGTACGACTCCGGCATCTCCCCTTCGACAATCTCAAATCGAACCGGGAATTCACGACAGCCAAAATAGGGGTGGTGGAAACACTGTCCTTTTCGCATTCTGCGAAGCGCCATGTTGTAATGCTTCTCGACCGTGTCCTTGGGGCCTGCCTTATCGGTCAACTCGAAGTGCGCCTCAATGCCGTAACATACGTCACGGAGCACCAGCGATGCTCGCTGGACAGCATCTGCTGTCGCATCCTGAAAGAGAGAAACGTCTCCCCCCCGGAGTGCAGTTCTTACTTTACCCTCCGGGATTTTCCCTGGCCTCTCGTTCCGGCGGATGTTATCGAACTTTATCTGGTTTAGAACATGAATCTTGTCGATCTTCCAACTGATGGCAGGTTTCCAGTGGATTGCCTCGAGAATACCTCGTGCAGCCGAAGGTGTCATCACATCGTAGCTCACACGCTCAGTCTTCATCTCCGGTCGGGTGAAGCAAGCGTAATCGCCCCAAACCTTTAGTTGTATTCCATATACAATCACAATCACCTCCTATACAATCAGTAATGCCCTCGAGACTATATTATCCTTTCGGCCAACAAGCCCAATTTTCTCAGAATATTTGTCGATATTATTCAGTACGTAGAATCTATCACCGAAAAGATCGATTTCATGTGCGCGTTCCAGTTCCCTGAACTCATCATCGTAGATGTTGATCGTATACCCCTGAAGGCGTCGTGCATACTTCCACGGGCATTTACTCGTCCTGAGTTCTCCAAGAAGTGCTCTAGCGTCTTCATCATAGGGAATAATGAGATCCTTTGTCACCTGCTCGATGATGCTGAATTCCCATCCGACATCTTCGAACGGGAATGCAAGTTTACCCCGTCTCTTCTCAAAGGAAGGCAGTATTCCCTTTTCATCAAGCCCATCGTCGCCCTTATAGGAGTAGAGTTTCTGGAAGTAGTCCTCGACGGCAGGGAGAGAGAGCGGGTCGTCATACGTGTCCATGACCATCCTGCCGACCTCTGCCGTAAGGTGTTGCCAGCTGGTAGCCTGACCGTAGCTCTCGGTCGACCGGAAGACATAGACCTCGCCCCGTTCAGCCCCCCCTTCGCGGTTGCACCGCCCGGCAGCCTGACCGATGGAATCGATACCGGCCATCGCCCGGTAAACGACAGGAAAATCAATGTCCACGCCGGCCTCAATCAGTTGCGTCGAGATGACGCGGCATTCAGCGCCTTTCTGGAGTAACTCTTTTATCTCCTTCAGTTGCTTTCTCCTGTGGACCGGGCACATCCTGGCGCTCAGGTGGTAGCATCCGCCATGTTCCGAGAGCGCGTCATGCAGGCGCTGTGCATGGACTCTGGTGTTGACGATGCACAGCACCTGATGATGTCCTCGCAACCTCACCGTGAGTTCTTCGTCGCTCAACGCCCCGAGGTCGTTCACATTCACCCGCCGGAACGCTTCATAGAGATCTGCAGGCGAACGCATGATCTCGACGGGCCTGAGGTTTTCGTCCAGAAGGCTGCCGAGTTTTGGCTGGGTTGCTGTGCAGATGACGACCGTAGAGCCATAGTTCTGCACGATCTCGGAGAGAGCCCAGAGGCAGGGTTTCAGGTATTCAGTCGGCAGCATCTGGGCTTCGTCGAGTATGATCACGCTTTTGGAAAGATTATGGATCTTGCGGCACCTCGAACGTTTATTCGAGAAGAGAGACTCAAAAAACTGGACGTTTGTCGTTACGGTGATCGGCATATCCCAGTTCTCAGCCGAGAGCTCGAGGAGTTGAGCTACCGAGTCAATATCATCGGGAGAGAGAGTTTTCGAGTCGAAATTGCTGTGATGCTCCAGCACATTCCGGCTCCCGAAGACTTCCCTGAATCTTGCAGCATTCTGTTCGATGATGCTCGTGTAGGGAATTACGTAGAAGATCCTCTTCAGGTCGTGTTTCTTCAGGTGCTCAAGCGCGAACGCCATGGACGAGAGCGTCTTTCCCCCGCCGGTCGGGACGGTCAGGGTAAACATCTGTGGGGAGAGGGCTGCCTTCTCTCTGCACTGCTCGTAGATCTCCTTCCTGTGCTGATTGATTGGGGTATTCTCGGCGCCTGAGAGAAATGCGTCCATATAGTCATCGAACCTTCTGGAGAGATGGTCGAGCGATTCGTAGCCTCCTCTGATCGAGGACAGATCGGGTTCTGCAAAAGCTTCGGTATCGAGTGAATCCGCATCGACGAGACACGAGTAGAGCATGCGCGTGAAGAAGGCTATCGTGAACCCAACCCTCCCCTGGACTGGTTGCAACCTCGGGCGGAAGCCGGTGAGATCGGGGATCGTGATCTCTTCCCGGTATGCTGAATAATCAGATAGAAGCCTGTTCATCAGGCGCTCCTCAAGCCCGCTTTCATTATCACCGTAATTTAAGAGGCCGCCATGGTGGCCAGTGATGATATATTCCAGAACGCGACTCAACTGCTCTGGATACAGTGTCCTTGCTTCCCGGGCACCGGCGGTCGAGTGGTCTACACGGATGTTAGCACCCTCTAGGCGCCGCTGGAACTCGGGCGAGTACTTCCCGACGTCGTGCAGCAAGCCTCCGGCATAGGCAAGTTCGCCTGCATTGAACTCATCTGCAAATTCCGATGCAAGAACGGCAACATTCTGTAAATGATCTCTGAGGTGCTGCCAGTCGCGCTTCCCAGGATCGTCTGTGGAGTGAGCATAATACCTGGAACGGGTCATCGATCTAACAATTCGGTGAAGATATAATTAATATAGCCTTTTCACTTTCTGGCATCTACCCGAGACAGGAGTTCCTTAGAGGTGTTTGGTCTTCGGTTCGGTAACGGCGTGCGGATTGAAATATGAACACGAAAAGGAGTTCTATCCAGTCTGGTCTCCGCCACCCTTTACGGTGTGAGAATTGAAATAACTCAAATACAATAGATGCCCTATTAGTGAGGGTCACACCCCTCGTGGGTGTGTGGATTGAAATCATATTCAATCGATGAGATTGAGCACTCGCACCCTTCGCGGATGCTGTGTTGCATAATTCCTACCCGAGGGTGGTGAAAACGGAAGTATAGCAACTCAATGTCCAAAAAAGCATATTTCTTGCTTCTCTACTGGGTTTCTCAATAATGGCCAACAGGTCTTGGATTGGCAATTGAGGGGGACAGCAATGATTTTCAATATTTATGCAACACAGCATTGCAGCGCCTGAAATTATGTAGACCCCAAACTCCCGGAAAATTTAGGTGCATCATTGCACCAATTTTACGATAAATCCCTTTTCTCCCGGAAATGCCCCTGTAACACTATTAGAATCGAAAGGTCGAATGAACTGCAGCGCCTAAATTGTATAGGCGCATTATACTTTAGCAACCTGAGCATAAAAAGGGGGAGATGAAGCGAATAGTGGTGAAAGGAGCCACAATCGTGAGAATAGATCGCCCCGTGTGCCTAATTTCTGCGGGAGATTGGGGTGTCATTGAAACAACACAAATCAACAAGATTTTTTACCTCCCCGGTCCACCCCAAACCGACAAGATTTTCACCCCCCGGTCACACACCTCCCACTGCCTGCATACAACCCTGGCAGCCCCGCGCCCCGGCTCAGACAACCCCATCCCTGCCGCATCAAAGACCACAGAACGGAGGTGACACCATGAAGGTGCTTGTGAGAAC
>JGI24711J26586_10002959_pt1 | contig 11692 bp, 13 predicted proteins | sample BioPla3DNA1_FD_26586 | JGI IMG/M metagenome (IMG submission 26586)
GAGACAACCTACGAAATTTTTGATTTTTTCAAGACAGAAATACCTATTGTCTATGAGGGAGAAGGCGGAGAGAAACTTCCGGTTTCACAGTTTTCAATTCTACATACTGATGATTTTCTAAATCTTAATAATATCAGATTTGACATATTAGAGCCATCATTTGAAAAGGGTGAAAAGCATTATGATACAATTAATAGAGCCAATTGGTTTATGCTTGACTTATTGTGTGCATTTGATAAATCGAATGCTAAACGAACGGATATTCTAAATGCTGTAAAGCAATTTGATGAATGGATTATGACATCAACCGAAGAAGATTTGCCGAATACTATTAAAAAATTAAATCATCTGCAAATGGTAAAACGAGAAAGAAAGCTTAATATCACCGAGCTGACAGAGCTTTATAGCATTATTGAAAGTAATACAGCAAGCGAAGAAGTTTTGGTCGGTGTATATTTACTGCTTGACCAGCAACCTATAGCAGAAATGCATTTTTTAAAACTATCGCCTAAGCAACAAGAAAACTTTAAAACTTATCCAATATATCATTTCTGGAAAGAGATTGAGGAAGATCCAAATACCCGATAAGGTGAAAGAGTTTATAGTTTGAACAGTCCTTTGTTATATAATAGAACGTTCAATTTTCCGTTACCATAGTTATATCCCAACACCATTTCTACAGGCACTGACAAATAAATAGTAAGGTTATATAATAGGAACATAATGAAACGGTTGTGTTCCTGTTTTTTATGTCCCACCTCATAGCAGACCTTTCTTAGCAAAATCTAATTTCTTGCTAATTTGCACCCCTTATTTGCTATGTACTTGGTTCGACTGAGATTGACAACGCTTTATAATAAAACCGAAACAAACCTTGATAAATAGGCACTTTGATTATCTTACATTGACAGCGATGTCCCACCTCATCCGAGCCCTCCTAAGGGTCAGATCGGGGTTCGATTCCCCGGGGGAACGGCCATTTTACGCGGTTTTCAGTATTTTGGAAAGCCGCGTATAACTTTTGTATGGGGAAAAGATCTTTCATGAAAATTATAAAATTATAAGTAAAGAGCTTGCTAATTTCTTAGCAAGTTTTTTGATTTTGCCAAGTGAAAGGGTCATGTTGCTAAGAATTTAAAAATGATGATTTGCTAAAAATCATAACAAAACAGAATTGTTCCAGTTAGAAATGGCTAAACGCAAGAAGATCTTAGAGGAGATGTCTATTGTTGCAGAAGCAACGTCAAAAGCTTTTAGTCCAGAAAAAATCTATAGTGATGATTGTAGACCTTCTGATAGTGAATTGATTGATATGAAGAATAAATTGTTGAAAGAATTGGAGAAATTAGTATAGATTACTAACTTTTTATTAATAATATACTAAAACAAATACAGACATATTCTTAGTTGTTTTGCAAGTAGAACTCAATCAACTTGCATTGTTTTTCTAATATAAGGAAATTAGTTTACAAAGATTTTACACAAAATAAACAGTAACATGGTTTCTAGCTATTTTAAACCATGTTATTTTTTTATTGTAACAAAAAATTAGAAGAGTTGTAAAAAGGAGATTTGTATGAAAAAAATAAAGAAGTTATTATCTATGATGGTAATGGTCATATTGGTAAGCTTGTTAGTAGCATGCAGTAATGATAAAAAAAATGATGAGAGTAATAATTCAAATTATAGTGGTAACAATGACAAAAGCCTAAATGGTTCAATAACAATGTCAGGCTCTACTTCCATGGAGAAACTTTCAAATGTTTTAGCAGAAGCTTTTATGACTAAATACCCTGAAGTTATAGTAAATGCAGAGTTCGTAGGATCTAGTGCAGGGATTGAGCAAGTACTTGCAGGAGCAGTAGATATAGGTAATGCATCTAGAAATCTTAAGACTAGTGAAAAAGAAGCTGGGGCTGTGGAGAATGTTGTTGCAATAGACGGGATTGCAGTTATTGTTGATAAGGCTAATACTGTAGTGGACTTGTCAAAGGACCAATTAGTTAGTATNTATAAGGGAACTATTAATAATTGGGTTGAGCTAGGTGGAGCAAATCAGCCAATAGTAGTTATTGGACGGGAGTCAGGTTCAGGTACTAGGGGAGCATTTGAAGAAATTCTTGATATCGAGGACCAATGTAAATATTCAAATGAAATAAATAGTACCGGAGGTGTAATGGCAAAGGTTGCATCTACACCAGGAGCAATCGGATATGTATCTCTTGATATCATAGATGAAACTGTATCAGCAGTTGCTTTAGATGGAGTTGCTGTAACATCAGATAATATAAAGGCTGGAGATTATTTCTTAAGTCGTCCATTTGTTATGGCCACAGCTGGAGAGATATCTGACCAAAGCGAAATAGTCAGGAACTTTTTTGAGTTCATCTCATCTGATGAAGGAAAAGAATTAATAGAAAAGGTAGGATTAATATCGGTCAATTAATGTAATGATAAATGTAATTATGTATTTTGTATTAAGTAAAGTAAGATAATAATTACAGCAAGGAGATTTTATGGATAAAAATACTTACTCCATTATTGGAAGTAATAAATCTAAAGAAACAGTTGAGAGGCTAGCAAATATCATATTTACTATATGTGCATTCATCGCTGTTTTAGCAGTACTCTCAATTTCATTATACATGATAATAAGCGGAACACCTGCGATATTTGAAGTAGGCCTAAAGGAAATCATATTTGGTACTGTATGGAGACCTAGCGGAGCAGAGCCCTCTTATGGGATTTTATATGTTATTTTAACATCAATTGTAGGTACCTTTATGTCCATTATTATAGGGGTGCCCATTGGTGTAATGACTGCAATTTTTTTGGCTGAAACTGCACCAAAGCCATTAGCAGCTATAGTTAAGCCAGCAGTAGAGTTACTTGCGGGTATTCCTTCTGTAGTATATGGTTTATTAGGAATCCTAATACTAAATCCCCTTATGTACAAGTTGGAGTCAGCCATATTTGCAAATTCGCCTAATCATCAATTTACTGGTGGTTCTAACCTACTATCAGCTGTAATAGTTCTAGCAATTATGATTCTACCAACAGTTATTAATATTAGCGAATCTGCAATTAGAGCGGTAGCAAAAGATTATAGGTATACATCTCTTGCTTTAGGGGCAACACAAATTCAAACAATTTTTAAAATTGTCTTACCTGCTGCAAAATCAGGAATTGTAACTGCAATTGTTCTTGGTGTTGGTAGGGCTATAGGAGAGGCAATGGCAATAAGTCTAGTTGCAGGAAATGTAACAAATATACCCTTTCCATTTAATTCTGTTCGTTTCCTTACTACAGCTGTTGTGGCGGAAATGTCCTATGCAGCTGACACCCACAAAGATGTATTATTTACAATAGGACTTATATTATTTGTATTTATTATGCTTATAAATCTGATATTGAATAGGATTATGAAGGGAGGCAAGGAGAATGCAAAATAAGAGTCTATATAAAAAGAAACCAAGACCCTTAGATTGGTTTATTCATGGTCTTATATATATTTGTGCCTCACTTTCAATTATTATATTAGCATGCATAGTTACTTATGTAGGATATAGAGGTATTTCATCTATTAGCTGGAATTTTATAACTACAGTACCAAGTGCAATAAAAGGAACTGTAGGAATAGCGGGTAATATTATAAACACCTTGTATATAATAATTCTTACACTTTTAATTNCTATACCCTTAGGAGTTGGAGCGGCAATATACCTAAATGAATACGCTAAGCCAGGAAGGGTAGTTAGGTTAATTGAATTTACTACAGAGACCCTATCTGGAATTCCATCTATTATATTTGGCTTGTTTGGTTATGTTTTCTTTGGAGTGACCCTAAAGCTTGGTTACTCAATTTTAACTGGTGGATTAACTCTAACCTTGATTATACTACCCCTTATTACTAGAAACACTCAGGAGGCATTAAAGACCGTACCCGATAGTTATAGAAAAGGAGCATTGGGTATTGGAGCAAGCAAATGGTATATGATCCGAACTATTTTACTTCCTTCTGCTATGCCAGGTATAGTTACTGGAATTGTTTTATCGGTGGGTCGTATTGTGGGAGAATCGGCGGCCTTATTATTTACAGCTGGGAGTGGTTATTTGCTACCCAAATTGGGAGACTACGGTGAAGGCTTATTTAAAAAGATTTTGCAGCCTGGGGGAACCCTTACTATAGAATTATATCTGAGTATGGAGAAGGCGAAATATGATACAGCATTTGCCATTGCTTTAATACTTTTGATAATCGTATTTGGGATAAATCTATTAACAAAGTACTTATCAAACAAGTTAAATGTAGATAAAAGACCATAAAAAACATAGGGGCGTGGATAAGTATATTAAAAGCATTAATCTATTGGCTAAATGGAGGAAACTATATTGAATAAAAAGATATTTACTAAGGATTTAAATTTATATTATGGAGCAAATCACGCATTGAAGGATATTAACATGGATATAAATGAGAAGGCTATAACAGCATTTATAGGTCCTTCTGGTTGCGGAAAATCCACATATCTTAGGACTCTTAACAGAATGAATGATTTGATACCGGATGTGAAGATAAGCGGAGAGGTTATTCTTGATGGAGAAAACATATATGATAGCAGAGTTGATACCACATTATTAAGAAAAAAGGTTGGAATGGTATTTCAACAGCCTAATCCCTTTCCAATGTCTATATATGATAATGTAGCTTACGGACCTAGGATTCATGGGATAAAGAGCAAGGCAAGGCTAGATGAGATAGTAGAAAAAAGCCTAATAGGGGCTGCACTTTTTGATGAGGTTAAGGATAGATTAAAAAAATCGGCGTTAGGGCTCTCCGGAGGTCAACAGCAACGCCTTTGTATAGCAAGAGCCTTGGCAGTGGAGCCAGAGGTATTGTTGATGGATGAGCCAACATCTGCCCTAGATCCTATATCTACTATAAAGATAGAGGAACTAATGATTGAACTGAAAAAAAAATATACAGTAGCTATAGTCACGCATAATATGCAGCAAGCTGCACGTATATCTGATTATACAGCATTTTTTCTTGTTGGTGAGGTTATTGAATTTTCTTCTACCGATAAACTATTTACAAGACCTGAGGATAAGCGTACTGAAGACTATATAACAGGAAGATTTGGTTGATTTGTTTTATAGGTAATATTATAATAAAATAGAAGACTTAAGGAGGTCAAAATGGCAGCAAGGTTAAGTTTTGATGCAGAGTTAAAATTATTAAAAGAAGATTTATTTGAAATGGCTAGATTAATAGAAGAAGCTATAGAAAAGATTATGATTGCCTTTGAAAGTCAGGATCATGATTTATCCAAGCAAATAATACTGGGAGACAGAATAATTAACGATATTGAAAAGTCCATAGAAGCTAGGTGTCTATCATTAATAGTTAAACAGCAGCCTGTGGCAAGTGATTTAAGATTTGTAACAACGGCCCTAAAAGTTGTTACTGATATGGAACGTATAGGAGACCATGCTGCAGATATCGCAGAGCTAATTATTCGTGACAAGAGAGACCATATTTATGAACTAGTAAAGTATATACCGGAAATGGGAAATGCTACAAAGGCAATGGTACATGATGCAGTCCAAGCTTTTACTACCCTTAATGTAGAGAAGGCAAAAGAAATTATCAAACAAGATGATATGGTTGATAATTTATTTGACAAGGTTAAACTAGAGGTTGCTAATATATTAAAAGAATCTTCAAAACAGGTTGATCAATGTGTAGATATATTAATGATTGCAAAATATTTTGAGCGAATAGGTGATCATTCAGTAAATATCTGTGAATGGATAGAATTTAGAGAGACAGGATCAGTGAATAATATAAGGATTTTTTAATTTGTTTATGCAAGAATGGAGATTAATATGGGGTATATATATGTAATCGAGGATGATGAAAGCATAAGGGAGCTTATTAAGATTGGCCTAGAGGGTTTTGGATACAATATTAGGGCATATGAAGCCGCAGAACCTGCATTAGAGGATATGAAGAGTGAAAGACCAGACCTTGCTCTTTTTGATATTATGCTTCCTGGTATGGATGGTTTGTCAGCTATAAGACAGATACGTAATAATCCTTTACTAGGGGATATCCCGATTATCTGTCTGACGGCAAAGGATAAGGAACTAGATAAGGTGGCAGGCCTTGATTTGGGAGCAGATGATTATATTACTAAGCCCTTTGGAGTTCTAGAGCTAGCGGCTAGAATAAGGTCATTGCTTAGAAGAACTACAAATATAGAGGATGAAACAGAATTCACAGTTGGCCCCATGACAATTAATACTATGACACGGGAGGTCATAGTAGATAAGCAAATAATTGATCTTACCTATAAGGAATATGAGCTTTTATTATATCTATTTGAAAATAGTAACCGAGTAGTTTCTAGGGATGAAATGTTAAATGAGATATGGGGATATGAATATGATGGAGAATCAAGAACGCTTGATATACATATTCGTTCTCTTCGTCATAAGTTAGGTCCTGATATGGCTAACTGTATAAAAACTATTCGAGGTGTGGGATATCGTTTTATAAAGCAATAGGAGACTTATGAAAAAAGCTATATTTAAAAATTTTATAATTATATTAATACTGGCGCTTTTATTTAGTGGCAGTATTTTTAGTATTGTTATAAGTGATGTTTTATTAGATAAAACAAAAGTAAACATGCTAAATATTTTGCAAATCATGGACCAATCACTGGATTATGATAGTGATTTAGGGCTTCAAATTAATGAACTGAATATATTAAATGACCATAATAAAGCAAGACTTACCATACTAGACTCAGAGGGAAATGTAATAGTTGATAATCAGGTATCAGAACACTTAAATATGGAAAATCATTTGCAAAGAAAAGAGATACAGAAGGCCTTAAAAGAAGGTTATGGATCTGCAAGAAGAAGGTCTGGTACCCTTAATAAGTCAATGCTTTATGTATCCTACATGTCAAAGAATAAGGACTATATACTTCGCATTGCCATGCCGTTTAATGGTTATGTTAGTTATTTGGTCATCCTCCTACCTTCCATTCTTTTAAGCCTAGGAATAACCCTGATCCTATCTCTTATATTGGCAAACCGGTTTTCTAGCACAATTACTAAGCCACTTTATGAAATATCAGAGGAGCTATTAAAGCTAAAGGAGGATAACCCCGAGTTTTCATTTAAGCCCTATGAATATAGTGAACTTAATCTGATTGGCGATACCACAAAACGAATGGCTGATGCTGTAAAGCAATCAATGAAAAAGATTGAATTTGAAAGAATGGTACGCCAGGAGTTTTTTACAAATGCTTCCCATGAGTTAAAAACACCTATTACCTCCATCAGAGGTTATATCGAACTCTTAGAAAATAATATGGCCACAAATGAGGAAATGAAGAAAGAGTTTATGGCTAGGATTAAAAAGGAAGCCCTAAACATGACTGTTTTAATAGATGATATACTTATGATATCTCGATTAGAAACAAAGGAGGTAGAGGTTGTTATTACTCAGGTAAGAATATGTCCATTAGTAACTGAGTTAGTTGCCTCATTAAAGCCCTTAGCCGGAGAGAATGATGTTACAATTGAAATGAATTGTAAACCCATTACGATAAATGCTAACCATGGACAGATGAAAGACTTGTTTAGCAACCTAATAGTAAATGCAATAAAGTATAATAAGCCTGGTGGCAAGGTTAAAATAATAGTCACTAAAGAGGGAAATAATGCGATATTTATAGTTGAGGACACAGGAGTCGGAATACCCGATAAATCAAAGCAGAGGATATTTGAGAGGTTCTATAGGGTTGATAAGGGAAGAAGTAAAAAGATGGGCGGAACTGGTCTTGGCCTATCTATCGTTAAACATATTGTGAATTATTATAATGGGACCATAGAGTTTGACAGTCAAATCGGGAAGGGAACAAAATTTACAGTAAGAATTCCAATTGATTAATGAATTCGAAATTATGCTAATATAGACTAATTAATTTTAATTTACAAGTGATAGGAGTAGGGAAATGAAAGAAAAAACACTTATTTTATTATTTGGATTATGTTTTCTTATATCATTACTAGGTGAGATCTATCTTCTTAATGCCTCCAATCCTCATGCGTTTAGTATTATAGGGATTGGGATAGTAGTTGTACTTACAGGGTATTTGTGGATAGATTCAATCTGGGAATATGTATCTAATATTATTAATAAGAATAAGCTTATGTATGAAGACCTAATAAAACAGGAGAATGAAAAATGGGAGGCTAGGTATACAGAGCTTCTTAAGATACAGAAGGCAACATATGTAGCAGTCAAAAAGAGCGATTTAAAGCTACAGGAGGAAATAAAGAACCTATCGGATAGAATCGCCAGCCTAGAGGATGATATGAAAAATGAAGCTGTAAAATAATAAAAAGCCGAATCGTGAATCATATCACAATATGATAATCCTAATTCGGCTTTAATGATAGTTAAGTAAATCAAATGTATTAGATAATGATATATATTATTATCTATAAATCAAGATAGCTATCGTCAGAATAATACTGTTTACGATTGGCTCTTTTTTTGTAGTAAGCCCGTTTTCTTTTTAATCTTGGTCTTTCCACTAAGACATAATAAAGCCCAATAATGAGAACAAAGACTCCCACTATTAGCCCAATAATAATAGGACGAAAGTATCCATCTGAAGCTTCAAGCTCGGGATAAATTGTAGGTTGCTGTGGAGAGGCAGGTTTGTCCAATTGCCTATGAATAAGGCTAGGTGTCTCTACATTTTTATAAAGTATATCTGCACCTCCTACATACATTCCATCATAAGTGTAAGAAATTTCTCCAATAATATTTTGGCCATCCTTTATCTTTGCTTCGGGATAAAAGGATACTTCTTTTTTTGTATCTTTAGAACTTGCGGTATTGGGTAGGACCAGAAAGCCTTTTTCATCTATCCTAATGGATTTCTCTGAATAGTTAAGGATGGAATTATATCTAGTAAAAAAAGGAGATTCAGATAAAGCATTAGGAAATTCTAATTCATCAATAGGATATATAGAGAAATTGTTAAAGCCAAAATCAAGTAATTTGATTGTATCCTCATATTGATTTTTGCTACTATCAACCTTTAAGACTACACAAATTAGCTCTAGGTCTCCTCTTTTTGCAGTTGTAACAAGGGTATATCTAGCGGCCCTAGTAAAGCCTGTTTTTCCACCAGTGGTACCTTCATAGTTATAATCATTTTTTAATATGAATTTATGGTGATTTCTAAGGTACCTAGTTTCCTCTTGTTTATTAGTGGGAGGAATCTGGTAGGTCCTTGTACCAGTAATTTTTCTAAAAATTTCATTTTTCATAGCTTCTCTGGTAATTAGAGCCATATCATATGCCGTAGTATAATGATTTTCATCAGGCAGGCCATGGGGATTTACAAAATTAGAGTTTAATGCTCCAAGGCTTTTTGCTCTTTCATTCATCATATCTGTAAAGGCAGGGATACTTCCAGCCACATGCTCTGCTGCGGCATAGGTAACTTCATTAGCTGACTCTAGAAGAATTCCATATAGACATTGTTGTATTGTCAGTTGCTCATCAACATCGATTCCAATTCGGCTGCTATCTAGATCCACGTTAAATACTGCATCTCTTGAAAAGGTAACCACCTCTCCAGGCGATGAATTCTCAATAATCAATAATGAGCTCAGTATCTTAGTTATACTTGCCGGATAATAAACCTCATTCATGTTTTTTTCATATAAAATTAATCCTGTTGAGGCATCCATAACTATAGCAGCTTCTGCATTAACACTTGGACCCTGTGGCCAGGAATTGTTATTTTCGTAGCTTCCAGCCATTGCTGGTGTAGTTAAACTAGATAAGATTAAACTAGTTGTACATAAGATAGACAAGATTAGCTTTTTCATAAAAACCTCCAAAGAAAAACCATACACTTGCTTTAAAAGCATTCACTATCATATTATAAACACAAACCATATAAAGTACAAGAATTTATAGTAAATATTTATATAGGTATTATTTGACCTTGGGAAGCTTTGTAATTATAATTTAAGTAGGTTTGACAATAAATAAAGAGAAACGTTAAAAGTTAAATAAATGATCTTAGATAGGAGAATAAGTATGAGACTAAGAAATATTGCAGGCTCCAGAGAAGCAGTTGCTAATGATAGGTATGTTATCACTGAGCCTGAAAGTTTAAAGGGACGTTGGAAGACCTTGTTTGGCAATAATAATCCAATACATTTGGAGATAGGCACAGGTAAGGGAAAATTTTTATTAGAGCTAGCCAAGCAAAACCCTGATATTAACTATATTGGTATAGAAAAATACTCCAGTGTACTTTATCGTGCACTTGAGAAAATGAGAGAAGCAGACCTAAAAAATGTTTGTTTCATTCGTTTTGATGCAGAGTATCTAACAGACATTTTTGGAGAAAATGAAATTCGAAGAATATATCTTAATTTTTCAGACCCCTGGCCAAAAGATCGCCATGCCAAGAGAAGATTAACCTCAAGGAGATTTTTGAGTAGGTATAAACAATGCTTACATAAGGATGGAGAGGTTATATTTAAGACAGATAACCGACCTTTATTTGAATTTAGCTTAGAGGAAATAGAGCTTTCAGACTGGAAAATCAATTGTAAAACCTATGATCTTCATAATAGTGAATATGTAGAAGCTAATATAATGACCGAATATGAAGAACGTTTTGTATCAGAGGGAAAACCTATATTTATGCTTAGCATATGTCCTTAAGTGATAATTGGCATACTATAATAATAGAATAGTAAAAAAGAAAAAGGGGTTATCATGAAGAGGTCATTAAAATATAAAATGGCTAAGGCTACAGCTAGTAATTACAAACTTAATAAAAAGGCTATGCAGTTAAAAAGATCCTGGGACGAAGTAGAGGGAATTTTAAGTGGTTCAATGAAAAAGAGAAAAAGGTAAAGACATATATGGCCATTGACTTTTTTAATAATTTCTCATAATATAAAAGGCACATAATATTACTAAGCTTATGAGATACTATACAAAAACATTTTATATTCGGGAATGTTTGCTGTTTAAACTATACCGAATATTTGGAATGGAGGAAGAATATGAGTTTTCAATTTACAGATATGAACTTTAAAAAAGAAGCTTTAGAAGCGGACATGCCCGTTTTAGTTGATTTTTATGCAGACTGGTGTGGACCTTGTAAGATGATGGCTCCAGTAATAGATGAACTTGCTAAGGAATATGAGGGTAAGGTCAAGATTGGAAAGCTGAATGTGGATGACAATCCGGAAACAGCTAGACAGTATCGTGTTATGACAATTCCTACACTTATAATCTATAAGAATGGCGAGCTTGTTGATACTGTAGTGGGAGTCGTAGCAAAAAATGCTCTAAAAGAAAAACTTGATGCCTTATAAAAAACAAGTCTAATATAAGACCTATATTTTAAATGCAGGATAGAAGGTAATTAGGCCATCTGTCCTGCATTTATAAGGAAAATTTGTTTTTATTCTAATAAAAACAAATTTTTTAAAAAAGTACTTGCAAAATGTTTAATCATACTTTATAATAACATTTGCGTTCAAAAAACATGCGCCTCTAGCTCAGTTGGCAGAGCACCTGACTCTTAATCAGGTTGTCCAGGGTTCGATCCCCTGGAGGCGCACT
>JGI24711J26586_10002960_pt1 | contig 11686 bp, 11 predicted proteins | sample BioPla3DNA1_FD_26586 | JGI IMG/M metagenome (IMG submission 26586)
CTCCTTGGGCTAAATGGAACCCTAATAAGATATTTTAAAAGAATGCCTACTGACATTCTCTAAAAATTTCTAACTGACATTTTCAAAAAAATTTGACATAAGTTATTTGAACATTGATAATGATACTTTTTCTTTTTCTAAATCAATATCATAAACATATACTTTTACAATATCTCCGACGCTTAAATAATCACTAGGATTTTTAACAAAGCTCTTACTTATTTTTGATATATGAACAAGTCCATCATTATGTAATCCTATATCAACAAAAGCACCAAAATCAACAACATTTCGAACCGTTCCTTCTAAAAGCATTCCTTTTCTTAAATCCTTTATATCAAGAACATCGCTTTTTAAAATTGGTGCTGGCATTTCATCACGTGGATCTCTATTAGGTTTTTTTAAAGATTTAATAATATCCTCAATAGTATAAATATCAGTATTTAATTTTCCAGCATATTCTTTAGCATTAATTTTATTAAGTTCTTCTTCTATATTACTTCCAATATCATCAGAACTTAGTTTAATCATTTTTAATAATTCTTTAGCAATATCATAACTTTCAGGGTGGATATCTGTTCTGTCTAGTTTATTTTCTCCATCAATTACCCTGATAAAACCAATAGCTTGCTCATAAACTTTATCAGATAAAATCTTTTCTTGTTTTAATTCTTCTCTCGATAAAAACTTACCTTTTTGATTGCGATAATTAATTATTTTATCAATACTTGGTTTATTAATACCAGATACATATCTTAATAGTGATGGCGATGCCGTATTAATATTTACACCAACATCGTTTACAACTTTCTCTACAACAAAATCTAACTTCTCTTTTAAAAGTTTTTCAGTTACATCATGTTGATATAAACCAACTCCAACTGCCATGGGAGGAATCTTAACAAGTTCTGCCAAAGGATCTTGTAATCTTCTTCCAATTGAGATAGCGCTTCTTTCATTAGGAGAAAGATTAGGGAATTCCTCTGATGCAACTTTTTCAGTTGAATAAACCGATGCTCCTGCTTCATTTACTATTATATATTTACAATCTAAATGATGCTCCTTAATTAAAGAAGCACATAATCTTTCACTTTCTCTTGAAGCAGTACCATTTCCAATAGCTATAATATCAACATTATATTTTTTTATTAACATTAATATAATATCCTTTGCTTTTTCTAGATTTCCTTCTTTAGATGTAAAAGGGTAAATAACTGTAGATGCTAAATATTTTCCAGTTTTATCAATTACTGCAAGCTTACATCCATTTGCATATCCAGGATCAAAAGCAAGCACTACTTTTTCTTTCATGGGCATCTGCATTAATAAGTTTTCTAAATTATTACTAAAGTTTTCAATTGCTCTTTTTTCAGCTTCTAAAGAAAGTTCACTTCTAACTTCCCTTTCTACACTAGGATATATTAATCTTTTTAAAGAATCCTTTATAGCATCCTTTACTAAAGGAACAACAAAACTATCATTATTTTTGATAACCTTTTCTTCAAAAAATGATATAACCTTTTCTTCATCAATCTCAATTTTAACACTTACAATTTTCTCTTTCTCAGCCCTATTAATAGCTAATATTTGATATGGTTTAATTTCTTTAGTAGCTATTTTAAAATCATAATATATTTCATATACTTTTTTATCATCTTCAGCATTTTTCTTAATATTACTAACAATTAATCCTTCTTTATATATAAAATTTCTAAGCCATTTTCTAAAATATGCATTATCAGATATATATTCTGCAATTATATAACTAGCTCCTTTTAGTGCATCTTCCACGGTTTTAACTTTTTCATTAATAAACTTTTCACAAAGTTTTTCAAAACTTCCTTCTAGTGGAAAAGACATAATCATCTTAGCTAAAGGTTCTAAACCATTTTTAATAGCTTCAGTTGCTTTAGTCTTCTTCTTTTCTTTAAAAGGCCGATATAAATCTTCTACTTCAACAAGTTTAGAACATGCTAATATCTTTTCTTTAAGTTCTGGTGTCATTAAATCCTTTTCTTCAATTAATCTAATAACATCTTCTTTTCTCTTAAATAGATTGTTTTCATATTCAAAAACTTCATTTATCTCTTTAATTTGGTCTTCATCAAGTCCCCCAGTTGCACTTTTACGATATCTTGCAATAAAAGGAATTGTATTACCTTCTTTTAACATATCTAAAACGGCTACTACACTTTTTTTCTATTTTTAATTTTTTTACTATATCATCAATAACGCTTTGATTCATTTACTGCTCCTTTATACCCAGTAAATATCATATCATATTATTCATCATTATAGAAAAAATTATCACTTTTTACTTCTTACGCTTCTTTTATAGTTTACTACAGCAGTCATACCACTGTTAAGAAGGTTTTCAAGTCCTATTTGTTTAAAAATTTCAAATTGCCTATTTTGAAAAAGTAAATCATTCATATCTTTTGCAATCTGAAGTCCGTTGAATTTACTCTTCTTATATTCATTTATTAAATACATTGCAAGTAAAAGAGAAGTAATCTTTTTAAATTGTCCATCTATAATAAACTCTTCGGGACTAGATACCCTATCAAATGCATATGTTATTCTAGCTATTAAATTATAAATTATATTACTTTCTATTTTTAAAATATCTCTATCATATCCTCTAGGTCTTAAAAATTCCCCAAAAGTATATTCAATAAAAATTGGGTAACTTTCCTTAAAATAAGAATTATAATACTTAAGCATATCATCTAGACCATGAAATTTTCCTGCTTGATAAGCATGTGCCAATTCATAAGGTAAATTAGTTGCTTTTGACATCTTATTATTATAAGCTGATAATATATAACAAGTATCATCAGATAATAATTTATAACAATAACCCTCTGCATTTAAAGAAAGCTTTTCATTTATTTCAATTTGTTTGTCTTGGATCATTGAATGAAAAATTGATAGCATTTCTGGATTAATGTATCTTAAAAAACTTTCTATTATAGCAAAATATTCATCTTCTTTAAATTTTCTATTAAAACAAAACTTAATTGGAAGATCTTTATCATATAGATTATATAACTCCATATAAATGTTTTTGCTATTCTCTTGAATAAACTGATCGGTTTTAAAATCAGAATGTTTTTCACAATACTCCTCTAGAATATGATGTTCTCTTGTAAAATTTTCGCCCTTTATGTACTGTAATATTTCCTCGATTTTTTCTATATCAATTAAAATAACATCTTTTTCTTTACCATCAGGCATTTTATCACGCATAACTTTTAATAACGATAATTTTTGTTTTAAATTTAAAATATCAATTTTCATATAAACTCCTTCATTGCCGTATAATATAACACTTAAACCAATAAATATCAAATATAACATTGACATTAATAGTGAAAATATACTATAATTATGTCGTTATGGACCTCTAGCTCAGTTGGTTAGAGCATCCGGCTCATAACCGGGCGGTCATAGGTTCGAGTCCTATGAGGTCCACCATTAAGCGGGTATGGCGGAATTGGCAGACGCGTTAGACTTAGGATCTAATGGATAATCCGTGGGGGTTCAAGTCCCTTTACCCGCACCATTTATAAAAAAGAAGCAATCGTAATGATTGTTTTTTATTGTGTTGAATAAGATTTATGTTAAGATATATAAGAGGAGTGATGCTTTATGAAACCAGGAATTGGTGTTGGAGTAATGATTATAAAGAACAATAAAATATTACTAGGATTAAGAAATCCAAGCAAAAAGAAAGCTAATTCTGAATTACCTGGAGAAGGAACTTGGACAATGCCAGGTGGTAAAGTTGAATATATGGAAACACTAAAAAATGCAGCAATAAGAGAGTTAAAAGAAGAAACAAACTTAGAAGCAACAAAATTAAATGTTTTCTGCATCTCTGATGACATGACTGACACAGCACATTATGTTACAGTAGGTTTCATGGTAACTGAATATAAGGGCAAATTAAAAACTATGGAACCAGAAACAATACTAGAATGGAAATGGTTTGATTTAAATGAGCTTCCTAAAAACATTTATAAACCAAGTGAACAATGTATACAAAAATATCTAAAAAAAACCATATATTTATAAAATATGATTTAAAAAACAATTGCATTTACTTTGAAAACACTATCCAAAGGGTCACTAAAATTGACTTTTTGACCATTTTATGCTAATATAACTCTTCGTTAAGGGGGTTATGGAAGTGGATACAGTTATTTTTAATATTATATCGTATTTTCCCATGATATCAACAGTAATAAGTTTTGGTACTGGAATACTAAGTTTTAAAACTTTTCAAAATAAAATAAAATATGATGAAAAACAATATGTCGAAGAAAAAAGTTCTTGGTTTAAAAAAATTTTATATGTTTTAGGTTTTTTATTTATGTTATATGCAAGACAAATACCTATTGTTAACTTATATTTAATATGGATGGATATTAAGTTATCATTAGAAAAAGATAATGAAGATATTAAAACCCATAAGAAAATTACGGGGAAATTAAATCAAACTAGTTATGAATTAAAACTTTATCTAACTAAATATTTTAGAAAAGCAATAGAGGTTTCTAGCTTTAAAGACAAAAAATCTAATAATTCAGTAAAAGAAATTGAAATTTTAGATGAAGAGCCTGAAATTCATTTTAATCTAATTGAAGAAATGTTTCTTGAAAAAAAAGCACAAAAAGAAGCAAGAATTCTTGAAGATAAAAAACAATTTTTTAGAAAATTAAAACTTTGCATTCTTTTATATATGCAGGAAGAAGGAAAATTTTATTTTCTTGACGGAAAAAGCTCTATTACAAAATTAAGTATTTCAGATAGATTTGGTGCAATTAGTAATTATATTGTATTTTTAGAAGATGTTAAAACAACACTAGAAGAATCTTTTCTATATATAGACAAAAATGAGCCCCTTAGAAAAGAATTTGAGGCTTTACTAAAAGTTGTTAAAAGAAGATATAAAAAATTACTTACTACTAAAAATGAGTTAGAGTTTATTATTCATGAGCAAGATGGTACAAAGCATACAAGAATACCTAAGCATCATGCAAGTTAAAAACACCAATCAGGTGTTTTTATTTTGCTTGAATTTTAATCAAATAAATAATCTTTGCTTTATTTCATCAAATAATTTTTTATTATATGAAATAATAAATATAATTGCACTTATAATTGTAATTGGTAGTGAAGCATATATTGACCAGCCTAGTTCTACTTTATTATATTTATATAGATCAATACATGATTCAATTGCCATTAAAGCATAAGAACTAAAAAGAAGACTTACTGAAAACTTTCTTAATATATTACCCTTTTTTCTTTTGATTAAAAGTGTAAATAAAAATATATATAGCCATAATATTAAAATAAAAGGACTTACTAAAAATAAATACCAACTCATTCCATTATTTAAATAAGCAATTACAAAAAACAAAACCTCCATACCCAAAAGGTTAACAAAATGAGTTAAATAAATATTTCTTCTTAAAAAATATTGAATAAAGCAAGAAAAATAATAAAGGGAAGCTAATACATATATAGACCAAGTAATTTTTCTTGTTATGATAATATCACAAATAAGTACAATTAAAGCTAAAACAATTAATACTAAATTAATTAAATTTCCTACATAATTATAATTAATATGTTTTAATTCCTCAACTACTTTTGAATATACGGTATCAAACTCTTCTTCCCTATTAATAGGCATTATTACAGGTGTGTTACACAAAGGACACCTTTTAAGAGACTTTTTTAATTTAACTCCACATTTTACACAATACATATTACTCTCCTTTATTACTTTCTATTTCAACAGGTATTCCTAATTCAACTAACTTTGTAAAAAACAATCTTTGAAAATCTGTTTCTTTAATTTTACTTGAAAAAGTCATAAATAATTTATTATTATATCCCACACAAGTACAAGAACCTGACTTTCCTCTGGATTTTCCTATTATAAAACCTATTTCCTCCACAAAAGGAATCATTGTTTTAGGAAGATTAACATTTCCCAAATTAGAGAAAACGGTTGTACATCCCCTATCTCCATATAACCATTCACTAAAATTCATAACATGTTTTTTTATAAACATAGGAATAATTCTTATAAAGAAATTCTCTGGCAATCTTACTGTCGAAGTTATTTTAGCATTGATTCTTTTTTCACTAAACATTAATTTCATTTTACATTTTACTTCATCAACTATCTCTTGTAATTTATAATGACCATACTTAGTATCAACAGATACATTAATAAACGAAGCAAAGTTTCTAAGGGTGTTACAATTATATACTTTTCTTAAATCAATAGGAACAGATATTATAATGGGTTCTCTTTTTTCTGGTCTTTTTACTTTTTTTTCTTGAATATCTTGAACCGAGTCAATAAGTAAAGCAACTATATACTCCGTTATTGTACAATCATATTCTTTAGCTCTTTTCTTAAGTTTATCAATAGGTATTATACCTGTAATAATATTAAGCATATTTCTATTTTCGTTTGTGCCTTTAATATGAAATGCTTTCCATTTTTTACCAAGATCTTTAATATTTCTAGCATATTTCTTAAATTGATTAGTAAATTCTTCTTCTTTCCATTTCTCATAAGGGTTTAATACCACATCATTATATTCAATTTTAATATTTTCTTTTAATCTTAAATATTCTCCTGCTAAAGTAAGTAGGAAAATAAGACCTCCTCTGCCATCAGTTATTGCATGAAATATTTCAATAGCAAGCCTTTTTTCAAAAACTCTAATTCTAAACATAAAGTTTTTATTTTCCTTAAAATTTATAGGTAACAAAGGATTCTTATAATCTTTTGTTATTGCAGGGCAACCTTTATTAAATTTTAAATAACACCAAAAAAGTCCACTTTTAAGTTTATATCTAAAAGAAGGGAATCTTTTTATAACATTATTTAAAGCTTCTTCGAGTATTTTAATATCTATTTTTTTATCAAACGTTACAGTCACTCTAAACATTGCTGCATATCTTCTTGATAAAGTTGCTGGGTAAATAGTTGCAGCATTATCTAGTTTAATCCAATTAGGTATTCTTCCATCATTTACATTTTTCATGACTTTATTGTATCAAATATTTAATATTTTATCATCATGAATTATATTTTTATCTTTAATTTCTTTCTCTTCAGTTAGTTCCTCAAACATGATAAATTATCATAATTTTCATCCCTGTTATTTTATGCCATATAATCTGGATCTACGGAACTTTCAATTGGTTTTAATACTGGTATATCGGCATTAACAGATGTAAATTCTTGTTCTTGAACATTACTGATATTTGGATTAACAACGTCATTTGATATTGGTGCCTCTTGAATAAAATGCTCATTTACAAGATTCTTTTCTGCTTCGGGTAACAATGTTGTCATTTGCACTTCTGAAGGTTGATTTTCTGTTACACCAGAAAACATTTCTGTATTTAACATACTACTTTCATCTATTTGTTCTTCTGTCTCTACTTGTAATGCTACATTAGCATTTTCTTGTCTAGGACCATTCCAACAAGATGTAACATCACAACTAGATGAATAAGGTCTTGGATTTGGCATTTCAAGTTTACATATCATAGGTATTTTAAATGCTGAACCAAATGCTACACAATTACCTGGCTGTAATATTTTAGCTTTCTCTATTACATCTTGAGAAATATTAGGTAACATTTCACTAATATATTTAATATCAACTGCGTGAGTCATTTTAAATATTAAAAAGTTAGAACATTGTGAAACAACTGTTTCATCAATTTCAACTGGCCTTTGGGAAATAATATTTAAAAGAACTCCATATTTTCTACCTTCTTTAGCAATTCTTGCAAAAACATTATACCCAAGTAAGAATACATCGATATCTTGTTGAACATAACGATGAGCTTCCTCTAAGAAAAGATGAAATGGCATTGAAGCTCTTACTTCGGCATTTTTAGAAAACTCAAACAAAATATGAGCGTATACTTTAACAACTGATTTTGCATAAGCATCATCTAAAGATTCTAAATTAATGTTCATTATTTGAGCTTTATTTCCTTCTTTAGTATGAACAAGTCTATTAATAAAATCATTTTGACTTACATATTCATTACCAACAAAGAACTTTCCCACTTCATTATGTAAAATTGTTTCAAGTCTAACTTTTAGTATTTGTGCATCATCATGTAAATTTTTATTCTGATTAAACCCCTCACTAATTAAAGTAAACTCTAAAGCTTTAGCAAAGTCATTTAATGTAAATGTCACTCCTTCAGGTGGTTCATAACTTTCAACACTTTCATCTATAAATTTAAGAATATATTCATTAATTAATACTTCTTCACCAAAATTACCATGGCTATCAATAATAAAGCATTCACTGAAGGTTCTTGAATAACCTAGCCCCTTTATTTCAGTATCAAAGCTAAATTCTGGAGTACTACAAGCGTTAATAATTAAGAAAACATCATCTTTTTTCTTTTTACTTGTATTAGAACTATATAATACTTCAAGTAAAGCTTTAGCTATAATATTGTTTTTATATTTATTAGCCTCTTCATTTTTAAGCGCAAATATATTAGCATATTTTAATGATCTTTTAATAATGGTTAATTGAGAGTGTTTTTCTGCTTGAAGTAAAATTGCATAATCATCTACTGTTAACAAATTAACTGGTATATTAATAAGTTCATCTTCTTTATCCTTAGGATTAGATGTAATAAATTTATAATTATAATTAGGATTAATTTCTTTTATCTTTCCAAAAGCATTTTTATATTCACCAAAAGAATCAAAGAAAATTAAATTAGTATTAAAAGCATAGGCCATTTTATTACTAAGAATATTTTGAACAATTCTTGCAACTCCACAAGATTTACCCGAACCAGAGTTACCAAAGATACATAAGTGATTAGCAAATAAATCATTTGTAAAAGGATATACATTAAAATTTTTATATATCGAACTTTTACCAAGTAAGAAGGTATCTTTCCCTTCTACTCCCATTAATTCAATTAATTCTTCGCTATTTATAGTTCTTATAGTACTATTTAAACTAGCTTTTCTTATTAAACCATTATTATAGCGATTATCAATATATTCCCCCAAGAAACGAACTTCTATATGTTCTGCTTTAACTTCAGTTATTTCTCCAAGTATTTTTTGATCACCATGTTCAAATATTAAATGAAGATTTAATAAATCACCACTTAAGTCATCATTAATTTTATTTTCTACATATGCTACATTATCACTTAAATAAAGTATTTTTCCAAACATATTCTAATCAACTCCTACTATAGTTCAAGTATAACATGTTTTTTGAATAATAAAAACATGTTTTTTAATTTATAATTTAATAACTAAATCCTTCCGACAAAACTCGACAAAATCTGCTATTGATTGTATTTGAAAATGTGGTAAAGTTATATTTAAGAAAAGGAAGTAGGAAAATGAATATAGAAGAATATATTAATTACATTGATAATAAACTTGATAACTTATTAGATAAAATGGATGCTGATAAATATGTTACCTTTATCGAGGAGAATCCTTGTTTAAATACTTATGATACCATGTTAGCAGTTTATGAGACTTATGAAAATATTCCCAAAGAACTAAAAAGAATATTTAACATTCCATTTTTAAAATGTATAAAAGAAGATATCGATAAAGTATAAATTAAAAAAACGTATTGCTACGTTCTAATAAGATTTATATACTCTAGCTCTTTGCATTGTCTTCTTTTGTTCTAAAATTTGCTGTGCAGCTTCTTCATCAATTACAACTATAAGGTCATTATGAAGCTGTAATATACTTGCAGGAACCCAAGGGGTGATCGGTCCACTAAGGCTCATACATATGGCATTAGCTTTACCAGATCCTGATGCTAAAAGAAGGATCTTTTTTGCATTCATAATACTTTTCATTCCCATAGTTATCGATTCTTTAGGTACCTCATCTTTGGATTTAAATAATCTTGCATTAGCATCTAAAGTAGCTTCAGTTAATTTTGCAACATGAGTCTCTGGTATAAATACATCGCCTGGTTCATTAAAACCAATATGACCATTATTACCAATACCAAGAAGTTGTAAATCAATGCCCCCAAGACTTTCAATTTTTTTATCATATTTTTCACATGTTTTTTCAATATTTTTAGGACAACCTGCTGGTACATTAGTATTTTTAGGCTTTATATTAACTTTACTAAATAAATGTTTATCCATAAAATGATGATAAGACTGCTCATGTTCATCTTCAAGACCAAGATATTCATCTAAATTAAATGTCACTACATTCGAAAAATCTATCTTACCCTTTTCACACATCTTTGCAAGTTTTGCATATGTACCTTCTGGAGTACTTCCCGTTGCTAAACCTAATACCAAATCTTTTTTTCTTTTCATCTCTTCTGCAATAATCTTTGCAGCCTTTTTACTCATTTCTTTATAGTCTTTTACTACATATATTTCCATAATTCCCTCCTGATATATATGACATATTTAACTGCTTTAATAATATCATATAATTGAAGATTTAGCATTGAAAATTATGATTCCATCAAAATATTATTTGCTTAATTTAATAATATTATAGTCTCTACATACTAAATTAGTATATATTTTTATCATAAGATTTATAAATTTTTTCATTCCTACCTCCGCATTAATAATGCTCTTTCTCGCACATTTTGAACATTATCGCTTATATTTATTACATTTTTAAGTCTTGCTATCATACTATTAATTTCCGCCTTTTTTTCTTGATATCTACTCTTATTAACAATATATCTTGTACTTATACGAGAGAATATATCCAAGACTTCTAATTCATTAGCTTTTAAGGTATTGCCTGTTTCCACTATATCAACAATAGCATCTGATATTCCAAGTATTGGACCGAGTTCTACAGATCCTTCCAGTTTAATAACTTTAATATCTATTCCATACTTTTCTAAAAAATATTTTCTTGCTACAAAAGGATATTTACTAGCAATAGTTACTATTTTTGAAATATTATCTTTATTTTTTAATCTCGCTAAACAAAAACAGCCTTCTGCTATATTCAAATCTAATAATTCGTCACAATTATGATTATTTTCACGTTCATACGAATATTCATCAACAGTGTCGTTTCCAACAATACCAGCATCTAAAATACCATAATTTACAAAATTTACAATATCATTTGGCTTCATAAAAATATATTCTATATTATCACTAGTTATAATGTTTAACTTCCTTCCCTTAGTTAAGATTAAATCAACATTATATCCTGCCTTTTCCAATAGTTTATAAAAATCCTTTTCTATTCTCCCTTTTGAAACACCTATTTTAATCATCATTATCATCTCCATTAATACAAAAAAAGAAACTTTACAAGATTTACCCACAAAGTTTCTTTACAATACACAAAAAACCATTGTAGGACACAAGTTTACCACTCGTATCCTACATTATTTTAATATAGTTACGAGCTACCTACAATGACGATGATGTAAACTACTATTTAAATTAAGCGTTTTATTCATAATCATAATTTTCTCTCTCAAATATTATTATACCGATGATTAAAATATTGTCAAGAATTTTTAACGTTTTTGTAATAGTTTTATGATAATGTCAGTATAGTTAGTTTTTTGAAAATGTCAGTCTTATATAATATAATCTTCCTAGAAAGGAAGAAAATAATGAAAGG
>JGI24711J26586_10002966_pt1 | contig 11668 bp, 11 predicted proteins | sample BioPla3DNA1_FD_26586 | JGI IMG/M metagenome (IMG submission 26586)
AGAGGAACCGTCTCAAAGCGATGAGGTGATAAAGCCCACATAATCCACATCAGAATGAAAATGGTGATCTCCATCACAAACCACGCCCAACGATTGGATATCGTCTTACCCCACCGGGGAGAGATTAGCATCCCGTAACCCGCTTCAACGTAGTATAAAGCAATAAAGGTGATGACCGCTATGACAGTCATCACCCCTAAGTATATATTGAATGCACTATATAACATGATTAATCAATTGTAATACTCACCGGAATTCGTGCTTGTACACCATTCATTTCTGTAACGTAACGCATGGAATCAAATGCAAAGTATAACTCTCCAAAACGTTCTTTGAGCAACATTTCAATCTTGGTTTGATTGTTTTGCTTAAAGAATTTATCCAAAAAGTTAACCGGTGCCGGATACTCAATAATTCCATAATCAGTAAGTTCTGCCAATTCAGCGGCTTTGGCAATGGCATCATCAATATTTCCCAATTGATCTACCAACTTATTCTCGATAGCAGCAATACCACTCCAAACACGACCCTCTCCAATCTCATCAACATAACTTTGATCTAAACCTCTGCCTTCAGCAACACGTTGAGTGAATAGAGAATAAACATGCTCTACAGAAGTTTGTAGTTTTTCCAATTCATAAGGATCCATCAAACGACCGGTTGCAAAATCAGCATAATCATTACTTTTTACCACATCATAAGTGATGCCCAATTTATTTTTCATCATCTTTTGTAAACTGGGGACAATGCCGAATACACCAATTGAACCGGTTAATGTGGTAGGCTGTGCAACAATCCAATCTGAATTACAGGAAATATAATATCCTCCGGATGCAGCATAATCGCCCATGGAAGTAACTACCACTTTGCCTGCTTTTTTAGCTGATTCAATCTCATTCCAGATTGCCTCGGAAGCCATGGCACTACCACCGGGAGAGTTCACACGCAATACAATCGCTTTGACATCATCCTGAGTATAAGCCTTGCGAATCTCTTTACATAACGATTTAGAACCAATGTTTTGTCCGGTACCATCACCATCTACAATATCACCGAAAGCATAGATGACAGCAATGTTTTCACTTGCTCTTTGTCTGCTGGAAACCTGCTTTTTATACTCATTAAGAGAAATATAGTTGACCTTTTTATCTTTTTCTACTTCCAAAATAATTCTTAGATGATCTTCATATTCTGAATGATATACAAGGTTGTCAATCATTCCTAAAGATTGACATTGATCAGCTTCAAAACAGAGTAATTTATTGGCAATTTGATTCAACGAATCAACGGAAATACCTCTTTTCTCAGCTATTTTTTCAGTTATAACACTCCACAGCTGATTGGCAATCAAGCTCATCTGTTCTGCATTCGCTTCACTCATTTTGTCCAATATAAATGGCTCAACAGCGCTTTTGAAAGTACCGTGGCGGATCACCTGAACATCAATCTCCATTTTATCAAGTAGCCCTTTGAAAAAAACTGTTCTCATGGCAATTCCTTTGAAATCGATCATGCCAAGAGGGTTGAGATAGATTTGATCGGCAACACTGGCCAAAAGATATCCCTTTTGACTGTAGTAGTCAGAATAAGCATACACTTTTTTACCACTCTCCTTGAAACGCTCCAATGCACTATAAATCTCCTGAACGGAAGCAAGCCCGGTGTTGGCAACACCACCCTCAATACTGATCGCTTTGATCTTAGGGTCAGTTGCAGCTTTGTCAATCGATTTAAGAATATCATCCAATCCTAAATTGGCTTTTGTAAATTCTGCAAAGCCGGTATCTTCAAATGGATTCTTTTCACCGCGCTCGGCAATAAGCCCGCTTAATTCAATACGTAAAATGGAATTGGAAGGAACAGCCGGAGTTGATGATGTTGCAACACTGGCTATGATGCTGATCATAAAAATAATGGATAAGATAAACATCACTATGGAAGAGAGAAGAAATCCTACCATGGAACCAAATACAATTCTCCAAAATTTACGACTTCCGGACTCCGGCGCAGGCACACGTTGATTGTTATAATAATTCATAATAAAAAATATTTGATATATATTTGTTCTCTATTAGTATCAAATAAGCCAACAAAGTTACACTTTTTTTTGAAAAATTATTATTCCACCTCTTTTTTGTATCTTCGCAGATTCTTTTTAATAAAAATAAATCACATGAATTACAGGATTTTAACGCTTATTGTAAGCTTCTTTTTACTGAATTGGAACAGTTTTGCTCAACAAGATCAGGTGGATGAGATCACCGGCTCTATGGAATGTACTACCATCACAGTGGGGAAAAAAGCAACCGCCGATGGCTCTGTCTTTACTTCCCATACCGATGATAGTCACCGGACCAGAACCAATATTTTGATTGTACCTGCTCAAGATCACCCGGAAGGAAGTACCGTGAAGATGTATAAACGACAAAATGCCAAGGAACAACCCGGTAAAATGGCGCACTATCAGAATATTGAAATAGGAGAAATTCCGCAGGTTCCCCATACCTATAAATATTTTGCAACAGCCTATCCCTGTATGAATGAAAAGCAGGTGGCTGTAGGAGAATCCACATTCTCTCCCAGAAAAGAATTGCAATCTGATCAGGGCTTGATCGACTGCCAACGCCTCTGCCAATTGATGATGGAAAGAGCATCGACAGCACGCGAAGCAATCACGATTGCCGGAGAATTGTTGAAAAAATATGGCTGGATAGATGGAGGTGAAGCACTTACCATTTCTGATAAAAATGAGGTGTGGCACCTCGAAATCGTGGGTCCCGGAAAAGGAAAAACAGGTGCTGTGTGGGCAGCACAAAGAGTCCCCGATGATCATGTGGCGGTGAATGCCAATGCCTCTACCATACGGGAAATCAACCTCAAAGATAAAGATTTCTTTATGGCTTCCGATAATGTTTTTGAAGTGGCAAAAGAGAATGGCTGGTGGGATCCGAAAGAGGGACCTTTCAGCTTCGCTTATGCTTATGCTCCTGAAAGCAGAACCATGCTGGCGTGCAGAAGAAGAGAATGGCGCGTGTTTGATTTGGTGGCACCATCACTCAAACTGGACCCCAATGCGGAAAATTATCCCTTCTCCGTGAAACCGGATACCCTGGTTACACTCGAAAAAATGATCTCTATCTTTAAAGATTATTACGAAGGAACAGAGTTTGATATGAGAAAAAATCTCACCGTTACAGATAAAGAGGGCAAAACCGTCATCTCCCCATTAGCCAACCCATTTATGAAAGCCGATGAATTAAAACTGAATAAAATCAACGGAGGATGGCACTGGAGAGGGGAGAGAACCATTGCTGTTCACTTTACTGTTTACGCAACAATCTTACAATCACGTAATTTCTTACCCGATGAGGTGGGACCCGTTTGCTGGTTCGCCCTCGATAATGTGGCTTCCTCTATCTACGTACCGCTCTATGCTTCCATTACAGAACTTCCGGAGGAATACAAAACAGATGGCAGAATGACCGGCTTTAGCAAAAAAGCAGCCTGGTGGGGATTTAATCGCTTGGGTACACTTGCCGCCAAAAGATGGGGCGAGATGAGCCTGGTAGTCAACGAAGCTTGGGAGCCAATGCAAAAGGAGATGCTCCAAAAACAAGCTGAAGTTGAAGCACATGCCATGCAATTGATAAAAGAGGGAAAAAGAGAACAAGCAATCCGCTTCTTAACACAATACAGTAACGATTGTGCCAATAACGCTTTGCAAAAAGCTTGGGATACAGGAGATCTGATCTGGACCACCTTCGATGGAAAATGGTAATCAATTAACAACGAATAAAATATACAATTATGCTTTGGGAATCAATCGCTTTCGGACCCATTAGAAGTAGAAGACTGGGCAGCTCGCTCGGAATCAATCTGCTTCCAATTGTGAAAAAAATATGCTCCTTTGATTGTGTCTACTGTGAATGTGGGTGGACACTCGACTCCAAAATGGATACTTCAGGTTTCTTCTCTCTGGAAGAAGTGAATCAGGCAATTGAAACGAAACTAATTCAGTGTCAGCAAGATAAAATCCCTATTGATAGCATCACCTTTTCAGGGAATGGGGAACCGACACTCCATCCCGATTTCTTAGCAATTGTGGATAACCTGATCAGATTGAGAGACCAATATTATCCTAATGCCATCATCACCTGCTTATCCAACTCGACACAACTCTATCGTGATGATGTGCGTGAAGCACTGATGAAAATTGAAAACCCGGTATTGAAGCTGGATGCCGTTACGGAAGAGCTCTATCAAATGATCAATGCCCCGGTGCAGGATGTGAAAGTAGCACAAATCATAGAGTGGTTGAAGCTTTTTAAAGGTCAATTTGTACTGCAAACGCTCTTTTTCTCCGGGAAAATTGGGGGTGTAGCGTTTGATAACGCAAAAGAACCACATCTCTCTCAATGGATCGATGTGATTCTGATGTTAAAACCTCAAAAGGTGATGTTGTATTCACTGGATAGAGAAACTCCTGCGGAAAATTTGACCAAATTATCCACCGAAGAGATGGAAAAAATTGCTCAAATCTTAAGAGATAAAGGAATTCCTACTTCCGTATATTAATCTTTATTTTTTCTTCGCTTTTTTAAATTTCAATTCCTCGTGGAATTTAATGTGGATAGGAAGTGTGTATAAACTTCTCACCTCTTTTCCATCCTTCTTTGCGGGCGTCCAGTTGGGCATTCTTTCCAAAGCCTGAACATAGTCTTTGAAAATCTCCTCCGATACATTTCCATTCTCTTCGGAAAGCTTGATATCGTGGATAGAACCATCTTTCTCAACCACAAACTGAATGTCAAAATGAGCCTCTTCACCTTCAATACCATACTTACCTAAAGTGGTATTGATTCCTAAATATTTGTGCAATTCTGCTAAACCTCCGGGATAGGAAGCCAACTCATCAACTTCAGTATAAACTTCAACATCAGAAGGAGTGCCTTGACTTTGTGCAAAACCTAAAGTGAAAATAAAAATAAAAGCAAATAGCGAAATGATCCGTTTCATAATTCTCTGTTTTTAATTATGCAAAAATACAACTTTTTTAATATCAGAGGCTCTTATTTTTTAATAAATCTTATTTTTAGCTCTTTTTTATACATAAAATCCCGAATTTGAGCCAATTGTTCGACCGACATCTCATCCAAATGGCACTCAATTTGATCCATAAAATGAGCCTCATCACCAAATAAATAACGCATATTTTGGCGTAAATAGTGTGTTTCATCCCTTCCAATCTCAGCAAATTGCAGTTTTAAAAACTGCAAAATCCGCAACCCATCAACTTTTTCATGAAAAGCACGCTTGAACTGATCTAAATTCTTGCTATTTTTACGTAGTGGTCCCCATAAATCTTCTGTTTTATACTGTTTTTGTAAAAAAGAAATAAGGGGGGAGACAATGTCTCGCTCCCATAACTGCGGTAGCGCTCTATAGCAAAAGGCAACCTCCTCAAATAGTTTTTGCGGATAGATCGGATAACTGCTCCAATCCCCTTGATCTCCTTTAATCATAGCGGGTCCCGTTCCAAAATAGACTCGGGAAGAGAATCGCGAAGCGGGATAAACCGACTCACTATTCCAGTTGGAAATGGGCGCCATCTTCTGCAATTTCTGAAGTAGGTAGAAATCCTCACCACTCTTCATTGGAGTGATACCCCCGATCTTTCTCAAACTGCCGACCAGCACGGCAATCGCAGAACCGACAGCCGTGAAACTGTACGGCGAATCAATATCAAACAGATTGAGCAGGTAGTTGCGCATATAAATTTCATACCGCAAAATTGCCCGGTTGGCTCGCTCATCTTCCCCTAAAGGATGATAGTAGGGAACCGATAGGGCATGTACTCCCTCTTGAGTGAAACGCTCATAAATCGACTGAAAATAGTGCTCCTTAAATTGAGTGTCCGCATCTAAGCTAATTACAATATCCTGATCATCAGCGATTTGCATAATATGGTCAAACAAGACCTTTCTCGCCCAACCCACACCATGTTTTTTTCCGATCCAACCTTTCCCCGGTGAGGAATAATCCAAAATTGTGATACGAAAACCACTATATTGTTTTAAAAATTGGATTAACTGTTGATTGTTTTCACAAACGGCAACCTTTTCAGGATCTTGCCACCACTCCTCCGGCTGATTGACACAAATAATGACTGAAAATGAACCCTTAAAACTCTGTTTTGCAATCGATTCCAGAGTAGCCGGAAGATAAGCCAACTCATTAATCACCGGAATGGCAATGTACAAGTGGGGTCCTGCCATGCTATTTTACAGTAACGATTTTCTGAATAGTAACCCCCTCATCTGCAGGATCAAAAACTCTGGAAAATTTGAAAAGCAAGGTGTCTGTCCCCTTTTCTTTAGCTTCAAAGGTAAGGTAAAGATCCACAGATTTACCAACCATTCCTTCGGGAGCATTATTGACCACCCGCTGAGAAACAGAGTCCACAATGGTCACCTCATTTTTATTGACATATTGCCACTTTCTCCCTGTAGAAGCATTGGAAACAAAGTGAATCTCAAACTGTTCACCCTTTTTTACCACAAACTGATCCCCTTTAGGGTCATTGGAAACATTCATTTGATGCGTTTTACAACCCGCTAAAGCAAAGGTAATCAATAAAATAACCGTAAATATATAACCTCTTTTCATATTCATGATATTAGAACCAACAAAAATACAAAAAAAATCCGAAATCAAAATCCCCTCCTTTGGAGGGGGCAGGGGGGAGGTCAATTCGTAATTCGTAATTGTTTATTCCGCCTTCCGCCTTCCGATTTCCGCCTTTTTTATTATTTTTGCACCCCTGAAAACAAAATAACTATGAATAGAATAGAACAAAATACAGTTGATTTTCTTAAAGAACTCGCCCAAAACAACAATCGGGAGTGGTTCAATCAAAACAAAGAGCGCTACCTTTTGGCAAAGCAAAATTTTGATGCATTTGTCCAAGATTTACTCAATTATTTATCCTCTATTGACCCTTCCTTGGCTACTTTGCAAGTGAAAGATACCGTCTATCGCATCTATCGGGATATCCGTTTTACAAAAAATAAAACGCCTTACAAAACACACTTTGGAGCCTATATTGTCAAAAATGGAAGAAGAACATCGCCCTTCGCAGGGTACTATCTTCATCTGGGAGTCTATGATTCTTTCTTCGGAGGCGGACTCTATAACCCTCAGCCGGAACACCTGAAAATGTTGCGGAAAGAGATCTATTACCAAATCGACGAATTTAAAGGAATACTGAACAACCCCGGATTTAAAAAGTTTTACAACGGCATTGAACCGATCGAAGTGCTAAAAAATCCACCCCTCGGTTTTCCAAAAGATTTTCCCGATGTCGATCTGTTGAAACACAAACATTACTGTGCCTCAACGGTTTACACGTTAGATGATGCCCTCAAACCCGACTTTGCCGACTACCTGTATGAAGGAATGAAAGAGGTAAAACCCCTGGTCGATTTTATCAACTTCACCATCGAAAACGACACCGGCGAATGGAATTTTGATTTTTAATTCCATAATTATATTATTTTACGATATTCGATTATAACATACTGTATTCCAGAATGTTAAACCCCCTCCTTTGGAGGGGGCAGGGGGAGGTCAGATTCGTAATTCGTAATTTTTCCGAAATCCGAAATCCGAAATCAATTCATCCTTCTCCCTTCTCCCTTCCAAACGTTTCCCAATAAAAATGCCCCTTTCTCCGCCCCCGCATGCCATAAAAAAACTCCTGCATTTGCTGTACATCCTCTTCGTAATTGCCTGTGGGATAGAACACCGGACCCATCCCGCAGCGACGGGTGTTGTAGTCGATATAACCCAAAACAAAAGGTACATTCGCCTTCTCCCCAATGGTGTAAAATCCCTTTTTCCAGGTTGATACACAACGACGGGTGCCTTCAGGACAAACCAAAATGCTCTTCAAATTAGGATCTTTGAATAGAGCGGCAACCTGGTCTGTAAATTTATGGTAGTTGGTACGTGTTACAGGAATTCCTCCCAATTTCTTCAAAATAGGACCTAAAGGAAAAAAAAATGCCTCTTTTTTAATTAAAAAGGAGGTCTTAACTCCCATAGCGACAAGGAACAGTTTGCCAATGACGAAATCACGCCAGCTGGTGTGGGGTGCAAATACTAAAACATACTGCGGAATATCATGACGAGTACTCTCAAAATCAGGCTTATAACGCATCAGTTTGAGTAAAAATTTGCATACTTTCTTTTTCATTCCGTTCCTTTTATATTGTTCGGTTTAATTTGCAATCTCCTTAAGAGTAACTCCCTCATTGTCAACCTTTAACTCCACTTCAACTCCCAGTTTAAGGGCTCTGTTATCAGGAATATGACCCGCAGGAAATCCGAAGCAGACAGGAAACGAATACCCTTCACAATGTGCCCGGATAATCTGCTCAGCTTCAAACCCAAAGGGGATCGTATTGTCGTTCATATCACTCATTCCACCCACGATCAGCCCCGCTAAGGANTCCAATTTCCCCGCTCTTTTGAGCTGCATCATCATGCGGTCGATATGATATAAATACTCATCCAGATCCTCGATGAAAAGGATTTTNCCTGCCGTATCCAAAGAGGATGGACTGCCCATTAAAGAGTATAGAATGGAGAGATTCCCGCCCACCAGTTTGCCGTGAGCCACACCCGTCCGATTGAGCGAATGAGAATCAATGCGGTATGACATCGCTTCCCCCCTTATTATTTTTAATAAAGAAAGAAAACCGGGATCATCATCATCGGCGAGAATATTGACCGGCATGGCACAGTGTAGAGTAGGGATGCCCATAAGTTGGTGTATGTGACTGTGAAACACGGTGATATCACTAAAACCGGCAATCCATTTGGGCGACTTTTGAAACGCAGTGAAGTCGAGTTGATCAATGATGCGAACCGAACCATACCCACCTCTGACACACCAGATCATCCGAATCGCAGGGTCATCAAGGTAACGCTGAAAAGTAGCAACGCGAATCGGATCCTCTCCCGCAAATTGATGAAACTCCGCAAACAGATCTTCCTCATACACAACTCGATAGCCTGCCGACTCCATCTTACGGATAGCAACGGCAATCTCATCATGGATAACCTTTCGTGCCGGCGCAACCAGGGCAATTTGATCTCCGGGTTGTAAGTAGGGTGCGATTTTCATTGTTTATTCTTTAATTCGTTGATTATTAAATCAGTATATTCTTTTAATTGCCCTTTCCATTCCATCGGGATTTTCTCTGATCGCTTTATTTTGCGCTTGGTTCGCGAATAGAGTCCCCCCGAACTTTGAATCGACGGGTCCAGTGCCAAATAGAGCGCCGGACGGGCTCCGGAACGGGGTGTACGGACAAAAGGACGGAAAAAGAGATTCGCCAAAAAATCGATCAACCGATGGTGCATGGTCAGGATGGAAGTATTCACAATCCCCGGCTCATAACTATTAATCAACAAGCCTCTTTCTTCACAAATAGGAACCAGATTGAGCATTCCCAGGTAAACCGCCAGTTTGCTGTGACTGTATACCCGAATCGGTTTGTATGACTTTGGATCTATCGGCTTGAATAGGTCAGGACCAATTTTTCCATATTTGTAAACCAAAGAACAAGTATTGACAATTCTTCCGCCTGGCGGCATGTGAGGGATTATTTTCTGAGTCAACAGATAGGGTCCCAGGTAGTTCACACCCATCGCATACTCTATGCCATCAGCAGTTGTTTCCGGTTTAGGAGGAATGATGCCGGCATTGTTAAACAATAGATTGATTGAAAGTGATTGGGATTCAATCTGTTCCACAAAAGCAAGAATCGATGCAACAGAACTCAAATCCAACTCCATCAAGGTGACCTTCCCGCCCGTTTCCGTAGCCAATTCCTGACGAACAGGTTCCGAGCGGGTCAGGTTCCGACAAGCCATAATTACCTCGTATCCGACTAAGAGTAACCCACGAGAGATCTCTTTGCCTATTCCACCATTGGCACCGGTAACAATGGCTACCTTTTGCATCTAATTTAGCTTAGTTTTTCAATACCCTCTTTAATCCTGCGGCATGCCTCAATCAGTTGAGTTTCATTCGCTGCGTAGGATAAGCGGATACAGTTGTCATCTCCAAATGCAACCCCCTGAACAAGAGCTACATTAGCATCATAAAGAAGATACATACACATGTCAGTTGAGTTTTCGATGACAGTTTTATTATAAGTTTTAGCGTAAAGTGAGTCTTTGGGTGCATGTTTTCCATACAACGATTTTACCACAGGGAAGAAGTAGAAAGCACCTTCAGGTAAACGGGTTTCAAAGCCTGGAATCTCTTGTAACAGCTTGAAAACCAAGTCTCTTCTTTCTCTGAAAGTTTCTCGCATGGCTGCAATATCTTTTTGTAAGTTTTCAGAAAGCTCCATTGCTGTGATGGTCGCTCTTTGAGCAATAGAGTTGGTTCCGGAAGTAATCTGTCCTTGCAATTTTTGACAAGCACTCGCAATCTCCTTAGTAGCACCAATAAACCCGATTCTCCAACCGGTCATCGCATACCCTTTCGCAACTCCATTCACGGTAATAACCTGATCTTTGATCTCCGGAAACTGAGCCAAACTTTCATGCTTGCCCATAAAGTTGATATGCTCGTAAATCTCGTCTGCCATCACATGAACGTGAGGATGTTCAACCAAAACATCAGCAATAGCACGCAATTCTTCGCGGGAATAAAGCATTCCGGTAGGATTGGATGGACTGCTGAACATAATCAGTTTGGTTTTTGGGGTAATATGAGCACGCAATTGGTCAGCGGTAACCTTAAAATTGTTTTCCAATGTGGTAGGAATAAAAACATTCTTTCCATCTGCCAAATTCACGATCTCTTTATAAGAAACCCAGTAAGGAGTAGGAACTATCACTTCATCTCCGGGGTTCACCAAAGCCTGAACTACTTGATATATAGATTGTTTTGCACCGGTAGAAACCACGATTTGCTCCGGAGCATAATCCAGTCCGTTATCTCTTTTGAATTTTTGACTGATAGCCTTACGCAAATCAGGATATCCCGGAACCGGAGAATAGTGAGACCAATTTTCATCTATCGCTACTTTACCGGCCTCTTTAATCTCTTCAGGAGTGTCAAAGTCGGGTTCACCAATACTTAAACTGATCACATCTTTTCCACTATCTCTTAATTCACGTGCAATACGGGTCATGGCCAACGTTTCTGATTCTGCCATGGTCAAAACTCTGTTTGATAAAATACTCATAGTCAATTATTTAAAGATTTTATTTTTTGGTTAAATGAATCAGCAAAGATACAAAAGATTTCGGAATCTTAAATTTAGAATTTAGAATTCAGATTTTAGAATTATTTAATTGAATATCAATGAATTACATTCTCACCTTCAAACACTTTCGCCTTTCGATTTTCGACTTTCGACTTTTTATTCCGCCTTCCGCCTTCCGCCCTCCGCCTTCCGCCTTCAAAAGATTTCGGAATTGTAACTTTGAGCTATTTTAAAATCATAACCCACTGATATTTAATTATTTATATTATTTGGAAATAAAAATAATTGGGGGGCAGGAAAATCTCACCTTTTTTGATATACCGTTTCCCCACTCTCTAAATCATACCTTTTTAGATAGGCAGTGTTAATTACGAATTACG